>Ga0209745_1001484_pt1 | contig 13936 bp, 16 predicted proteins | sample BarGraNGADG00312_FD_184495 | JGI IMG/M metagenome (GOLD analysis project Ga0209745, IMG submission 184495) | Arctic peat soil microbial communities from Barrow, Alaska - Barrow Graham LP Ref core NGADG0004-312 (SPAdes) (version 2) | ecosystem: Environmental > Terrestrial > Soil > Wetlands > Peat... | reverse complement strand
GACTAGGGCGTGGTCGTCAGGGGCGCAGCATCGTCTTGATGGCGTGACGCTCATCCATCGCCGCGTAACCCTCGGCCACCTTGTCCAGCGGCAGGTCGAGGTCGAAGACCAGGCCGGGGTTGATCGCGCCGGACAGCACGTCGTCGCGCAGGGCCGGGAGATACTGCCGCACCGGCGCTATGCCGCCGGCGACCCCGACGTTGCGGGAGAACATCGAGCGCACCGGTAGCTCGACCCCGTGCGGCATCCCGACATAGCCGACGGTGGCGCCCGGGCGGGCAATGGTGATGGCGGTGGTCATCGACTGGCTGGTACCCACGCACTCCAGTACCGCGTCGGCGCCGACACCGTCGGTGAGCTCCAGGACGGCGGCTTCACCGGCCTCACCACGCTCGGCGATGACATCGGTGGCACCGAACGACCGGGCGATCCGCTGGCGTGCCTCGTGCCGGGACATCGCGACGACGCGCACGGCACCCATCCGTGCGGCAGCAAGAATGCCCGACAGGCCCACCGCGCCATCGCCCACCACAACAACCGTGTCGCCCTCCTGGACGCCGGCGGCCGTCGCCGCGTGCCAGCCGGTGCCCATCACGTCGGACAGGGCCAGCAGGGACGGAACCATTGCCGCGTCTGGGTTTTCGCGTGTGGCGACGAGGGTGCCGTCGGCCAGGGGGACCCGGACGTACTCGCCCTGTCCTCCGTCGGCCATCAGCCCGTCGCGGTCGGGCCCGCCCCAGAAGCCGCCCGCTGAACAGGCCGACTGGATCCCGACCCGGCAGTGCGGGCAGGTGTTGTCGGAGTACATGAACGGTGCGATGACGAAGTCGCCCCTGCGCAGCGAGCGGACCTGTGAGCCGACCTCCTGCACGACACCGACGAACTCATGGCCGATCCGGAACGGGTCCTTGATCGGGTTGTCCCCGCGGTAGTACCAGAGGTCCGAGCCGCAGACACAAGCCGCGACGACCTTCACGATCGCGTCGGTCGGCTTCTGGATGGTCGGGTCCGGCTGGTCCTCGAGCCGGACGTCGCGGGCAGCGTAGATCGTTGTCGCCTTCATGGGCACAACCCTAGATCGAGCTGGCAGCGACAGTGATGCCACCATGGATGCCATGCCACCCCGCCGCCGCATCCCTCCTGACGAGGGTCGGCAGGCCCTTGCCGGATGGCGGGTGGACCCGTCCGCGGCGACGAAGGCAACGGTCGCCATGGCAGTCCGGTACGCCCTGGAGGAGCTTGCTGCGCGCGCGCCGGGGCGGACGCTGGAAGTCCGCGTCCCGCCATACGGCGCGGTGCAGTGTGTGGAGGGGCCGCGGCACACTCGTGGCACCCCTCCGAACGTGATCGAGATGGATGTCCGGACCTGGCTGGATCTGGTTACCGGGCAGTCGGATTGGGCCACAGCTCTGGCTGGCGGCACGGTGCACGCAAGCGGCCAACGAGCCACCCTGGCTGACCATCTGCCGCTCCTGTCGGGCTAGCCTCGAGCCATGCGATTCGGACTGACGATCCTGCCCGAGCACCGCTGGTACCGGGCAGCCCCGATGTGGCGGGCGGCTCAGGAGCTCGGCTTCGACCATGCGTGGACCTACGACCACCTTGTCTGGGGCGGGCTGCCGGACTCGCCGTGGTACGGCACCATTCCTACCCTGACAGCGGCCGCGATGGTCACCTCGACGATCCGGTTGGGCACCTTTGTCACCTCGCCCAACTACCGGCACCCGGTGCCGTTCATGCGCGACCTGCTGGCCCTGGACGACATCTCGGGCGGCCGGGTGATCTGCGGCATCGGCGCCGGAGGCGATATTGACAGCGCCATCCTCGGCGGCAAGTCGCTGACGCCCAGGGAACGCTTCGACCGGCTTGCCGAGTTCACCGGGCTGCTTGACCGGCTGCTCACCCAGGACCACGTCTCTCACCGTGGCACGTACTTCTCGGCTGTCGACGCACGCACCCTGCCTCGCCCGCTCCAGCGGCCGAGGATCCCCTTCGTCATGGCTGCCAATGGTCCTCGCTCGCTGCGCCTTGCCGTCGAGTATGGCGCGGGCTGGGTCACCACCGGCCCCACGGTTGAGACGCTGGACGATTGGTGGGCCGCTCTGGCGGAGCTGGGCGGACGGCTGGACGAGGCTCTGGCGACAGCGGGTCGTGACCCCGTCACATTGGAGCGGCACCTCAACCTCGACTCGTCACCGCAGTTCGCCCTCGAGAGCGTGGGGACGTTCGAGGAGATGGTGGGCCGCGCGGGTGAGCTGGGCTTCACCGATGTCATCACCCACTGGCCCCGACCCCACGGTCCGTATGCCGGTGACGTCGCCGTCTTGGAGACCGTCGCCGCTGAGGTCATTCCCCAGTTCCGCTAGCCCACCGCTAGCCCCGCAAAACTAGGGGGCGTGTCGGTCCCGGCCCCGCAAACCTGGGGGGCGTGCTGATCCGGACCCAGCAAACCGTGGGACAGTGCCGGCAAGATGCCTGGACTCAGCCTGGCACTGACCTTCGGTTAGAGTCTGGCTCGCACTCGAAATCCGCGAAGGAGCATAGCCGACCCTATGACCGACACCCTTGAGAACCGACGCTCGCGGCCGGCCCAGGCGCCCGACGGCACCACGTACCGGGTTGTCGCCGCCAAGAAGGGACTGCCCTTCAACGACATCGTCGAAGGATTTTCGGCTGACCTTAACCCGCTTTCTCGGGTGCTTTCCTGGGTGCTGGCGATGATCATCAACGGGGTGCTGAACGTGAGTGCGAAAGTCTCGCCATCCTGGAAGGTCGGCGTCGTTCGGGTCGGCCGACTAGGGGAGAAGTTCGTCCACAAGGAGCTGCTGGCGCCTGGCTTCGACCCTGAGCAGCGCATGGACGAGCTCGTTGACTTGATCAGGCTGGGCTCGGAGTCTGAGGGAACTGGCGAAGATCACGGCCCGCACCGTCCCTAGGTCTGGCACCGAAATGCCTACACCGTCCCTAGGTTTGGCAGATACGTTGGGTCCGTGAGCCAGCAGCCCAGCAAGGAACAACCCCGCACAGTCCGCAGGAAGCCCAAGTTCACGGCGTTCCTGCTCACTGGCGGTCTGGCAGGACTTCTCATCGGGTTCTTCCTGAGCGTGATCGGCCCGGTTGACACCCGCTATGACGCATCCGCCGCGCTGGGCTTCCTCGGGTTGATCTGTGCCGGGCTTGGCGTGCTGGTCGGGGGTCTCATCGCCGTCCTGCTCGACAAGCGGCCGTGAGCTCCGCCCGGCGGGCCAGCCACGGAGCGGCCCGTCGGCGTACCGGGCTGTGGGAGACTGTGACATGTGGCACGCGGCGATGGGCGACTGACCCACGATCTTCTTCCCGGCGAGAAAGCCCCTCAGGACGCCTGCGGGGTCTTCGGAGTCTGGGCCCCTGGCGAGGACGTCGCCAAGCTGACCTACTTCGGGCTCTATGCGTTGCAGCACCGCGGCCAGGAGTCGGCCGGCATCGCAACCAGTGATGGTGTTCGGCTGCTGGTCTACAAGGACATGGGTCTGGTCTCGCAGGTCTTCGACGAGGCCAGCCTGGGCTCGCTGAAGGGCCATCTGGCCATCGGCCACTGCCGATACTCCACGACCGGTGGGAGTACCTGGGAGAACGCCCAGCCGACCCTAGGCGGCACCGGCGACTCCACCGTCGCACTGGCCCACAACGGCAACCTCATCAACTCGGCCGAGCTGCGGGACCTGCTGCTCGAGCGCCACGGTGACGCCTTCGCCGCCCAGCTCGGTGGCGAGCTGCATCGGGGCAGCACCACCGACACGGCACTGGTCACGGCACTGCTCTCCAGCGATCCCGACCTCACCCTCGAGGCCACAGCCCTGGACGTGCTGCCCATGCTCAAGGGTGCCTTCAGCTTCGTCTTCATGGACGAGCAGACTCTGTATGCCGCGCGTGACCGTCATGGCATCCGCCCCCTGGTCCTGGGTCGTCTGGAACGGGGCTGGGTGGTGGCCAGTGAGTCTGCGGCGCTTGCGACCGTCGGCGCCAGCGTGATCCGCGAGGTTCAGCCGGGTGAGCTCATCGCCATCGACGAGGACGGTCTGCGATCCCACCAGTTTGCTGATGCCGACCCCAAGGGCTGCGTCTTCGAGTACGTCTACCTCGCCCGCCCCGACGCGACCATCGCCGGCCGGTCGGTGCATGAGGCGCGGGTCGAGATGGGGCGGCGCCTGGCCATGGAGTACCCGGTCGACGCCGACCTCGTCATCCCGGTGCCCGAGTCCGGCACGCCTGCCGCGATCGGCTACGCCAGGGCCAGCGGCATCCCCTACGGGCAGGGCTTCGTCAAGAACTCGTACGTCGGGCGGACCTTCATCCAGCCCAGCCAGACGTTACGTCAGCTTGGCATCCGGCTGAAGCTCAACGCCCTCGAGACCGTCATCCGCGGCAAGCGGCTGGTGGTCGTCGACGACTCGATTGTGCGCGGCAACACTCAGCGGGCCCAGATCCGGATGCTGCGAGAGGCCGGAGCGGCCGAGATCCACATTCGCATCTCCAGCCCGCCGGTGAAGTGGCCCTGCTTCTACGGCATCGACTTCGCCACCCGCGCCGAGCTGGTCGCCAACGGGCTCAAGGTGGAGGAGATCCGCGCCAGCATCGGTGCCGACAGCCTGGGCTACCTGCACGAGGACGCGATGATCGAGGCGACGGGGCAGGCGCGCGAACGGCTGTGCACGGCCTGTTTCACCGGCGACTACCCGATCGTGCTGCCCGACTCGAATCTGCTAGGCAAGCAGTTCCTCGAGGTCCTGCCCGGTCTGGAGACGCCGACGCCCGGGGGTCTCGACATCGAGGGTGTCGGCACCGGTGTCGCCGGCGGTGCCGCTGACGCCCTCTCGCGTCCCTGAAGTTTGTTGATGCAAGAGACCGCAAACCTGGGGGCCCTGCAGGCAAAGTGGCTGCAAACACTAGGGAGTGTGCAGCTTCCTCTGACAACCCGGCATACCGGAAATCTCCTGAGAGTGAGAGCGTGAGCCATGCCTTCTGAACCCACCCCCACCCCCATCACCTATGCCGGAGCCGGTGTCGATGTCGAGGCCGGCGATCGGGCTGTCGCGCTGATGAAGGCTTCGGTGAGGCGGGCGCAGCGCCCCGAGGTGCTGGGTGGGCTGGGTGGCTTCGCCGGCATGTTCGATGCAAGTGTGCTCACCCGGATGACCCGTCCGGTCCTGGCCACCAGCACCGATGGCGTGGGTACCAAGGTCGCCATCGCCCAGGCCATGGACAAGCACGACACGATCGGCTTTGATCTGGTGGGCATGGTCGTCGACGACCTCGTGGTCTGTGGCGCCGAACCGTTGTTCATGACCGACTACATCGCCGCAGGCAAGGTCGTGCCCGAGCGGATCGCGGCCATCGTGTCCGGTATTGCGGCCGGTTGCGTGGCGGCGGGCGCTGCCCTGATCGGCGGGGAGACTGCCGAGCACCCTGGCCTGCTGGAGCCCGACGAGTATGACTGTGCGGGTGCCGCGACGGGAGTGGTGGAGCATGCCGACATCCTGGGCCCGCATCGTGTGGTGGCCGGGGACGTAGTGGTTGCTCTTGCCTCGTCTGGGCTTCACTCCAACGGGTATTCGCTGGTACGCAAGGTCTTCGCCTCGGCTGGGTGGGCACTTGACCGGCAGGTGGCGGAGTTCGGCCGGACGCTGGGCGAGGAGCTGCTTGAACCCACCCGGGTCTATGCACGGGACCTGATCACGCTGACCCGCACCGAGGGCATCGACATTCATGCCCTGAGCCACGTCACCGGCGGTGGACTGGCGGCGAACCTGGCCCGGGTGCTGCCGCCGGGCGCCTTCGCCAGGGTCGACCGGTCGACCTGGACCCCGGCTGCGGTGTTCGAGGTCGTCCGCGAGGTCGGCCAGGTGCCCGTCGCGGATCTCGAGCGGACGCTCAATATGGGCATCGGTTTCGTGGCGGTTCTGCCGGCAACCCAGAGCGATCTGGCTATTGAGACTGTGCGGGCCCAGGGGATCGACGCCTGGCTGCTCGGTCAGGTCAGCGACCTGTCCACGGCGTCGATACAGGACGGTGTCGAGGTGGTCCGCGGCACCAAGGGCGTTGACGGAGGCTCGGTGCAGGTTGTCGGGACTTCACCGCGCTGAGGCTCGAGCCTTCAAGACGGCTCGAGCCCTCAAGACGGCTCGAGCCCTCAAGACGAAGGAGCCTCAGGACGAAGGGGGAGAGCCGTGCAGGTCATCCGCCGTGCAGGTCATCCAAGGTCAGACCGGTGCTCAGCTCTTGCTTGAAGCCGACTGACCGTATTCCTCGTAACCGTCATCGTCGTCAACCGGCTGAACGGTGTCGGGGACACGTTTCGGCCGGCTGTCGAATGCTGACGGTCCATGCAGTTCTCGCTCAAGCGCATTCAGGTCAGTGCTCGGGCTGTAGTACTTCAGCTCACGAGCAACCTTGGTCTGCTTGGCTTTAGCTCGGCCGCGCCCCATGACGTCGACCCCCTTGCGCGTCTGCCGGGGCGGCATCGCTTGCCCGAACCACACATCGCGGTTCGAGTCATCACGGAGCGGCCCCGGGAATTTCGTATCTCGTAGGCCTAACGGTACACGGTCCGAGTGTCTTCTGGATCCTCGGGGCCCTCGACTCTCCGGATCAAAGGGGCCTCAACTCGCCGGATCAGCACGTCGGGAGCCAGATCCGGTTGCTGCCGACTTCCGCCATCCGCTCCTCGGCGAGGTGATCCGCAGCCGCGGCCGGTGAGATTTCCTTGTCAGCGGCGACGCGCAGCACCGACGCCGTCGCCTCAAAGATGCCCGCGGTGCGCTGCTTGGCACGAGCGAAACTGAAGCCGTGGAGCTCGTCGCTGACCTGGATCACGCCGCCGGCATTGACCAGGAAGTCCGGCGCATACGTGATGCCACGGGCCATCAGGGCCTCGGCGGTACCGCCGGCGCCCTCCGCGACGAGCTGGTTGTTCGCTGCTCCGCATACCACCTTGGCTTTCAACGCCGCCACGGTCGCATCATCGAGCGCGCCACCGAGCGCGCACGGGGCGTAGACGTCCAGCTCGGAGGCGACCAGCGCGAAGACATCCGATGCGACGTCGACCTCGCGGTGTTTCTCGCACAACGCCTCGACGGCGGAGCTGTTGACGTCGGTCACCACCACGCGGGCACCGTTCTCCAGCAGGAGGGCAGCCAGCAGGTGGCCCACTTTGCCCACGCCCGCAATACCGACGGTCTTGCCCGCCAGGCTGGGATTGCCCCAGACGTGGGCTGCGCTCGCGCACATGCCCTGGAAGACGCCGAATGCTGTCAGTACCGACGAGTCCCCGGCCCCGCCGCTGGCCTCGCTGCGACCGGTTGCAAAGCGCGTCTCCTTGGCGATGACGTCCATGTCGGCGACGTAGGTGCCCACGTCGCAGGCCGTGACGTAGCGGCCGCCCAGGCTCTCCACGAACCGGCCGTACGCGCGCAGCAGGGCCTCGCTCTTGTCCTTGGCAGGGTCGCCGATGATGACTCCCTTGCCGCCACCGTGGTCCAGGCCGCACAATGCGTTCTTGTAGGCCATGGCCCGCGAGAGGCGAAGCACATCCGCCAGGGCGGCCTGCTCCGTGGCATACGGGTAGAAGCGGGTGCCACCCAGAGCCGGTCCCAGGGCAGTGGTGTAGATGCTGATGATCGCCCGCAGCCCGGTGGCCTTGTCGTGGCAGAACGCGACCTGCTCATGTCCCAGCGGGGACAGGGGTGGAGCCGGTGGTGACACCTGCGAGGGTGATGTCGAGCTGGCTGGCGATGACGTGGCCACGGTGGTGACTCCTTGTGTTCGAACCTGGAGTACGAGGTTCCTGCGCACATTCAGCCTATGCCGGGTGAAGACCCGAGGTGGTGGGCAGTTGACAGCAGGGCGGACGAACCCGTGCGAACAGGAGTAACTAGTCATTTCGGACAGGCGGAAATGGCTCCTATGTGGCGTTTTCTTTATCGCCCACATGCCCCAAAATGGACATATCAGATCTCGTGCACCATCGGAGGACCCATGACCAACCATGCTGTTGAGGGCGAGGCCCTGTTGACGCCGGCCGAGGTCGCAGCACTCTTTCGGGTTGACCCCAAGACCGTGACGCGTTGGGCCAGAGCTGGGAAGCTCACCTCGCTGCGCACGCTCGGTGGTCACCGTCGCTACCGCGAGTCCGAGGTTCGTGCGCTCCTGGGCGGAGACGGTATCGCCTCCTGAGGTGTAGCCGCGTGCTCGCTCGTCGGGTCTTTGAGATCCCGTGACACGATGGTCACCTGCACTCACCGAGGAGACCTGATCCATGATCGATCATCAGACCACTGCGGGCTCTGCCAAGAAGCGGTTGAGCTCAAGAGACCTTGCGTTGGTTGCGTCCTTTGCGGCCTTGATTGCCGTTCTGGGGCTGCCCGGAGGCGTCCATGTGTTCGGCAACGCGGTGCCGGTCACCCTGCAGACTCTGGGCGTCATGCTCGCGGGCTCGATCCTGGGCTGGAAGCGTGGAGCGTTATCGGTCCTTGTTCTGCTGGTGCTGGTGGCGGCGGGGCTGCCCTTGCTCTCCGGTGGGCGCGGTGGGCTGGCAGTCTTCGTCGGTCCCGGCGCCGGGTACTTGATCGGTTGGGTCTTCGGGGCGGCGGTTATCGGGTGGCTGGTCCAGCAACGGCTACCGGCATACCCGATGTGGTGGGGCGGCCTGGCCAATGTGGCCGGTGGCATCGGCGTGGTCTATCTGGTGGGGATCCCCGTCCAGGCGGCGGTGACCGGCACGTCTGTGTGGGTCGCGGCCGCGACGTCGCTGGTATTCCTTCCCGGTGACGCCCTCAAGGTGGTCATCGCGACGGCGGTGGCCTCGGCCGTCCATCGTGGCTACCCGGGGATCACTGCGGGCAGTGGAGCCACCAACAGCGAGCGAGCTGGAGAGCGGGTCAGCGCGCGGTGACCCACACGGTCGTTCAGGAACGGGAGCAGTCGCGGTTGTATGACGACGTGTCCCGTGCTGTGCGAACTGGCAATGCCTTCGCGGTGCTGGATCCCACGTGGCCGCAGTTCTTCCTGGGCATGGCGATCGGGCAGGTCAAGGATGCCCTTTTGGGCGGCGTGGTCGGCGACGGCGACATGGTGGTGTTCAGCTCGGGGTCGACGGGGCGGCCACGAGGGATTGTGCGCACGGTCGAGTCCTGGCAGACCAGCGTCGCCTCATTCAGCGACATCAGCGGGATCACTGATGAGGACACGGTGTGGCTGCCCGGGCCGCTGTGGTCTTCGCTGTTTCTGTATGGCGCGTTCCATGCCGGCGCGGTGGGTGCCCGGGTGGCCTTTCAGGACGACGATCCGGCCGGCGCGACGGCCCTGCATTGCGTCCCCTCCCAGCTTCCAGGGCTGTTGCATCGTGCTGAGGCCGGCGGGCTGCCCCTCGTCCGACGCGTCGTGGTCGGCGGTGATCACTGTTCAGCCGATCTGAGGGAGCAGTGCGAGGCGGCCAGCTGGCACGTCGTGGAGTACTACGGGGCGGCGGAGCTGTCGTTCGTGGCGTGGCGCGGGCGCAGCGGACCGTTCCGCGCCTTTCCTGGCGTGGAGACCGAGCTGAAGCAGGGGGTGCTGTGGGCGCGTTCGCCCTACCTGGCCGATTGCTATCTGACGGACCAGACCGACGGCCCCCTGCGGTTCGACCCCCAAGGCTGGGCCACCGTCCAGGACCTGGCCCGAGCGGTTCCCGGTGGGCTGGAGGTCCTGGGGCGCGGCAACAGTGCGGTTACTTCAGGGGGCCACACCGTGCTCGTCGAAGAGGTTGAACGGCTGCTCCGGGGGCTTCCGGGCGTGGACGAGGTCGCGGTGCTCGGGGTGCCGCACCCGCGGTTGGGGCAGATACTGACGGCTGTCGTGGTGGGACCAGCGGTCGATGGCACCCTGCGCGCGGCGGTGGCCGGGATGCCGGCGCCCTCGCGTCCGCGGCGCTGGCTGCACGCGGACGCTCTGCCGCGCACCTCCGGCGGCAAGCTACATCGTGACGCGCTACCCGATCTCGTCGTGAAGCTGAACAAGCCATGAAGGGTTTCGCCGACCGAACGCCGGTGGTCATCGCCGCACGCCGCACCCCGATAGGCACGGCCGGGCACGCCTTGGTCAGAGTTGATCTCGTGGGACTGCTGACGCCGGTGCTCCGGGCCCTGGTGGACGACCTCGGCCCCGATGCTCCGGGCGTGGATGACGTGGTGATCGGCAACTGCAGGGGCCCTGGTGGCAATCCGGCGCGCGTGGCCGCGCTCGCCGCAGGGCTGGGCACGGAAGTGCCTGGGGTGACCGTGGACCGCCAGTGCGGCAGTGGTCAGGAGGCGGTACATCAGGCTGCGACCGCCGTTCTTGCCGGCGGCGTTGACGTGGTGCTGGCAGGGGGAGCCGAGAGCGCGAGCACCGCGCCGTGGCGCCTGGCCCGCCCGACGACGAGGACCGGTCTGCCGATGCCCTACGAGCGCGCGCCCTTCGCGCCCTCCGAGATCGGTGATCCTGACATGGGGCCTGCTGCGGAGGCGGTCGCTGCCAGGTGTGGCGTGACCCGGGAGCGCCAGGACGCCTACGCTTCCCGATCCCACGCGCTGACCCTGGCCGCGGCATTGGCTGGTGCTTTCGACGCAGAGATCGTGCCGGTCGGGGGGATGGTCTCCGATGAGCGACCGCGCCGGCTGACCGGAACTGTTCTGTCGCGGCTGGGTCCGGCGTTCGTTCCAGGGGGCACGGTCACGGCCGGCAACTGTTGTGGGGTCAGTGACGGCGCGGCAGCGGTGGCGGTGGTGCCCGAGCACCTCCGGGCGGCGTTGGGTGTTCCCGGCCTGGCCCTGCGCGGGTGGGTCTGCGTGGGACTGGACCCCAACACTCCGGGGCTGGGGCCGGTTCCGGCGGTGGCGAAGCTGTTGAAGGACTGTGGGATCGAGCTGGCCGAGGTGGACGTGGTCGAGATGACCGAAGCCTTCGCCGCTCAGGTTCTGGCCTGCACCGACGCGCTCGGCCTTGATCCTTTGGGCTCGGATGCTGCGCGAGTCTGTCCCCAAGGCGGCGCGATTGCGATGGGTCATCCGTGGGGCGCGTCAGGGGCAATGCTGCTGGTTCGGTTGTTCGCCCAGATGGTCCGGGCGGACGGTCCCCGGCTGGGGATTGCGACCTGCGCCATCGGCGGCGGCCAGGGACTCGCGCTGCTCGCGGAGCGGGTGGGCTAGGTGATCCGGATCGAGGGTGTGAGTCACCGGTATGGCGACCGTGAGGTGTTGTCAGACATCGACCTGGCGCTGGTCGAGGACCGGATCGGGGTCATCGGTGCCAACGGGTCCGGGAAGTCGACCCTGGCCAGGTTGCTCAACGGTCTGGTGGTGCCTACGACCGGTCGGGTGCTCGTTGACGGGATGGATACGGCCCGTGACGGGGCGGGGGTTCGTCGCAAGGTCGCGTTCGTCTTCTCCGACCCGGACGCGCAGATCGTGATGCCCACCGTTGCCGAGGACGTCGCGTTCTCGTTGCGACGCCACGGGCTGGACAAGGATGAGGTGGCGGATCGGGTGGGTGATGTCCTCGCCCGCTTCGGGCTGGGCGGTCACGCAGACCACCCGGCGCACCTGCTTTCCAGCGGTCAGAAGCAGCTCCTGGCGCTTGCCTCGGTGCTGGTCACGGAACCGGAGGTTCTGGTCTGCGACGAGCCCACGACGCTGTTGGACCTGCGCAACAGCCGGCAGGTGGCGGGACTCCTTGGGGGCTTGGCGCAGCGAGTCGTCCTGGTCACCCACGACCTCGAGCTGCTACGCGGTTGGCAGCGTGTCCTGGTCATTGACGACGGCCGGGTCGTCGCGGACGGCCCACCCGAACAGTCCATCGGTCACTATGAGGCGCTGATGGGGGCGGCGCGGCCATGCTGACCAGCACCTACCAGCCCGGCACGTCCCTGCTGCACCGATCCGGGGCGGGCGCGAAGCTGCTGGGGTTGCTCGTCTTCTCAACCGTGCTGGTGGCCTGGCAGTCGCCTGTCACGGTCCTGGTCGGCCTTGTCCTGGTGGCCGGGCTGTATGGCGTCGGTGGGTTCGGGGTCAGGACTCTCGTGGAGCAGGTGTGGCCGCTGCGATGGTTTGTGCTGTTCCTGATTCCGTTCCAGTGGTGGACCGCCGGCTGGCAGGTGGCCTTCGTCGTCGTGGGCACCCTCGTGGTGGCAGTCGTGGGGGCCGCGCTGATCAGCCTGACAACCCGCGTTACCGATCTACTGGACGTGATCGCGCGTCTGCTCGAGCCAGCCCGGGCCATCGGAGTGGACCCGGATCGGGTCGCCCTCCTGCTCGCACTGACCATCCGCGCCGTACCCGTCATAGCCGCAACACTGCACGAGGCCCGCGACGCGCGACGCGCCCGCGGGCTCGAACGCAGCACCCGGGCGTTGGTCACGCCAATCGTGGTCCGCACCATCCGGCACGCTGATCGGGTCGGGGAAGCCCTCGCAGCGCGAGGTATCGACGACTGACCTGGCCTGCCACGGCCACATCCCTGCGACGCGCGGGCTGCCGACTCACCCGGCACGGGTGATGCGGCAGCCTGGGAGGTAGGCGACGCTCGCAGTATGACGACGGCGGTCGCGATCGCGGTTGTCCTGCTCGTGCTGGCAGCGACCAACGTGTGGGCCCATGCGGGCCCGAGTGGTGTTCCCCCCGTGACCGGCCCACCGGCGGCTCTGCTGTTGCTGCTCATCGGGAGAATGGCCGGACTGACCAGGGCGGAGCTGGGGCTCGGTCGGCAGGCGTTGTTGCGAGGTATGCAGATCGCTGCGGTTGCCGCCGTCACCGTCGCGATCGTGTACGCCGTGGGCGTCGCGATCCCCTTCACCCGCGGCGCGTTCCGCGACACGCGATACCGCCTCGGGCTGAGGGCGGCGCTGTACACGTCGCTGGTAGCCATCCCCCTGGGCACGGTCCTCTTCGAGGAGGTGGCGTTCCGCGGCGTGCTGTGGGGGTTGCTTGCTCGCGACTCCGGGGTCTTCGCAGCGACGGCGGTGTCATCTTGCCTCTTCGGACTCTGGCACGTGCTGCCCGCAATGGACCTCGCGCGAACCCACACGTCGGTGCGGGGGCACAAGACGGCCGGGCGTCGCCGAGTCGCCCTCACTGTGCTGGCGACCATCGCGTTCACGACCCTAGCCGGCATCGCCTTCGCCGAGCTCCGGCGGCGCAGCGGGAGTTTGGTCGCACCGATCGGCCTGCACTGGGCCACGAACGGCCTGGGAGTTCTGGCAGTGGCGCGCGTCTGGGCAGTCAGCCCCGGTGAGGTCGCCACACCCGACGCATCAGCCCCGGTCGGGTCGATGACTCAGCATGCCTGGCAGCGCATCGTCAGGAGACTGTGGTCCAGTCGTTCTTGATGTTCGCTGCGCACCCAGCTCGTGCGCTCATCCACCTCCGTCGTCGCGCCCTCATCCCGATCGAGACCTCCCCGACTGCCAGGCCGCCACCGCCGTATTCAGGGTCGGGAAGAAGCGATCGTCGGGGATCGCGGTGCTCAGTCCGAACTGGCGGGTCAGACTGGTTTGCTCTCCCCTGCAGGCGCCTCATCTGCCAGGGTTAGATGCCGGTCTGCGCGATGACACGTCCGGTTGCGGCTGCGTCGGCGAGGGCCGCGTGGTCGCGGACGTTCTGTTCGGCGCAGGTCTCGGCAAAGTCGGCGATGGCGTTGTCGAAGCGGTCGCTCTTGCCGAGGTAGGCGGCGATGGCGACCCGATCCCCGGATCGGGCATGGGCGCGGGCCAGTGCCTGGCCGCAGATCCGCCCGTAGAAGCCCATCCCGTCCGGAACCATCTCCTCCACCACCACCGATCCCTTGCCGTCGCGGAGCTGACGCAGGTAGAAGTCGCGATCGACCCCGTCGGGTCCTTCGATTCGCTGCCAGCCGAGGAAGATGTCGCTTGATGCCTGCATCAGGTGCT
>Ga0209745_1001482_pt1 | contig 13949 bp, 13 predicted proteins | sample BarGraNGADG00312_FD_184495 | JGI IMG/M metagenome (GOLD analysis project Ga0209745, IMG submission 184495) | Arctic peat soil microbial communities from Barrow, Alaska - Barrow Graham LP Ref core NGADG0004-312 (SPAdes) (version 2) | ecosystem: Environmental > Terrestrial > Soil > Wetlands > Peat... | reverse complement strand
TGGGGGATAAAGGCAAGATCCTGAATGACCAAATCCTGCCTGCCACTCTGCGTGAGTCGTATAAGGCACCTGCACCTTATATCCCCTCATCCCCCGGTCATGAAGAAGAATGGATCCTTGCCTGCAAGGGAGGAACCCCGGCTGGTTCAGATTTTGAATGGGCCGGACCTCTTACCGAGACTGTACTTCTTGGGAATATAGCATTGCGTAATGAGATAAAGGAGAAGCTTGGAGGGGAAGTTATGACCTGGGATCCGGTTAAATATAGTTTCCCGAATATGCCTGAAGCCGATCAGTTCCTTCATTGCGAGTACCGCCAAGGCTGGACACTTTAAACAATCTGCCTCCGGAATTGTTACTTATTCATCTGACTACTATGGTGTCAGGGGAAAGTAGCTCTATTGCTTAATTGTTAATAACTAAACTGATAATGATTGTCGGTAATTAAAAAAAATAGCTAAATTTTGCATAGATACTTTTCCAAAAATATTTTAGGGATCAGTTTATTAATAGAAACAAAAACCGGAAATTTTTGAAAAAGTATTTTAATACAGATAACCCTTTGAAAGCGTTATCAGAAAGAGTCCGACCTCTGAAACTTTCTGTTGTCTCAGGTTTAAAAAAATCAGAGTCGGCGGGAATTTGCAAATTGAGGAAGTTCATGTTTGTGGTATCGTTCCTGCTGGCTGGCTTAAAGGTTGTTGCTCCCGGAGCCAATTCTTTTATAATTTCTGAATCACCCGGCATACAGCCTTTTTCTGATCTAATGTACGCAACAGCCATGGTTGAAACAATGGGGAACACTTTAGCTTATAATGAATTTGAAAATGCTGTCGGAATATATCAGATACGCCAGGTAAGAATAGATGAGTATAACAAAAGGACTGGCAGTAGTTACGCTCTGTCAGAAATGTTCGATCCTGAATTATCTGCAAAGGTATATCTCTATTATGCGTCACGGTATGGACCGTATAATCTGGAGAAAATAGCCAAAGCATGGAACGGGTCCGGACCAATGACTGAACTTTATTGGAAACGAATAAAAGAATACTTATGAAATCCTGCGCGAGCAGGATTTTTTCCTAATTTTATGGCAAACCATAATTGACCTATATTGATGAAAACTTCACGCAGGACTTTTATTAAATCAGGAGCTGTGGCTCTTGCCGCAACTGCTTTTTTACCGGAATCAGTTTTTGCCGCTAAAAAACGAAAAGGAATTATCGGGGTGCAGTTATATTCCGTGCGCAACGAAATGACCAAGGATCCGCTTGGATCCCTGACCAAGGTTGCCAAAATGGGATATAAGTATGTTGAACATGCCAATTATATCGACAGAAAATTCTATGGATATGCTCCTGCGGAGTTTAAAAAAGTGCTCGATGGACTGGGACTGAAAATGATAAGCGGTCATACCGTTATGGGCAGACAGCACTGGGACGAGGCTAAAAAAGATTTTTCAGACAGCTGGAAATATACTATTGAAGATGCTGCTGTCCTCCAGCAGAGGTATGTTGTCAGCCCTTCCATGGATAACAGCATGAGAAAGACCTATGACGACTTTAAGCATTATATGGATATATTTAATAAATGCGGCGAGCTTTGCAAAAAGCAGGGAATGAAATTTGGGTATCATAACCACGATTTCGAATTCAGCGAAAAACTGAACAACGAAAAACTGTTCGATATTATGATGAAGAGCATGGATCCAGCCCTGGTGGTGGTCCAGCTGGATATGGGTAATCTATATAATGGCGGAGCCATAGCCATTGATGTTGTTAAACAGTACCCCGGAAGATTCGAAAACATACATGTTAAGGATGAAATAGTTGCTACTGAAGGGAGTGAAAAGTATGTGAGCACAATCATAGGCCAGGGAATTGTCAATGCAAAAGAGGTGATTGATCTTGCAACAAAAATAGGAGGTACTGAAGTCTATATCATAGAACAGGAGTCCTATCAGGGAAAAACCCCAATGGAATGCGTTGAGGAAGACCTGAAAGTAATGAAAGACTGGGGATATTAAACCCCCCAACCCCCAAGGGGGGCTTTAATATATGTGTAAACAATAAACACTATTCCTTAAAGTAAACATCCAGTTCTGCAATATTTCTTTTGAGGTCAATATTACGGATCTTGATCCAGAGGATATTGAGTCCCGTCCGGGATGACAAGTCTTTTATAAGCTTACGATTACTTCCTGGCTTTAATAACTCAAGATTATCGTACAATATCGAATATTTACTGAACATGTTTCTCTTCAAATGCTCTTCAAGAATAAATACTGCAAGGACAATTATGAAATTAATTATTAAATATCCAAAGATTGGTACTTCCTGCATATTCATGGAATTAATCACAGAAATGCCTATGGTTGTGAAGATATATGCCATATCCTTCACGCTGAAATTCCTTGTCCTGAACCTCAGGATGGAGAAGATTGCAAACAGTCCGAATCCCAATCCAAGCCCCATCCCAATGTCCTTAAGCAGTGCGCATATGAAGAAAACAATTATACCGATAAGGAAAAAAGTGAACATGAACTTCTCCTTTTTTGAATATCTGAAATAGAGGATTTGTATAAGAATTAACAGGAAAGAAAGATTCATTATAAAACGTATCAGGATGCCCCAGATAGTCTGGCTGTGAAATATATTTTCCATATGTTTTGGCTTTTAATGATTTATGAGAGATAGAGTAAGTTATTTAAGGTTCACAGTATAAAATTACTCTATCTGTTAACCAATGTCAACAGATTAAGGAAGAATAATATAAAAGAAAATAATGTTTAATTTTATCTTGTTCTTGAAATCTTTGCAGTAAATAATTTACGTGGCATGAAAAAAAGGGGAATAATTGTTGCAGCTGGTATTTCTTTAGTGGCAATCGGCACATTATCATTTCACATGGATGATTCTATAAATGCATCTTCAAAAAATGATCAGGATACTTTGCAAAATTATCCGGATGGAAAATATTCAGGTCAGTCGAGGTATAAATATATTGACGAGCCTTATTGGGGAAGTGTATCTTTTACACTTAAGGAGGGTTTGTTTACCGGCATTGATTTTATAATAAGGGACTCCGCTCTTCATGAGCCATTCGACAGCTTGTATGCAAAGCATTTTAAGGATAATGAGCTATACATTCAGCAGTGCAGAAATGACTGGAAAGGAGTTCAGTCCTATCCCAAAAAGCTCATGGAAACCCAGGAAATTGATAAATTAGATGCATTATCTGGAGCCACCTGGTCATATAATATTTTCAAGGCATCGGTGAAGGAAGCTTTGAAAAGGGTAAGCAGGAATCCTTAATCACTTACATCCCCCCAGCTCCACCACAAAACCTACCCTGCAGACTGGCTCCTCCCTAATCCCGCCTTGCGGGATCTTAACGGTCGCCCCCCCTCAAGGGGGGAATAATCTGTCGTCTTCGGTCTTCCGGCCACTACTTTTTACTTATCAGGGTAATCATCGCAGCCGGTGGCAGATTAAGCTTGAACGATCCATCCACAGCCCTGATCTCCCCGGTCTTTCCCATTCCCCTGGTCTCATCAGTTACGTAGACTTCCATCAGGGTAACATCTGCCGGAAATCCTTTTATTTCGGCTGGTCTTTCAGCTCCATTGTTGACCATATGGACAGCAAATTCTCCACGGGCCAGATTACCGAATACTGCACAATTGACCTCCACTTTATTACATGAAGCCGGAAGGGCATAAGCACCTTCAGGTGTTGATGCTAACTGTTTCAGGTTCCAGAAACGCCTGGTAGGCTGGAGAGGACCCTCTGTCTGGTAAATTCCATCGCCTTTAAGAACAGAATAGTCTGAGGTCAGCTGCCATTGAAGTATTGAAAGGGGCTGGCATAATGAGCAAATCCGGACGTAAAGGTTGATCTCATAAAGAGCGAATGTTTGTTCATAGAAGATTTCGGGATATGTCCATGCAGCAGCATCGGTACTACCTTCTGCAACTAAGAGAGGAAGATTCATCTTTTTTGCGGCGCCTGCCCATTTCTTAAGGGTTTCATCATCACATCCCCTCCATGAATGGAACGAAATTGCTCCGATATATTTATGTGTTTCAGGATCGTTCATGGCAGGGATAATAAAATCGAATGTTGTGGCATCTGAATTATCCCCGAGGAGCATTTTTGTAGCAATGCCGCGTGAAGCGAGGTAAGCCCCGAATCCTTTGATGAAATCTGCATGCTCCTTACCTGTATGCCGTATATTGATCCCCAGGTCCGATTCATTGAAAGAGAACAGGTCCGGTTCCACTCCATAGTTTTGTTTAAGGTAAGCTATGTAGTCTGCTATTGATTTATAGATTTTCTCGGTTTTCTCAGGATTGAGAGGATAACCGTATATCCCTTTACTGCGATTGCGGAATGCATCTCTGGGATCACCGAGAATTGCCCAGTTGGGTGCTGACCAGTCACTGATGATTATTGGCATTCCGATCTTTGCAAGCTTTTGTGCCATAAGCATCGATTCCTGCACATGCAGGTTCAGCTTTCCGGCTCTGGCAGCTTCAATAGGATCATTGTTTTCATCAGGTTGCCACATGCTCCATGGCATTTCGACCCTTCCCCATGCCACCCTCATATTATCAAGGCAGTATTGGATAACCTGCGGATCAGCTTTTGGATTCTGGAGGCGGAAATTCCCGCCAAATCCGTCAAATCTCCGGCCTGGGTTCTGATAGTCCACAACAATCGTGGCAGGTGTCTTGTCAATTGCTCCTGTAGCTTTGATTGTGAAAATTCTTTGAGACTGCTGGTCTTTTTTAATGTCAGCACCCATAAGGCCGAAATAAAGCTGGTATCCCCGGGTGTTTTTTTCTTTACGGATTATCAGGGAGGATGGAGCATCGAGTGTAATTGACAACTGACGTATGTCAGATTCTGCAATTATGCTTTTTGCCGATAGTTTCCTGGTTTTTTCTAATGTTGAAACCAGTCCTGATAATGCTTGTTTTTTACCTGAACCGTTCAGCCGGACAATGGCATTTGCGTAATATTTTTCAGGAAGTTCTATGCAGAAATAGGCACCATCAATAATTGTGTCCCTTAATGCTTTTGAGGTCACGGATACAGTTGCACTGCCTGAGCCGGTTTCTTTTACTATCTCAGAAAACTGGAAGCCTCCAAAATCCGTATTGACTGTTTGCGTTAATCCTTCACGGTCGTACCTTGGACGCGATTGTTTTTCTTTTCCGGTCGCACTGATAATGCTCCAGTTTTTTCCAGCAATCCTCAGACTCGTCTCAAATTCCATCAGCTGCCCTTCAACCCTTATCCCTGTGAGATTTCCCCAGGCCATCACTTCAGTCTGGGCATTCATCATGGGCAATGCCACTATATTCGAAATCGCACAAATAAGTGCAGACCTGATCCATATTCTTGTTTTTTTCATAGCAATACAACTTAATTTGTTTTCTCGATCCTGGCGGTCCACCCTCCTCCGTTCATCAGCTTAACAGTCAGCTTATCACCTTTCTTTATGTTGATGACTTCCTTTTTATAATCAGTCGCGTCGCGATCCGAATTGATGCCATCCCTGAAAACCTCGGCCTTATAATTACCATCCCCAAGAAATGAAAAGTCAATTGTTAATTCCCTCGGGGTCCAGTTTGTCATTGCTCCGACAAACCAGGTATCACCTTTCTTACGTGCAATTGCCACATACTCTGCCACCTTACCATCGAGAGGGACTGTTTCATCAAAAGTTGTAGGGACTTTTGTTATAAAATCGGTGCATTCCTTTTCTCTCAGGTAAATAGTGGGATTGTCCGAAAGCATCTGAATCGGGACTTCAAAAACCACGTACATAGCCATCTGATGAACCCTGGTGCCCTTGCTCATGGGCATTGAATTAATTGCCCTGAAATTTACCATGTTTGAATTCCGCATGGCCCCCGGCGTATAATCCATCGGACCGGCCTGATTCCTGATAAATGGCAGTGTAACATCATAACGCGGAACATCTTCATTCGCCCACTTCACATTTTCCATCCCTTTAACACCTTCATAGCCAACTACATTAGGATATGTACGCTGCAGACCCGTTGGCTTAAAAACACCATGATAGTCAACAAGCAATTTATTTTCCGCTGCCAGCTTTGCAATTTCATATGTTGAGGCAACTGCAACCTGGTCGTCCCGGTCAATAAAATCAATCTTCATTCCTTTAATGCCGGTTTTATTATAATACGGGAATGCTTTCTCTTTCTGTGCAAGAATATCCTGCCATGAGGCCCAAACAATTAATCCTACATTCTTTTGATTTCCATATGCCACCAGCTCCTCAAGATTTATCTCAGGCCGTGCCATGGTAAGATCGCCTCTTGCGTTCCATCCTCCGTCGAGGATGATATAGGGGATTTTATAACCTGAAGCAAAATCGATAAAATACTTGTATGATGCAGTATTCATGCCTGCCCTGAAATCAACATGTGAGATATTCATATTGTTCCACCAGTCCCATGATACCTGGCCGACTTTTATCCACGAGATATCTGAAATACGGCTGGGAGAAGCCAGTTTCTGTACAATATCGCAGTTCAGCAGGTCCTTGTCCTGTTCGCTTATTACTGTGACCCGCCATGGAAAACTTCGTGTGCCATCTGTTCGGGCAATATAATCGGCTCTTCTGATCGGGATTATATTTAAACCCTTAACGTATGTTTCTAATGGATAGGGAGCAAATACTCCTTTGAAACCTTTACCGGTCTCATTCAGGTCGAGATACATACCAGGATAATTTTCAAGATCAGCCTCAAGCACTTCCACTTTTTTGTTTTGTCCGGCAGCGACGAGCACAGGAAGGAAAGCCAGCGAATCTTTAGGGAATTTTGAAAGGTTTATCTCCCTGTAGAGAGCTTCGAATGATGAGTTGAAATTCTTCCCGTCACGGTAATCCCATTGGATCGGGACAAATGCTTTGTGATCTTCAGTAAAGTTGAAGTTTGCCTCTTCATTTTTAATGATTATCTCTCCGGGCTTTTTGGTGAAGAACCGGTAGGCTACAGCGTCGTCGTAGACCCTGAATATTACTCCATAGTTGCCTTTACAGTTAAGGGTGATCTGGTTACAAACATCAGAAACCACTGATTTCCGGTAATTTATTGCGTTGAAACTGGTATTTACTTTTTCGACTTTAGGAGCTGAAATTATTGCATTATCACCCAGAACTTCCCCGCTTTGCAATAATAACGATATTGCCGAAGGTTCAATAATCTGCTGGCCCTTATGTTGAACCGACCAAAGCAGTTTAGCTCCTGCTTCCACCTTCAGGGCAATGGATCCATTTGGGGATTTTACTTCATAGACCTTTGCCTTCTGGGCCAGTAGTATTGAAGGCCATATAATTAAAAGGCATAACAAAAGGGATAAAATCTTTTTCATGATTTTAATTACTATTAGTATATATGCCTTAAGTTTAGTTATTTTTAAACACTAAAGCAAAAACAAATAAAAGAATGATTATTGAAAGGATTGAACTCCGCCATATTAAAATGGACCTGGTAAGTCCGTTTGTAACATCAATGGGAACTGAATATGATGAGGAACATATAATAGTCAGCGTTGATGCTGAAGGAGTTAAGGGCTGGGGTGAAAGTGTGGCCGAAGGGACTCCATTTTACTCTTATGAGACCGTTCCCACCGCGTGGCATATTCTGAAGGATTTTCTTGTTCCTTCAGTTCTTGGTAAAGATTTATCAGGCATTGATGAAGCAATTTCATATTATTCAAAGGTCCGGGGACATATGATGGCCAAAGCAGGTCTTGAAGCAGCTTTATGGGATGCATTTTCAAAGATCAGGGGTTTATCTCTTTCAAAAATGTTGGGAGGAGTAAGGGAAAAAGTCCCTGTTGGTGTGAGTATTGGCATTCAGGAATCAACAGCAAAACTTATTAAGAAAGTTGAGGGTTACCTTGCCGAAGGATATAAGAGGATCAAGATCAAGATATCTCCCGGCTTTGATATTCAGTTTGTTGAGGCACTCAGGAAGGAATTCCATGATCTGCTTTTGCAGGTTGATGCAAATTCAGCTTATACACTGGATGATCTGGACCTGTTTAAACGGATGGATGATTATAATCTAATTCTGATTGAACAGCCTCTTGGTTATGAAGACATATTTGATCACTCAAAACTTCAGCACGTACTAAAGACCCCGATTTGTCTCGATGAAAGCATTCATTCACTTGACGATACAAGAGCGGCCATCGAACTCGACAGCTGCAGGGTGATCAACATTAAGCCCGGCCGGGTTGGAGGTTTTACGGAATCCAGGCTGATTCATGACTATTGCGCCTCGAAGAATATTCCTGTCTGGCACGGAGGCATGCTTGAGTCAGGAATAGGACGCGCAGGGAATGTTGCACTTGCCTCTTTACCCAATTTCACACTCCCGGGTGATATCTCAGCCAGCAAGCGGTATTACAAACAGGATATCGTTGAACCCGAGTTTGTTGTCAATCTGGATGGAACAATGGATGTACCAGCAAAACCTGGAATTGGAGTCGAAGTGAATATGAAAATGCTCGATTATGTAACTGTAAGAAGTGAATCATTTAAGGCGTGATCAGTTACTGTATGTTTCTGACAATACTTTCCGGATACATTCATTAACCAGGATCAGTATATCATTCATTTTTTGAAGATCAATCTTGTCAGATGTATCCCCCGGAGTGTGATAATCAGCATTATAGCCTGAAAAGAATGTCATAACAGGAATACCGGCTTCGCTGAAAAACCTGTAATCACTGCCTGTATGGCCGGTCACATCCCACAGGTCGAGTTCAAACGGCCTCTTAAATCCGTGATTAATCACTTTTGCAATTTGCCTCAGGTTTTCACTGACAGGCAGGGTCCCGATGCTGAGCTGCCGTCCGGTAGTATCCTCGGGAGCACTTCGTGATATCATATCCATATTGAAATAAATCAGGATCTTGTCGGGGTTTGCTCCTGTATGCCTGACAAAATATTGACTTCCAAGCTGTCCCTCCTCTTCAGCGGTCCAGGCTGAAAAGACAAGATTGCATGGAGGTTTTTCTCCTGAGGATGCCCATCTACTTGCAAGAGCAAGCATGCCTGTTACACCTGAGGCATTATCGTCGGCACCGTTATAAATTAACCCGTTTCGTATACCAAGATGATCATAGTGGGCACCTATTATAATACTGCGGGTTGTATCTTTTCCGTAAATAATACCTGTTACATTACAAGCACTCAGGGTATCAATTTTTGCACTGGCATGGAGTACAGTAGTATCACCTTCAAGATAATAATCCCCGTCAATGTATTCAGATTCAGTGGTTTCTGTTTTTTCATTGTTAAAGCGGATCAGTTTTAAATTCTGGAACCAGCTCCACCTGTCTCCAAAAGGTTCAAGGCCATTTTGCTCCATCATCACCCCAATGAAATCTGATGCCAATAAAGCACCACGGGTTCCTGTTTCACGACCCTCCATAATATTGGAGGAAAGAAATGAAACTATTACTGAAAGATCTTCAGACCTGGAAACCTGATCATGCCGATAGACTGTTTGTGCAGGTGTAACTAAAGACCAAAGGCAAAGAGCGATTAAGCATAATTTTTTCATGAAGGGAATTTTAGAGCTGGAATGTTTCAATTGTCCAATAGTCTTTATTATAATTCTCTTTCAGGTTTTTTAAGGCATACAGAGTTGATCCGTTTTTATTTACGAAAATGAACCTTGGACTTGTTTCGTATAATGTTTTGATCCCGTTTTCAGTAACAAAGACCGGAGATACATTAAATGTTTTGATTTTATTCAGATTTGATATATTGAATTGCTCGATCAGAGATGAATATCCTGACTGGAAATAGAAATACGAAGAATTGACGAAAATGCTGTTGATGACCGGACATTCTTCAAGAGCAGAAATATTCGATAACTCTGATTCAATCTGACCATAAACCTGAGGCGAAAACGAATGATACTCCGTATCGTATTCTGGTAAATTATAAACTTTTCTGCAACCGCCATAAAGTTTAGTCCCGTCCTCTGAAATCCAGAAGTAAAAAATTGACTCATGATAGTACGAAATTGTATCACTGGTTGGTCCTTTGGAGAGGTCGAAAATAAGTATCCCGGTCGGGCTCAGACCAAGCCTACTTCCGACCAGATAAGGTTTTCCTGGGATTTTCCTGATGATAGTCCTCTCATATACTGTATACCCATTCTTACCAATAATCAGTTCTCCTGAATTTAAATTAAGGTTCCGGAAATAGACCCATTGGTCAACAGTAGGAGTGATGTAGCACCAGCCATTGTTACCAAGAACAATATCATAGGGACTGCAGTCAATTGTATAATCCCGGGTAATTTCCAGATTATCGATATTAATGTAACTTACTGAGGATAGAGAGTAGCCAACCACTGCCTTATGTCCATCTTCTGACAGACCGACACAACTGGGTGTTTTGTTCAACGAAACTGTATTTGATTCATTTGTGTTTGTATTGAATATAATCAACGAATTCGGTGACCTTGTGCATATGGCCATGATTCCCGATTCATGGTCGTATTCGGCATCTGTTACAATTCCGTTGATTTGTCTCACTTCAGCCGGAATTATTGCCTTTGCCGACACATGTACTGCAATGTTAAAATTGCCCGTGGTTGAGTTACTGTTTATTTGCAGAGTCGCCGGAAGGTCATGTCCCGGAACAATGTTATCGAAGTTCAGTGAGGCAGTAATCGTTGTTGAATAACCGTTGTTCAATGATCCGGAAGATGGAGAGATTATAAGCCAATCAGGTATTCCGGTAATTTTCCAGTTCAATATGCCTTCGGAAGTATTGCTTATTGTAAATGTCTGCGAGCCTGATGATTCAAAATTGAGAGAAGAAGCAGAGCATTGCAGGGCAGGTGATCCGAAATTGGAATAGGCCACAGGAAACGATATTAATCCGACATTTTCAACGTCGAGCATAATCGTGGCATAATAAGTCTGATACCCGCTTGAAAAATACCCTTTTGCTATACTGAATGATAAAGATACACTGCCTCCTGTCACTTTTCCATGCATTGAATTAAATGATAACCATTTTGGCTGCATAAATACGGTATAATTCGAATTTGTGAGCGCCGGAAGCTGTACAGAGGTTTCTACATTCTCCTGATTATTATTTAAATACAAAGTATCTGATAGAGTGTACAAATCCACAATATTCTTCGCCAGGAAATCATCACTGCAGGATATTGCTGAAATCATAAGGGAAAATATACAAGAGATATTTATTATTTTTTTCATTTTTTCCATAGGTAAAATCTGATTCCGAATGACAAATCAAACCTTGTTAAATTCTCATAATTTTCTTTTTCAAGATCAACTTTTGATGTATTGGTACCATCTGTAATTTTAATTTTCCGGATTGATGAATAGAAAGCTGATAAATCGACTCCGGCAGAGAAATAGCTGGTGATAAAATATTCTAATCCAAGGCTGGTGCCTGTGCCAAAATTTTTGCCTGTTAACAGATAAAATCCATTAAGATATTCAGCTTCATTTCGGTAGGTCGTTAATCCAAACGAAAAGGCAGAATTTAGCCTGAATAAATTTTGGCTTCCCAGTGATTGCTGATAAACGAACAATACACCAAAAAAATTCACATAAATCTGTTCTTTATAAGTAGTGTAAATCAGGTGGACACCGTCCTGAGGGTCAAAAAAACCTTCAAGGCAGCTGGAAGTATCAAAGAATTTGTATTTAATTCCGGCACCATAATTCTGGGTGATCAGATAGGTGAGATCAGCATCTGTATAAAGACCTAATTTCAGATCCTTGTAATAGGATTGTGCCTGACCAGAAGTTATTCCAAAGCTAACCATGTAATCCTCAGCATCTTTTGAGCTGGCTAAAATGTATCCGGGTCCGCCGTTCATCCCAAAACGCAACCTTTCAAACCTGTCTGTAATGACTCCATTCAGTTCTTCCTGAACTGCTTTTACAGAAATTGTATAGTTTAGAACACTTGTAATGGGCAGTCTCCCAGACGATTTTACACCCATAGTAGTTATGTCAAAAAAGATAGTATTGTGTAAGATCTTATTGATCTTACAGTCAATAGTATCATAATTCAAAGTGATTATTTTGTCTTGCGAATATCCTGAGGAGAGAAGACCAAACAAGAGAATCGCTGTTAGCAGGTTTCTTTTCATTTTATCTGGTAGTTTCAGGCAGATCAATTATTTGATATAAACATTGACTTTAGCAAATTTATTATATTTTCCGGACCATCTAACCGCAGGGGAGACATTTAAAAACCACTTATTTACTTAACCTGCTGTTTGCTTCTTGTCATGTTTAGCTGTAATAAAAAACAGCAATCATGTAACCGCGACTGCCTGATTGGTATTATTGACCAATACCTTGAAGCCCTTGAGTCTAACGATCCATTGAAGTTACCGCTGGCAGACAATGTCCGTTACACCGAAAATGGACAGACTCTTGAACTGGGTGATGGTATCTGGGGAACTTCCAGTTAAGAGAGAATTACAAACAGTATTTTTGGATACAGTAGCAGGACAGGCCGGGATCTTTTGTGAATGGTTTAACCTTCAAAGTATCGCCGCCATACAATTCGCCCTTTTGCTGGTTAATCGGAGAACCTTCAATTTTTAGTGCTTTAATTTCATACTATTCATTTTCTTTGCATGTGCCCGGATAATTTCAACAGTTGTTGCATCTGATTTAAATACTGAATTCAATCCCTGTGGTTCCTGCCATGGATCAGTAAGGAACGGACTGTCGGGCAGGACTTTACCATCGGCAGATAACTTGTTAATTTCGTCTGATCATTCCGACATAATACAGATCAAATCTACCCTTGCCTCCGGGTCGGTCAGATGAAAAGATCATCAGATCATTTAAAAATCCGTCTTTGTCAGTTGGGATAATTATTGGCCTGTACTCATTATATTGAGTATTTATTTTCTCTCCGAAATTTACAGGTTCTGACCATTCCTGCCCGTTAAATATGGAGTACCATAAGTCAAAACCGCCATAACCTCCGGTTCTGTCTGATGTAAAGACCATCATGTTATTCCTGATATACGGGCATTTATCATCCGCAGTACTGCTTAGCTGCTGAACTTTATTAACTGTAAGTCCGGGTGACTGGTCAATCAATTTGTTTACATCACTTACGGCACGGTATATATCAAAAGTATTATCCCGGTTTGATGTAAAATAGATCGTTTCCCTGTTTGCAATTTCATCCGGATGAATTGTCAGATATCCTTCGTCATAAACTGAATTTATACCTGTAAGTTCAGCAGGATCCCCGACAGGCAACATATCATTATCATCAGCTGTGTAATAGCAATAATAAATATCATTATTCCCGTTTATATCGGTCGTATAAAAAAAACGTTTGGAGTCACTCCTGCTGTTTTGATACTCTTCTGATTTAACATCATAAGTAAAATACGGTCCCAATTCGTTATTCGGACTGTTTATCGAATCAATTAAACTATTGCTTTGCCAATCTGCTGATATCTCAAATTCCCCGGTTACCAAATCTCCATAGACCATACAATCATAGAGAATAAAATCAAAATCATTTCCAGCACTGTTCCTGTTAGTCGAAAAGAGCAGGGAAAAGAATTTATCACTCCACGACACACTTAAATCTGAATTATAATCATCAAATACTGAGTTTACCTTTGAAAAATTTACGGGAGAAAGCGGAATTATAGCTTTGTCAAAATTCTGCCTTTTATCGTTACATGAAACAAACAATATCAACAGGAGGGATATAATTGTTTTTGTCCTCATTCATCCATAAATTATAAGTTAATTACTAATCCTATGTTAATGTTCTGGTATCTGACCGGCAGAATGAAAACTCTTTCGATGCTGGTTTCATCATAGAACCCAGGCTTTGTGAAATTCAAACCATAATTTAAA
>Ga0209745_1001481_pt1 | contig 13976 bp, 11 predicted proteins | sample BarGraNGADG00312_FD_184495 | JGI IMG/M metagenome (GOLD analysis project Ga0209745, IMG submission 184495) | Arctic peat soil microbial communities from Barrow, Alaska - Barrow Graham LP Ref core NGADG0004-312 (SPAdes) (version 2) | ecosystem: Environmental > Terrestrial > Soil > Wetlands > Peat... | reverse complement strand
GGCCATGGGGGTGGACGGTATCGCGCCGCTGTCCGAGCAGGTCCTGCTGGCTGCCCGAAGCGACCTCCCCAGCACCGGTTCACGACACTTCCTCGCGTATGCCGGCACGCACCTCGCGGGCTATGCCCACCTCGAGCGGGGGCTCGACGGTGAGGCGAGCGGCGAGACGGCCGAGGCCGCCACCGCGGAGGTCGTGGTGGACCCCGGACATCGGCGACACGGCATCGGAACCGCGCTGATCCGTGCTCTCGAAGGTTCTCTGGAACCCGAGGCCGTGACGCTGCAGGTCTGGTCGCACGGTCATCTCGATGCCGCCCGAGCGTTGGCCGCCCGCGAAGGATTCTCGAGCGGGCGTGAGCTCTGGGCGATGCGCCGACCACTGCGACCCGACGCCGGCCCTCTGCCTGCGGTCCGCCTGCCAGAGGGATTCACGACCCGGCACTTCGTCGTCGGTCAGGACGAGGACGCCTGGCTGCGCGTCAACGCCCGCGCCTTCGTCGACCACCCCGAGCAAGGCCGGATGACCCGGCTCGACCTCGACCGCCGGATTGCCGAACCGTGGTTCGACGCAACAGGACTCATCCTCATCGAGGACGTCCGGCGCCCGGTGCCGGTGCTTGCCGCCTCACACTGGACGAAGGTCGTGGCGGCCGAGGACCCGCAGGTGCGCACGACGCAGGGCGAGGTGTACGTGGTCGGCGTCGACCCGGCATACCAGGGCCTGGGGCTTGGGCGCGCGGTGACGGTGCTGGGTCTGGCCCACCTGATCGATCGGGGTCTGGCCGAGGCGATCCTCTACGTCGACGCCGACAACACGGCGGCCGTGGCCACCTACTCGCGGCTGGGCTTCACCCGCTTCTCCGTGGATGTCATGTATTCGCGCGCGGTTCACCCGCCAGTGCCACGATAGGGGCATGAGCGTGCAAAAGACCGGGCGCTCGCCAGCTGGCGAGAAACCCGACAGGACCGCGTCCGATCCGCCCGAACCGGGTCTGCAGTCCCTCACCAGCGCGCCCGCACGTGCGTCGAACGGCCAGTTCATGCGTGTGGTCTCGGCTTCCGATGCGCCGATCGACCCCGAGGCGCTGCCCGAGGACCGCTTCCTCGACCGTGAGATCTCCTGGCTGCAGTTCAACGAGCGCGTCCTACAGCTTGCCGCCGACGAGTCGGTGCCGATGCTGGAGCGGGCCGGTTATCTCGCGATCTTCGCCAGCAACCTCGACGAGTTCTTCATGGTCCGGGTGGCCGGCCTCAAACGCCGTATCGCGACCGGCCTGGCCGTGCGCTCCGCCTCCGGTCTGGAGCCGCGTGAGGTTCTCGACGAGATCTCGCGGGTGGCCCACGATCTGATGGCGACGCATGCGCGCGTGTTCGATGACCAGGTTCGCCCCGCGCTGATCAAGAAGGGCATCGTCATCGTGCGATGGGAGGAGCTCAGCGATGGCGAGCAGGAAGGGCTGCACCGGATGTTCCGCGACCAGATCTTCCCGGTGCTCACGCCGCTGGCCGTCGACCCCGCCCACCCGTTCCCCTACATCTCCGGGCTCTCACTCAACCTTGCCGTCCTGCTGGTCAATCCCAAGACGAGCATTGAGCACTTCGCCCGGGTCAAGGTGCCGCCGCTGCTGCCGCGCTTCGTGCGGGTCCAGCAGTCCGACGCGAAACCGTCCCACCTCTACAACGCGCGTTTCGTCCCCCTCGAGGACATCATCGCCGCGCACCTGGACCAGCTGTTCCCGGGCATGAACGTCCGCGAGCACTTCACCTTCCGGGTGACCCGCAACGAGGACGTCGAGGTCGAGGAGGATGACGCCGAGAACCTGCTCACGGCGCTGGAGAGGGAGCTCACCCGACGTCGCTTCGGGCCGCCGGTGCGCCTCGAGATCGCCGAGGACATGGACGACCACGTGATGGATCTGCTCGGCCGCGAGCTGGGCGTGAACTCCGGCGAGGTCTATCGCCTGCCCGCACCGCTGGACCTGCGTGGGCTCGAGGTGTTGGCCGACCTCGAGCGTTCGGAGCTGCGGTTCCCACCGTTCCTGCCCAAGACCCACCCCGATCTGGCCGCATTCGAGAGCTCACAGGCGAGCGACATCCTGGCCTCGATGCGGACCAAGGACATCTTGCTCCAGCACCCCTACGACTCCTTCTCGACATCGGTGCAGGCCTTCATCGAGCAAGCCGCAGCCGACCCACGGGTGCTGGCCATCAAGCAGACCATCTACCGAACCAGCGGCGACTCCCCGATCGTGGACTCCCTGATCGATGCGGCGGAGGCCGGCAAACAGGTGCTCGCTGTCGTGGAGCTCAAGGCTCGTTTCGATGAGCAGGCCAACATCTCGTGGGCCCGCAAGCTCGAGCACGCCGGCGTTCACGTGGTCTACGGCGTCGTCGGCCTCAAGACCCATGCCAAGCTCTCGCTGGTCGTCCGTCAGGAGGCCGAGGGGCTTCGTCGCTACTGCCACGTCGGCACCGGCAACTACAACCCCAAGACCGCCCGCCTGTATGAGGACGTCGGCCTGCTGACCTGCAACTCACAGGTCGGTGAGGACCTGACCCGGCTGTTCAACCAGCTCTCCGGCTGGGCGCCACGCAGCAAGTTCAAGCGCCTCCTGGTGGCACCGGGCTCGATGAAGTCAGGACTGATCGACCGCATCGAGACCGAGATCGCCAACGCGCAGGCAGGCGGAGGCGGCTACGTCGGCTTCAAGGTGAACTCGATCGTCGACGACCAGGTCATCGATGCCCTGTACCGAGCCTCACGTGCCGGCGTGAAGGTCGACCTGTGGGTTCGCGGCATCTGCGCCGTACGTCCGGGCGTCGAGGGGCTGTCGGAGACGATCAGGGTGCGCTCGATCCTCGGCAGGTTCCTGGAGCACTCACGGATCTTCATCTTCGGTGGCGGCGGCGACCCGGTCGTCTACATCGGCAGCGCCGACCTCATGCACCGCAACCTCGACCGCCGCGTGGAGGCCCTGCTCCGGATCTCCGACCCTGGGCATGTCACGGAGATGCAGTCGCTGATGGCCAAGGGGATGAGCGATGACGTATCCAGCTGGCACCTCGGCAACGACGGCCGGTGGACCAGGCACTCCCACGACGACGAGGGCAACGAGCTGATCGACCTGCAGAGCGTACTGATCGACAACAACGCCAGGCGCCGCCGTAAGGCCCGCCTCCGGTGATCGCCCGACTGGGACGACACCGTGATCTCGGCACGTGACGACACGGTGATCTCGGCGCGTGGTGACAGGGTCATCGCCGCGCGTGACGACACGGTGATCTCGGCACGCGACGACAGGGTCATCGCCGCGGCTGGGGCCTTGCCCTGGCGTAACCGTCGCGGCGAGCTGCAGGTCGCCCTGGTCCACCGACCGCGCTACGACGACTGGGCCTGGGCCAAGGGCAAGCTCGATCCGGGCGAGGAGTGGCCGGCCGCAGCCGTGCGCGAGGTCTTCGAGGAGACCGGGTTTCACGTTCACCTGGGTCGCACCCTGCCGTCGTCGCAGTACCCCGTCGTGGATGCAGACGGTCAGCCGGCGACCAAACAGTGTCGCTACTGGGCGGCCGAGGTCGTGGGTGGTGACGGGACGCTGGTCAACGAGATCGACGAGGTCGCGTGGCTCGACGTCGCGGAGGCCACCGCCCGGCTCAGCTACACCCGTGACCACGACACCCTGCGGGCTCTGGTGGAGGCCGACCGCGCCAAGACCCTGACCACGTGGCCCCTGGTCATCATCCGCCATGCGAAGTCCGAGTCCCGCTCGTCGTGGCACCACGCGGACCCGTTGCGACCACTCAGCGCCCGCGGCCACGAACGCGCCCAGGCCCTGATCCCGATCCTGGCCGCATACGGGGTCACCCGGGTGGTCACCTCGCCGTCCGTGCGTTGTCTCGACACCGTTCTGCCCTATGCCGTCGCGGCCGAGCTGAAGGTTCGGCTCAAGCCCGGGCTGTCCGAGGAGAGCTTCGCCGAGAAGCCTGACCACGCCCCCCATCACCTCATGCGACTGCTCGAACGCGGCAACGCAACGGTCGTCTGCAGCCACGGACCAGTTCTGCCGGTGCTGCTCGAAGTGCTTGCCGGGATCGCCGACCCTGGTGACTCGGGTGGCTCGGGTGAGAGCTCGGCGCAGGCAATGCTGTCCAATACCGCCCACCGCGGCATGAGCAAGGGTGAGGTCCTGGTGGCCCACCTGGCGGGGACCGGGGTACAGGCCCGGGTCGTCGACGTCGAGCGTTACGCCGCGTCGTGATCCCCAGACTCTTTGCTCACTTCAGGCCGGTCTTTTGGCCGAAACTGGCGTCTCCGAGCGGCCTGAAGTGAGCAAAGTTGCCCGCCAGGTCTGACGGCGGTCACCCGAACGCCGTATGCCGTTCATCTTCTGTTCACCCGTCACCAAGCATTGAGTCACCAGGCCCCTTTACCGTCGTCCTCAACGGGCACCAACGCCCGCCGGATCGACCCCTGCTGTGGAGAGGCCCAATCACTGTGAAGATCCAGTCTCGTCGGCGGTTCACCGGTGTCACGGGCGTCGCCCTTGTCGGCACGCTCGCCCTGACGTCCTGCGGCTCCGACAACAACGCGACGGCTACCCCGGGCGCTAGCGGCAACAAGACGAACGCGACCAACTGCGCCACCGGCACGCTGAACGGCGAGGGCTCATCGGCCCAGAAGAACGCCATCGAACAGGCCATCACCGACTTCCAGGCGGCGTGCCCTGGCGCGACCATCAACTACAACCCGACCGGTTCGGGCGCCGGCATCAAGCAGTTCATCGCCGGCCAGGTCGGCTTCGCGGGCTCCGACTCGGCACTGGCAGACAAGCCGAAGGCTGGCGCGACCAGCATCGAGCAGGCCGACGCCGACAAGGCCTGTGGATCCCCGGCCTGGAACCTGCCCATGGTGACCGGGCCTATCGCCGTCGCCTACAACCTCGCAGGAGTTGACAAGCTGATCCTGACCCCCGCAGTGACCGCCAAGATCTTCAACGGTCTGATCACCACGTGGAACGACCCGGCGATCGCGGCCATCAACCCGGGCGTCACCCTGCCGGGTCAGGCCATCAAGGTCTTCTTCCGCTCCGACGAGTCCGGCACGACGGACAACTTCACCAAGTACCTCAAGGCTGCGGCACCCACTGACTGGCCCGCGGAGTCGGGCAAGAAGTGGACCGGCAAGGGGGAGGGCAAGGAGAAGTCAGCCGGTGTCGCCAACGCGGTGAAGGCCACTCCCGGCGGCATCACCTACGCCGAGTGGTCCTACGCCAAGGACAACAAGCTCGGCATCGCCCAGATCGACAACGGCTCCGGCCCCGTCGAGCTGACCGGCGAGGCTGTCGGCAAGGCCGTCAGCGCCGCCACGCAAAGCGGCACTGGCAACGACCTCAAGCTCAAGCTGGACTACGCCACCAAGGAGGCCGGGGCCTACCCGATTCTGCTGGTGACCTACGAGATCGTCTGTTCCAAGGGCAAGGACCCGGCCCAGGCCAAGCTGCTCTCGACATTCCTGAAGACCTTCGCCTCAGTCGACATGCAGACCAAGCTGCAGGGCATCGGCTACGCGCCGCTTCCGGCCGAGATCCAGGCAAAGGTCGAAACCGCGATCGGCGCCCTATCCTGAGCGTGCAGCATCCTGATCCTGCCGCAGACAGATTGAGCTAACCGTGCCGAGCATCACCGGCGTCTCTGCCGTGGACGAGCTCCGCGGACCGGATGGGCACGGTCCCCTTGACAAGGGCCGTGCCTCCACCGGTCGGCTGGGCGACCGCATCTTCAGCGGCACGGCCCGCGGCGCCGGTGTTCTGGTCATCGCCATAGTGACCCTGATCGCCGTCTTCCTGCTTTCTCAGGCAATACCCGCCCTGGCCAAGGACAAGGTCAACTTCCTGACCTCAACCCAGTGGAACGTCGACGCAACCCCGCTGCAGTTCGGCATTGCCAACCTGCTGTGGGTGACCGTGCTCTCCTCGGCCATCGCCATGGTGATCGCCGTCCCTCTGGGCGTGGGAGTCGCCCTGTTCATCACGCAGTACGCACCACGGTGGCTCAGCGGCCCAGCGGCAAGCCTGGTCGACCTGCTCGCGGCTGTGCCCTCGATCGTCTACGGGCTCTGGGGACTGCAGGTTCTGGGCACGCACATGGAGGGGATCCAGACGTTCCTGATCAGACTCTTCGGATGGATCCCCGTGTTCAAGGACGCCGGGATCGGAGCCGCCAGCACGATTCTCACGGTGGGTCTCGTGCTCTCGATCATGGTGCTGCCGATCGTCACGGCGCTCTCCCGGGAAGTCTTCGCCCAGACCCCCACGACAAATATGGAAGCGGCGCTGGCCCTGGGGGCAACCCGCTGGGAGATGATCCGCACCGCAGTCCTTCCCTTCGGCAAGCCGGGGGTCATCAGCGCCTCCATGCTAGGTCTGGGCCGGGCACTGGGTGAGACGGTGGCTGTCGCGGTGATCCTCTCGGCGCTCGCCGGCAGCGCGCCATGGTCCTGGTCAATGTTCAATGGTGGCGAGACCTTCGCCTCCAAGATCGCCAACAACGCCGCCGAGTTCGACTCGCCGCAAAAGGCCGGCGCGTTCATGGCCGCAGGGCTCGTGCTGTTCGGGCTGACATTCCTCGTGAACGGGATCGCGCGCGTCGTGATCGAGCGCAGGAAGGCCTTCGTCGAATGACGGCGGTCAGCGTCTCGTCAGACTCGCGCCTGAACGCGGAGCACCCTGGAGGCCCCGCGCTCGGTTTCGGACACAGGTCACGTGGCCGGGCCCTGCGCAACCAGCTGGCCCGAGTGGTGATGTGGACGGCGTTTGCGATCGCGATGATGCCCCTGGTCTGGATCCTGTGGAGCGTGGTCAGCAAGGGCGGCCAGATGCTGCTCGACAGCCACTGGTGGACCAACTCCCAGCGCGGCATCACGAACCGGGTCGTCGGCGGTGGCGCGGTGCATGCGATCCAGGGCACCCTCATCGAGGCCCTGGCCACCGCCCTGATGGCCGTGCCGATCGGGGTGATGACCGCCATCTACCTCGTGGAGTATGGGCGAGGACGACTCGCCAGGATCGTGAGCTTCACGGTCGACATCCTCACCGGTATCCCGTCCATCGTCGCCGCGCTGTTCATCTATGCCGTCTGGGTCACCACGTTCGGATTCCAGCGCGTCGGGTTCGCTGTGTGCCTGGCCCTGGTGCTGCTGATGATCCCGGTCATCGTGCGCTCGACCGAGGAGATGCTCAAGCTGGTGCCGAATGAGCTCCGCGAGGCTGCGTACGCGCTCGGGGTGCCGAAGTGGAAGACGATCGCGAAGGTCGTCGTCCCTACCGCCTTCTCCGGCATCATCACGGGGGTCCTGCTCGGCCTGGCCCGGGTCATGGGAGAAACAGCGCCGCTGCTGATCCTGGGGCCGTACACCAAGAGCATCGCGACCGATCTGTTCGGCGGCCTCATGCCGACCCTGCCGACGATGATCAACCAAGACCGCACGGAGGTGCTGCAACCTGCCGTTGACCGGGTCTGGGGGGCAGCGATGACCCTTATCTTGTTGATCCTCCTGCTGAACATCGCCGGGCGCCTCATCGCCCACTTCGGCCGGCCCAAGACCTGACCACACCGAGACCTAGCACAATGAGACCTGACCACAACGAGACCTGACCACAACGAGACCTGACCGAACCAACAAGCATACCGCGTTCTGCTTTCAGACACGAAGGACGACAGCACCTCATGGCCAAGAGAATCGACGTCAAGGACCTCAACGCCTTCTACGGCGCATTCAGGGCTGTCGAGGACGTCACCATGACGATCGAGCCGCGTTCGGTAACGGCCTTGATCGGCCCGTCCGGCTGCGGCAAGTCGACGCTCCTTCGGACCCTGAACCGCATGCACGAGGTCATCCCCGGCGCCCGGGTCGAGGGGTCGGTCCACCTCGACGACGACGACATCTATGCGGCGAACGTGGACCCCGTGGGCGTGCGGCGCACCGTCGGCATGGTGTTCCAGCGGCCGAACCCGTTCCCCACGATGTCGATCGGGGACAACGTGGTGGCGGGGTTGCGGCTCAACGGTCTGAAGAACAAGAAGGTTCTGGCCGAGAAGGTCGAGGCCTCGTTACGCGCTGCGAACCTGTGGAACGAGGTCAAGGACCGGCTGAACAAGCCCGGCGCCGGCCTCTCTGGTGGTCAGCAACAGCGCCTGTGCATCGCCCGGGCCATCGCCGTCGAGCCTCAGGTGCTGCTGATGGATGAGCCCTGCTCGGCGCTGGACCCGATCTCGACGCTGGCCATCGAGGACCTGATCACCGAGCTGAAGAGCCGGTACACGATCGTGATCGTCACGCACAACATGCAGCAGGCTGCGCGGGTCTCGGATCGGACCGCATTCTTCAACCTGGTCGAGACGGGCGAGCCCGGGCGACTGATCGAGATGGACGATACGAACAAGATCTTCAGCAACCCGACGATTCGCGCCACCGAGGACTACATCTCAGGTCGTTTCGGCTGATCCTTTGCTCAGCTCAGGCCGGTTTGCTCAGTTCAGGCCGGTTTGAGAGCGCGAATTGGCGTCTGCGAGCGGCCTGAACTGAGCAAAGCCCTCGAGCCATCTCGAGCCACCTCGAGCCACCGAGCCGCGTTCATGCAGGGCCGCTACGAAACTGGCCTGTGGATGACCTCTGCGAGGGCGTCATTTGGGGGCACGGTGGTCCAATGCCCAACGACCCGACTCTGCCCCTCCTCTTCACTCGTGCGGAGGCGCTGGCAGCGGGCATGAGCCGCCACCAGATCGCCCAGCGAGTGCGGACCCGCTACTGGCGCCCGCTTCGCCGCGCCGTCTACATCGAAGAGCGGCGGTATGCCGTGTTGAACAAACGCGAGCAGCACACGATCGCTGTGATCGCCACCTTGATGGCCCGCGTCGACGGAGTCCCGGCGCGCGCCGACGGACTCGTAGCCAACGCCGACGGACTCGCGGGCAGCCACCACGGACCCGTGGCCAGCCACCTCAGTGCTGCCGCGGCATACGGCTGGGTCCTGCCGCTGGTCGGCACCGGTCCGGCAACGCTCACCGACGGCAACCTTGATGCACCCACCCGTCGCGCCCATGTGCGCGGACGCGAGGAGGACCTCACTGTCCAGGTCGCCAGCCTGCCCGCCTCTGATGTCAGCACGTGCAGCATGGACATCGCCGGGACGCGATGGGATTTTCGGACAACGAGTCGGGCGCGCACCGTCGCAGACAATCTGCGCCACCTGCCGAACGCCGATGGGGTCGCCCTGGCCGACTCGGCATTGCGACAGGCAAGAGTGTCCTACGAGCAGATCGCCGCCGTCCTGAATCGCCAGGCGTGCTGGCCTTACGCCGAGCGCGGCCGCCGAGCCTTGCCGCTGGTGGACCCGAGACGTGAGTCCTGGCTGGAAAGCTTCTCCTTCGTCACTCTTCATCAGATGGGACTCCCGATGCCGGAGCCGCAGGTCTCCCTCTTCGATGCCGGGGGGCGGTTCGTCGGCCGGGTCGACGGCTGGCTTGAGGATGGGGCGGTGGCGCTGGAGGCGGATGGCCAGGCGAAGTACTTTGGCGAAGAGGAGACGCTGTCGGCCGATGTCGAGGTCGCCGCGGACGAGCTGCTGGATGTCGCGCGCCGACGGCTGATGAAAGAGAAGGAGCGGCGGGACCGGATCGTTGACCTCGGCGCAGAGCTGGCCAGATGGGGCACTCACGAAATCGTGAGGTCACCCGGAGGGGTGCTCGCACAGATCGGCGCGGCGCGGCGCAGAGGTGGCGCCGGACGCTTCACCGGCCGGACGGCATACCTGCCTGCGCCTGTCTGGCTCTTCCCGACTCGACGCCGCGTGGGTTGACGCGCTTACTGGAAGGGAATCGTCACCGCGTAGGCCAAGGCCGCCACCAGACCGGCACCAGGAAACGTCAGGACCCAGCCGGAGACGATGTTCTTGGCCACGCCCCATCGCACCGCCGAGAGTCGCTTGGTGGCGCCGACGCCCATGATCGTCGACGTAATCGTGTGGGTGGTCGAGATCGGAGCGCCGAAGCCCAGGCCGGCTACGTACAGAATCGACGCTCCCGCGGCTTCCGCGGCGAACCCCTGAGGTGGGTCGAGGTGGATGATCTTGCGGCCCAGCGTGCGCATGATGCGCCATCCACCGGCGTACGTACCGGCGCTGATGACCAAGGCGGTGGAGATCTTGACCCAGATGGGGATCGACGAGCCGTCCTGGTAGCCGCCCACCGTGAGGGCCAGCACGATGATCCCCATGGTCTTGCCCGCGTCCTGCAGACCGTGACCAAGAGCCATTGCGGCCGCCGAGAACGTCTGGGAGTAGCGGAACCCGCGCGCTGTACGTCCCGGGTGTCTGCGACGGAAGAGCCACAGGATGACGCTCATCACGAAGTAGCCGAGGATGAGCCCGATCACTGGCGAGATCACCATCGGGAGGACGATCTTGTTCAGCACGCCACCCCAGAGCACCGTCGTCCCTGCTGCGAGTGACGCACCGACCATGCCACCGAACAATGCATGTGACGATGAGGACGGCAGGCCTTTCCACCAGGTCAGCAGGTTCCACGAGGTGGCGCCGATCAGAGCCGCCCCGACGATGAGCAGACCAACCGTGCCGGACGGCGGGTCGATGATGCCGCTGCCGACGGTGCCCGCGACCTTGGTGCCTATGAAGGCTCCGAAGAGATTGAAGAATGCGGCCATGACAAGAGCGACCCGCGGCGTCAGGGCCCGGGTCGAGACCGAAGTCGCGATCGCGTTGGCTGCATCGTGAAACCCGTTGGTGTAGTTGAAGCCCATCGCCAATGCAATGACGAAGGCGACGGGCAGCCAGTCCACGTAGGTCAGGACTCCTTGACGGCGATGCTCTCGACCGTGTTCGCCACGGTCTCGAACGCGTCCGCGGCAGCCTCGAGCTCGTCGATGACCTCTTTGAGCTTGATTACGGTGATCGCGTCCTTGCCGTTGTTGAACAGCTCAGCCAGCAACCGCCGGTAGATCTGGTCCGCCTGGTTCTCGAGGCGGTTGATCTCGATCCAGTACTCCGCCAGGTCGCGCATCGAACGCAGCCGCGGCATGGCCTCCGCAGTCAGCTCGGCCATCTGGACGAGGACCTCAACCTGCGCCGCGATCCCGTCGGGCAGGTCACCGATGCGGTACAACACGATCAGGTCGGCCGCAGCCTCCATCATGTCCATGCAGTCGTCGAGGTTGGACGCCAGGCCGTAGATGTCCTCGCGGTCGAACGGCGTGATGAACGAGCTGTTCACTCTGCGCATGATTGCGTGGGTGGACTCGTCGGCAGCGTGCTCGATGTCCCGCATCCGGGCGGCGACGGCCTCACGCTCCGAGCGTTCGACGCCCAACAGCTTGGTCAGCTCCAGGGAGCCATCCACAAGGTGCCCGGCCGACGTTGCGAAAAGGTCATAGAAACTGCTGTCCTTCGGAGTGAGGCGAAAACGCATCAAGAGGCTCCGGTCATCGGAAGTGTGGCCGTGCATGATGATAAAGCCCCCGACATCACCCCCTCACCACCGGCCGGTCATCGCCAACGATGTCAAGCAGCTGGCCTAGCTCTCAGCTTTAGGGACCGGCTCCTCGCCGACGCCGACCCCCTCGCCAGAATCAACCTCCTCGCCAGATCCGCCCTTCTCGTCGCCTTCGCCCTCCTGGACGGCCTCGCCCTCCTGGACGGCCTCGCCCTCCTGGACGGCCTCGACACCGAGCAGTCGGTCTATCTCGTCCTGGGGTAGCGGCCCGTCGCTGGACGTCGCCGCGACCACGAGATCACCTACCAGCTCGATCTCGGACTGCAGGTCACCATCTGTGAGGCTGTCTGGGGCATCCGCCATGCAATCGATCCTACGCAGCAGCGGGCCCGTTGACCTCAACTTCGCCAACTCCGCCCGGGGGTTTGCAGGGGCCGCCTCAACCGCGATGATGAACACCATGCGGCGGCCTTCGGGGCAATGGCACGAAGACGATGAGGGATCCCCCACGAGATGTGGCCGTCCGAGGATCGCGGCTCGTTCACGCATGGGGTATGCCGGTCGTGCCTGTGGGTGGGCCCGGGTCGCCGATCGCGTGGAGGCGCGGCGAGCGACGCCGAGCTGCATGCGCTCGCTGGATGCGAAACCGCCGGAGTCTCTGCGCCGATAACTGCGACATCCCCTGCCGCAAGCTCTGCGCCGAACGCCGCGGACCCGAAGACCGCGGAGCCGAAGACTGCGGAGCCGAAGACTGCGGATGTCGCGTCGGGCCGGGAGCGCCTCACGGCACGTGGCCGCTCGTAGCGGCTTGATTTGGGACCCGGGGCTACCGCGGCCCGACGCAAGAGAACTCTAACCCGCCAACCGCGTTCGAGATCGCAGGAACGTCAGAGAAGATTGCCCTGGCGCCACAGCTGAGCACAGGCCTCGAGGTCGTCCCCGGTGGTCAGCAGCGAAGCGGCGCGCCGGGTCTGGGCGGAGCCCCACAGCGGGTCGTTGCCCTCGACGTCGTTGGCACGCTGCGCACGCCCGGCCGCGACCACCCGGCAGAACGACGAAGCCCGCTCGAGCGCGATCGCTAGGTCGCCGTCGAAGACGCCGGTCAGGATGGCGTCGGTGAGATCTCGCAGCTCCGCAGGCCCGGGGGGCTCGGCAACGCCCGCCACGACATGCGGAACATCGGCAAACCGTATGCCGGCCGCGTAGTCCGCGCTGGCACCCACGGCGTCGCGGCACACCCACTCACGCAGCGCGTAGAGCCGCCACAGCGCTCCCGGAAGACTGTGCGCCGGACGGTCTGCCCAGAGCTCGGCAAGGGTGGACAGCCCGAGCTCGTCGACCAGGCTGACGAGCTTGGCGGTCAGCTCTGGATCATGAGCGGCCCTGCCAGTCTTGACGATGACGGCAGCAGTCTCATGCGCGACCTCAGTAACGCGAGCGGGGTCAAGGGAGTCGGGCCCGCCCCGTGCGTCCATCGACAGCGGGGTGAAGAACGCGGGTCGCCGAGGGTTGGGGCGGTCTCGCTTGCCCTCGTGGTTGCCGTCTTGCTCACCCTCAGCCATCTGCCGATTTTCGCATGATCGCGCGCTACCGAACCGCACCGCACCACGAGCCTTTGCTCAGTTCAGGCCGGTCAAACACGCGATTCGACGCAGAAAAAGCGGTCTGAACTGAGCAAACCAGCCTCAAGTGAGCAAAGGGTAGGGGGCTAGAGGGACTCGAAGCCTGTGACGGTCAGGACGGCTTCGCCGGTTTCATCGGAGGCTTCGAGGTCGACGACAGCAGTGACGCCCCAGTCGTGATCGCCCTGGGGGTCGTCGATGACCTGTCGGACCAGCCAGCGCCCCGGCTCCTTGGCGATCTGCAGCATCAGCGGACCCCTCGCGTCCGGTCCGGTGCCGATCGAGTCGTGCTCGTCGAAGTAGGCCTGGATGCCGTCCTCCCACGCCTCCTCGCCGAAGTCAGGGTCCAGCTCGCCGAGGTCGATCCACCGTCGCAGGGAGGCCAGCTGCACCCGGCGGAACATCGCATTGCGGACCAGGACGCGGAAGGCGCGCTCGTTCGAGGTGATCGGCTTGGGTTGGGCCGCAAGACCATCAGGCGTGATCGGCACAGTGGCATGGCTGGGATCATCCGGGTCGACGAGCTGCTCCCACTCGTCGAGCAGGCTGGAGTCGGTCTGGCGCACGACCTCGCCGAGCCACTCGATCAGGTCGATGAGCTCCTCGGTCTTGGCATTGACCGGGACGCTCTGACGCAGGGCCTTGTACGCATCTGACAGGTAGCGAAGCACCATGCCCTCGGATCTGGTCAGCCCATAGAACGCGACGAGCTCGCCGAACGTCATCGCCCGCTCGAACATGTCCCGAACCACCGACTTGGGCGACAGCGCCGTCTCGACGATCCACGGATGCCCCTGGCGATACATCTCGTAGGTGGCCTCGAGCAGCTCGAGCAGGGGCTGGGGCCAGGTG
>Ga0209745_1001480_pt1 | contig 13979 bp, 12 predicted proteins | sample BarGraNGADG00312_FD_184495 | JGI IMG/M metagenome (GOLD analysis project Ga0209745, IMG submission 184495) | Arctic peat soil microbial communities from Barrow, Alaska - Barrow Graham LP Ref core NGADG0004-312 (SPAdes) (version 2) | ecosystem: Environmental > Terrestrial > Soil > Wetlands > Peat... | reverse complement strand
TGGTGAGGATGGCTTCCATCAACCGAACCGACGCCTCGGTCGGCGTGCCGCCCGTGTCGCCGGTACCGTAGTACATGTAGTCGGTGAAGACGCCCGTCACCTGGCCGTTCAGGGCAATACGCGACGGCCAGTCCATCAGCGGCCGCACCGGCTGCTGCCCCGCGGCCGGTGCGGGCGGGGGCGGCGGCGTCTTCGTGATGTCGTAGGTCACCGACTGGCTGTAGCTGCCGGGATTCAGCGCGGCGATGATGCGACTGCCATCCGGGCCTTCCCACACGCCGACGTTGAACGGAATGCCGTCCGGCGTCTTCTCGGGCGAATCGGGCCCGCCCACCCTGGCCGCGGGCTGCCAGCTCGCGGAGAGCTTCTGCGTCGAGAAGTACTTGATGCCGGCGTGATTCAGGATACTGGGCAGCGAGGCGGGGAAGCCGAAGCAATCGGGCAGCATGTACTCCGCGCTCGTCTTGCCGAACTCGCGCGTGAAGTACTGCGTGCCGTAGAGCACCTGCCGGATGATCGACTCGGCCGACGGCGAGTTGACGTCGTTCTCCTCCATCGACGAACCCGATGGGAACCAGCGGCCGGCGGCGATGTACTTCTTCACCTTCTCGTAGTCGGCCGGGTAGTACTCCTTGATCATCCGGTACCGGTTCGCGCCGCTGAAGTTGAAGATGTAGTGCGGGTATTTCTCGAACAGCGCGAAGTTGTCGCGGATGGTCTTCGGCAGGTACTCGCGGATCGTCGTCGGGTAGTCCCACCGCCACTCGGTGTCGAGGTGCGCGTACGGCACGACATAGAGGGTCAACCCCTTGGTCAGGTCTGGCGGCGGCGAGGGCGGATGCTGCGCCTGCTGCGGCTGCTGCCCCTGGACGCCGGCCACCATGACGACCAGCCACACGACGGCCATCACCAACAGATGTCGTCCACGATGATTCATGACGTCTCCTCGAGAAAAGGGGTTGAGGACTCCGATGGCTCATCCAGGAGCCGGCAGAGCGCAGCCGGATCCTCTTCCTGTTCGATCTGGCGCCTGAACTCCCCGTGCATCACCCGGCGCGCGAGCGACGCGAGCAGCCGCATGTGGGTGGTCGCCTGGTCCGCCTGCCTGATGGCGAGGAGGATGACGACGCGCACCGGCTCGTCGTCGAGCGAGCCCCAGTTCACGCCCGCACGCAGCTTGACGACCGCCATCGAGTTGGCGCTCACCGCGTCCGTCTTGCAGTGCGGGATCGCAAAGCCGTGTCCGAATCCCGTCGAGTAGGTCGCCTCGCGCTCGGAGACCGCCTCTTCGACATCGCGCGGGCGTTCCGTGCGCCCAGCCGCGTACAGCAGGTCCGCGGCCGTCTTGATGGCCTCTTCCTTCGTGCGGCAGTCGGCATCGACCGACACCAGGTGCGGGTCGATGAGCGGCAGCGGCCGCCAGTGGTCGCGCTCCTCGAGCAGCCGCGCGACATCGGTCGCCGTGGACATCTGGAGCGCGCGTTCGACCAGGGCGCGGCAGCCGGTGGCCGACAAGCCGGCGAGCCGCGCCTTGGTCGCGGCAATCTCCGGCGACGCCAGGCTGATTTCGTCGACGCCCAGCCCCACGAGCACTGGAAGGTGCCGTACCTGGCCGCCCATCTCGCCGCAGAGCCCCACCCACTTCCCGTGCGCGTGGATCTCGGAGACGATGCGATCGAGCAGGCGGAGGAAGGATGGTTCGAGCGGGTTGGCGAGCGCGGCCAGCCTCGGGTTGGCGCGATCGGCCGCCAGGAAATACTGGAGAAGGTCGTTCGTCCCGATGCTGAAGAAGTCGAGTGCGTCACTGAGCGGCCTGATGAGGAATGCCGCCGACGGCACTTCCACCATCGCGCCGAGCGGCATCTCGGCGTTGAACGCGACGCCCGCCTCCGCCAGCCGCACCCGCTCGTCCGCGATGACCCCTTTCACCCATGTCACCTCGTCGAGGCGCGAGATCATCGGGATCATCACCTGTAGCCGCCCGAATGCCGACGCGCGAAGCAGCGCGCGGATCTGCACGCGGAACAGCGCCTCGAACTCCGGGTAGATGCGCACCGCGCGGAAGCCGAGGAACGGATTGTCTTCCTTCGGCAGGTCGAGGTAGGGCAGCGGCTTGTCGCCGCCGATGTCCAGCGTCCGTACGATCACCGGCCGTCCGCCCGCGTCCACCACCGCTCGGCGATATTGCTCGAACTGCTCGTCCTCTCCGGGCGGGTCCTTGCGGGCGAGGAACAGCATCTCGGTCCGGAAGAGGCCGATTCCTTCCGCGCCGCCCGCGACGGCCTGCGCCACCTCCACGGCGGATCCGACATTCGCCGCCACCTCGATCCGCCGCCCATCCTCGGTGGCGGCCGGCCGCTCAACGAACCGGTGCACGCGCACGCGGCGCCCCTCGAGCCGGTGCCGCTCCATGTCGTAGTAGCGGCGGGCTTCGGCGGTCAGCCCGGTGACCACCACGCCGAGGTCGGCATCCACCACCACGTCCTGCCCATCCAGCGCGGCGGCGTCGAGACCGTCCACGCCAACAACCGTCGGAATGCCCGCCGACCGCGCGAGGATCACCGTGTGCGACGTCGTGCCCGCGTGCGCCAGCGCGAGACCCTTCAGCCACTGGCGATCGAGCGCGAGGAACTGCCCCGGCGTCAGCGTCTCCGCCAGGCAGACAGCGTCGGCACTGAGCCGGATGTCGTCCTCGGGCAGCGCCGTCCCGTACACCTCCCGCAGCAACGCGCGGCAGACGTCGCGGATATCGAGCGCCCGCTCGCGGAGCAGCGCGCTTCCCGTCGCGGCCAGCATCCCGCTGAACTGCGCTTCGGCCTCGGCAATAGCCCCCGCCGCGGTGCACCCATGGGTGCGCAACGCGTGGACGATCGCCTGGCCGAACTCCGGATCGCGCGCGACCGACCGGTGCGCGCGCAACACGTCCGACTCCACGCCGTCATCCCACGCGTCGAGCCTCGCGTCGTAGCGGCTGAGCAGGCGGCCAAACGCTTCCTCGACGCCGTGCACCTCCGCCTCCAGGTCGCTGACACCGGTGAGCGGAATCGTGTCGGGCACCGCGAACCCGCCCATCGAGAACGCGCGGCCGATGCCGATGCCGTGCACGACGGGCGTGCCCGGCGTCACCACGGCGTTCGCCTGCTTCAGCACCGGTGGCAGGCGCACGTCTCCCGGCCGCCGCGCGGAAGGCGGCGGCGCGTCATCGGCACGGGGGAACGACTGCTCGAGAAAGACGCGCAGCGATTCGACCGCCCATGCCGCGTCGCGGCCCACGGTGACGATGCGGCACTGGTCGCCGTAACGAATGTCGAGGCCGACGATGCCGAGGACGCTCTTGGCGTTGGCGATCTGGCCGGTCCGGTCGTTGGTGAGCGAGACGTCCGCGGTGAAGCGGCGCGCGACGTGCTCGAGCGCGCTGGCCGGGCGCGCGTGAACGCCGCTCGCCAGCGGGCAGGTGAACCGGTAGGCGAAAGCCATGATGTCGCGTCCGTTCAAATCACAACAGGGACCGGCCCGTCTTCACGATCCCGAACCGAGGTCCCACATCTACAGCTTGCCGAACACCGTCTCGGGACTCCTGATGGCGAGTTGCACCGCGACCTCGACCTTGCGGATGCGGTCGAAGCGCTCCGGGCGCTCCAGCGCGATGTCGGCCGCGATAACGGCGACGTCGGCCGCGTCCACGTCGGCCTGCGTCAACTCGTTCTCGATCCCCATCGCGCCCTGCGTTTCGACCTTGATGGTGTGCCCCAGCTTCTTCGCCGTCTTCTCGAGCTGCTCGGCAGCCATGTAGGTGTGCGCGATCCCGGTCGGGCAGGCAGTAACAGCGACGATCTTCATGAGGTACTCCAAAGGGCGCGAGCCGGGGCAGATGACCGGGCGACCGGCCGGTCGCCCCTACAGACGGCTCACTACGGCGGACTCACCGTCGGCGGCTTTTCCGTCAGGCGCTTGATCGTGTTGATCGCCAGCGCCGTCACGATGCTGCCGGCGACGATGGCGATCACGTACACGAGCCGGTTGTCCACCACCGGCAGCACGATCGGGCCGCCGTGCGGGGCATGATCGCCCACCCCACCGAGCATCGCCACCGTCGCCGCCACCATGGAGCCTAGCATGATTGACGGGATGACCCGCACCGGGTCGCCGGCCGCAAACGGGATGGCGCCCTCGGTAATCCCCACCATTCCCATGCCGAGCGCCGCGATTCCCGACTCCTTCTGCTCGTCGGTCCACAACCTGCGCCCGACGAATGTCGCCAGCGCCAGGCCCAGCGGCGGCGTGCAGATGGCCGCGGCGCACGCGCCCATCACCGCGTAGTTCCCTTCCTTGATCATGGCGGCGCCGAAGAAGAACGCCGCCTTGTTCACCGGGCCGCCCATGTCGAATGCGATCATCGCTCCCAGGATCATCGCGAGCACTACGGCGTTGCCGCCGCTCATCGACTGCAGCCAGCTGCCGAGGAACGTCATGACGTTGGCGATTGGCACGCCCACCACCTTCAGCATCACCGTCCCGACGACGAGGCCGGAGACGATCGGGATGATGAGGATGGGCATGATCGGCCGGACGTACCTGTTCACCGGCATCTTCTTCAACAGGTTGACCACGTGGCCCGCGAGAAGGCCGACGAGCAGCGCGCCCAGGAACCCGGCGTTGGTCGTGCCCGCGAGGTAGCCGCCAATCAGCCCCGGCACGAGGCCCGGTTTCCCCGCCATGCCGTACGCGATGAAGCCGGCCAGCACGGGCAGTGCCATCTTGAACGCGGCATCGCCGATGTCGAGCACCATCTTGAGCGTCGGCGCCCCTGAGAAATCGGGTCCGCCTGTGCTCGTCATCGACCCGGGGTAGAGCATCGTCAGCAGCGCGATGGCCGTCGCGATGAGGATGCCGCCGCACGCGATCATCGGGATGACGTACGACACGCCCGTCAGGAGATACTGCTTGTGCTGTCGCAAGACTTGGTGCATCGGCGTGTCCACGGTGATGGGACGTGTTCGTCGAATCGGGCGACCTGCCGGTCGCCCCTACGCTGTCGCCGTCGTCCAACGTGCGGGAAATCCGCCGGTCGCCCCGCCGGCGTAGCGGTCGCCCGGGGATTTGACCACAAATTCCGCTACGATGGTAGTCTGCCCACTGACGAGGCGGCTGGGCGGCGCCGGGAGCATCACCACCCGTTGGCGTGGCGGCGCGACCGGCTCCGCAGGACACGAACAGGGACCGGACGTACTAACCACGGAGGCCACGAAGATCACGGAGAGAAATGCGTGTCTCTGCGTGCACGCCTCCATGTCGCTCTGTGGCCTCAGTGGTTGAAATCGTGTTGTGGTTCGATCGGGTTCTGTTACGGTCAAACGGGGGAGTGAGCGTGAACGAGTCGTACGTCGGGAAGATCGCAGGGGAGTTGAAAGTGGCGCCGCGCCAGGTCGCGGCGACCGCGGCATTGCTGACCGAAGGGGCGACGGTACCTTTCATCGCCAGATACCGAAAGGAGGCGACGGGGACCCTGGACGAGGTCGCGGTCACCCAGATTCGCGACCGCATGGCGCAGTTGGCCGAGCTCGACGGGCGGCGTGCCGCCATCCTCCAGTCGCTGCAGGAACGGGAACTGCTCACCGACGACCTGTCCGCCGAGGTGGCCGCGGCCGAGACGATGACCGCGCTCGAAGACGTCTACGCGCCGTACCGGCCGAAGCGCCGGACGCGCGCGACGATCGCGAAGGAAGCCGGGCTCGAGCCGCTCGCCGACATGCTCTTCCAGGACCAGGCGACCATTGCCCCGCTCGACCAGGCGGCCGCGTTCATCAACGCGGAGAAGAACGTTCCCGACGCGGAGGCCGCGCTCGCCGGGGCGCGCGACATCCTCGCGGAGCGCTTCAGCGACGATGCCACCGCGCGGGCCACGCTCAGGCAACTCTATTGGAGCCAGGGGGCGGTGAAGTCCGCGGTCGTGCCCGGCAAGGAAACCGAGGGCGCGAAGTTCAAGGACTACTTCGACTGGGCCGAGCCGGTCTCCAGCATCCCCAGCCACCGCATGCTCGCGGTCCGCCGCGGCGAGGCCGAAGGGTTCCTCCGTGTCCGCATCGCGCCGCGGGACGAGGGGGCGATTGCGGTCCTCGAGCGCCTGTTCCTCCAGGCGCCCGGCACGCCTGGCGGCGAGCAGGTGCGCCTGGCCGCGCACGACAGCTACAAGCGGCTCCTCGGCTCGGCCATCGAGGGCGAGATCCGGTTCGAGTCGAAGAAGAAGGCGGACACCGAAGCCATCCGCGTCTTTGCCGCCAACCTCCGACAACTGCTGCTGGCATCGCCGCTCGGGCAGAAAACCGTTCTCGCGATCGACCCGGGCTTCCGCACCGGGTGCAAGCTGGTGTGCCTCGACGCGCAGGGGAAGCTCCTGCACCACGACGTCGTCTACCCGACGGCCGCATCACCCGCGCAGATCAAGCAGGCGGGCGACACCGTGCTCGCGCTCGCGCACCGCTTCAGCGTCGAGGCGGTGGCGATCGGCAACGGGACGGCCGGCCGCGAGACGGAGCAGTTCGTCCGCGGTCTCGGTCTCCCGTCCTCGATCCTCATCGCCGTCGTCAACGAGAGCGGCGCATCGATCTACTCGGCGAGCGACGTCGCTCGTGAAGAGTTCCCGGACCAGGACCTGACCGTGCGCGGAGCGGTGAGCATCGGCCGGCGGCTGATGGACCCGCTCTCGGAGCTGGTCAAGCTCGATCCGAAGTCGATTGGCGTCGGCCAGTATCAGCACGACGTCGATCAGCCGTCGCTCAAGAACGGACTCGACGATGTGGTGGTGTCGTGCGTGAACGGAGTGGGCGTGGAGCTGAACACAGCGAGCAAGCAGCTCCTCAGCTACGTGTCGGGCCTCGGGCCGTCGCTGGCCGGAAAGATCGTTGCGTTTCGGAACGAACAGGGTGCGTATCGATCCCGGAACGACCTGCTGCGCGTGCCGCGGCTCGGCCCCAAGGCCTTCGAGCAGTGCGCCGGCTTCCTGCGCATTCGCGGCGGCGACCACCCACTCGATGCGAGCGCGGTTCACCCGGAGAGCTACGGCATCGTCGACCGGATGGCGAGCGACCTCGGGTGCCAGGTGAGCGACCTGCTGCGCGATGCGACGCTGTGTGCCCGTATCGTGCCGGAGCGCTATGTTACCGACACGGTGGGGCTGCCGACGCTGACCGACATCCTCGCGGAGCTGGCGAAGCCGGGGCGCGACCCGCGGCAGGAGTTCGAGGCGTTCAACTTCAAGGAAGGCGTGGAGAAGATCGAGGACCTCGAGCCCGGGATGAAGCTGCCGGGAATCGTCACCAACGTCACGGCGTTCGGGGCGTTCGTGGATATCGGCGTGCACCAGGACGGCCTCGTGCACGTCAGCCAGCTGGCCGACCGGTTCGTCAAGGACCCGGCGGAAGTGGTGAAGGTCCAGCAGAAGGTGGCCGTCACCGTGCTCGAAGTGGACATCGCGCGCAAGCGCATCGCGCTCTCGATGCGGACGAACGCCCAGGCCACGCAGCCTCGCGAAGCGCGCACGGCGCCGTCCGGCCCGCGCCCCGCGCAGTCGAGCCCGCGCCCCGCTCCGTCCGGCCCGCGACCGCCGCAACCCGCACCATCCGCCGCGCCACGCCCGTCAGCCAGCGGCGGCTTCAACGCGTTTGCGGAGGCCTTCGGCAAGCGGACACGGCACTGAGGGGGAAGGGACGAGGAACACACCGTGGGGGCGACCGGCGGGTCGCCCGCGGGCCACTCGGCCGACATCGTCAGCGCAGGAACGTCTTGAGGTCGATGGCGGACGCCATCGCCAGCTGCCCGGCGCGGTTGGGGTGCAGGAGGTCGCCGGCGCCGCCGACGGTCGAGTTCGGCTGGAACTCGGCGCGGACCGTGCCCGTCTCGCGGTCGATCGTCAACGGGTCGCTCCACGCCGACTGACCGCCCGGGATGGTCACGGCCTCCTTCCCGCCAAAGGTGACTCGACGGTTCGTGCCTCTCGCCACGTTGCCGCCCAGCCCCTGGAGGCCGACAAAGAGCCCGTCGAACGTGACGGCCCGGTTTCCAAACGTGTTGGCGAACCGCAAGCGCACACGCGTCCCCCACAGACCGGGCCGGATCGTCAGGCGAAAGCTCTGATCGACGGCGCCGGCCACCGGGTCGGGGAAGGCGAAGCGGAGATCCGGACCGGCCGTCGCGTTGCCGGACGGGTAGGGGCCGTGAGCCGACGCCGACCAGGTGGCGACCCACTTGTCGGGCGCCGCGCCCTGCGCCTCCGCGATCTGGACAGCGGCCAGGCAGGCGATGGTCGTCACGATGGCCGCCAGCAGCGTTCGGCCGACGGCACGTGTCCCGCCGATGGGCGGCTTTGCTCGCGGCGCGGGATTGGCGTGCATCGTGATGTGGCGCCGACCCGCTACCCGGCCTCCTCCTCCGGAGGCTGCGGGCCGAGGCGGATTCCGGCGATATCAGGGTCTTCGCCATCCGCGCTGGCCGCCGCGGGCACCTTGCGTGCGCTCGCTTCGGCCCGACGGGTCGTCTTCTGCTGCTGCCGCTCGCGTTTCGTCTTCTCGCGTTCCCGCTTGAGGAATGACGGTCGTGACCTGTTCATGCTGATGCTCCTCCAACCCCGGTGAACCTCGCGGCATCCGGCCGCGGAACCCGTTCATCCATGGTACTCCAAGACGCGCGCCATTTCTCGGGGAAGGTGAGCAGGCTTGACCGAAGGGTCTCGCAGTCGATACGCTCGCGTGGCCGTCAGATCGGAATCTGCCTCCCGGAGTACACGCGTGAAGAAGACCGTCCTGACCGTGTCACTGGTTGCGGCGCTTGTCGCCGTTCTCGTTCCTCTTCTCGACGCCCAGGAGTCCCGGCCGAACCCGCTGCACGAGAGACTCGATCGCGCAGCAACCCAGGTCATGCCGAACGTGATCGCCTGGCGCCGCGATTTCCATCAGAACCCGGAGCTCGGCAACCGCGAGGTCCGCACATCCCGAATCGTCGCGGAGCATCTGCGCGGCCTCGGCCTCGAGGTCCGCACGGGCATCGCGCGGACGGGCGTGGTCGGCGTGCTGCGCGGCGGCAAGCCGGGCCCGGTCGTGGCGCTCAGGGCCGACATGGACGCCCTGCCCGTGACCGAGGAACTGGACCTCCCGTTCAAGTCCACGGTGCGCACCGAGTACAACGGCCGGCAGGTTGGCGTGATGCACGCCTGCGGCCACGACGCGCACATGGCTATGCTGATGGGCGCCGCCGAGGTTCTGGCCGGCATGAAGGTCGACCTGGCCGGCTCGGTCGTCTTCCTGTTCCAGCCCGCCGAGGAAGGTGCACCGTCCGGTGAGGAGGGGGGTGCAGAGGAGATGATCAAGGAAGGCGCGCTGGACAACCCGAAGGTGGATGCGGTGTTCGGCCTCCACGTCTTCCCCTTTGAGGCGGGGAGCATCTTTGTCCGGCCCGCGGGCATCATGGCCGCCGGCGACACCATCCGGATCACGGTCCGCGGCCGCCAGACGCACGGCGCGCTTCCATGGGAAGGAGTGGACCCGATCGTCGTGGCGTCTCAGATCGTGCTCGGCCTCCAGACGATCGTCAGCCGCCAGGCGAACCTCACCACCGCGCCTGTGGTGGTGACGCTCGGCGTCATCCAGGGGGGCAGCCGCAGCAACATCATCCCCGACGAAGTGAAGATGGAGGGGACGATGCGCACGTTCGATCAGGCGATGCGCCAGGCCATCCAGGAGCGGGTGCGACGCACCGTGATGGGCATCGCGCAGTCGGCGGGCGCCACCGCCGAGGTCTCGATCGTTCCCGGCAACCCGATCACCTACAACGACCCGGCGCTGACGGCCCGCATGCTGCCGACGCTGAAGCGGGTGGCGGCGGGGCGGTTCGATCCGAACGCGCCAGTGTCCACCACCTCGGAGGATTTCTCACAGTACCAGCGGAAGGTGCCGGGTGTGTTCTTCCACCTCGGAGTGGCGCCGAAGGGGGCCGACCCCACCAAGGTTGAGCCGAACCACTCGCCGCGCTTCTTCGTTGACGAGAGCGCGCTCGTCACCGGCGTCCGCGCGCTGGCGAGCCTCGCGGTCGACTATCTGCAGCAGGCGCGCTAGTCGGCGCCAGCCGCGCCCGCGGGACCGTGGCGCCTTCCGAATCGAGGCCTGGCTTCGCTGGAGGACTCTCGGACGAGCCCATGGAACGGGGCGGCACGGGATCGCATCTTGCCATCATCTGTCTTCAACATCATGATGCAATCACGCGAACGACGTTGACGCTTGACGATGACGTGGCCGGCCCGACCGGTCGTTTCAGACCAGGTGTCGATCCCCTCGAGCTGAACCAGCCCCGCGCGGCGCCTCGGTGTCGAGGCTCACGGCCGGCTCCCGAGGACGCGGCCGAGGCGATCGAGCACGTCGGACCGGAACCGATCGATGAAGCCAGCCACGAACGCGGCCGGGTCGATCAACGGATCGACGACGAGCAGCGTGAGATCCATCGCGTAGTTGAGCAGAGCGGCCGCGTCCGTGGCGTGCGACGACGCGTAGGTCGCGTGGGCCCGGCGACGGCCCTGCGTCGCGAGATCGTACCGCTTGCCGCCGCAGATCTGCGAGTCGAACACGCCGAGCAGCGCCGCCTGCAGGTTCTCGTGCGCCGACAGGTCGAAGGCGACCTTGTCGGCGTCGGGCAGCCAGTCGAGATCGCGCCACACCTCGCAGCCATACAGTCGTGCCGGCCGGGCGTCGGCGGGGAGGGTGCGAATGGCGTCGATCGTCCTCATCGCCACCGCAACGTGCGTGTCGTGCTTGTCCGCGAGGTTGTGCGTGTAGACCACCTCGGGCCGCGTCGCGCGGAGGATGTCGGCGAGATCGGCCTTGGGGCGCGCGTCGGCCCCGTTCTTGACGGCGCTGCTCGGATAGTCCAGCAGCACGGCCGCGGCGAAATCGCCGACGTACGCCGCCTTCTTCTGCTCGCGGCGCCGCACCTCGCGCATCTGCTCGTCGGTGTACGCCTTGTAGAGATCGTCGCGCGGCGAACCCGCCCCGTCGGTCACCACGACGCCGGTGAACCACTGGTCGGCCTGCTGGAACCCCTTCAGGATCCCGTCGAACGCCATGATCTCGAGGTCGTCCTGATGGGCGCCGACCGCGAGATGGGTGGTGCGGCCGAGCGCCTCGTCGATCGGGCTGCCGTCAGGAACGTAGATTTCAGCGGTCGCGAGCCTGAGTGTCATCACGCGTCTCCCTTCAGCGCCGGCAGGCTGGCGGCCGCAATCGACTGCCCGACGCGCCGGCTCTTCTCGCCCATCGTCCGCCAGATGGCCGTCGCGCCCTCGTGGCCGGCCTCGAGGAGCGCCTGGGCGGCTTTCAGTTTCTCCGCCGCGGCCTCGCTCGATCCGAGGGCGATGCCGAGCACGCTGCGTGGCTCCTGGTGCGGGGATGATTCTAACTCCGATCCTTCTCGACCTCGTCGATGACGCCCGTCACGGTGTCAGAGGATGCGCGCGGAGGAGACGTTGGTCAGCTGTCACGAGCGTCAGTCCGCAGACGCGAGCCGTTGCCGCGAGGAAGCGGTCGGTCGGGTTCTCGTGCTCGAGGTTCAGCAGACGGCTCTCGGCGGCGATCTCCCACGTGAGCGGCGCTTCGCGGAACGCCCCGTGTCCAATCAGTCGATCTGTATGCGGCCCTTGTTCTCCTCCAGCCACTGGTCGAAGGTCTGAGCGGCCGGGTTCAACCGTCGAACCAGCGTCAGGTCGCGGTGACCGCAATAGGCCGGCTCGAACTCGGCGTTGAACTGGAACATGTTGCCGAGGTCGTCGGCGCCCGGGAATCCGAAACCGCGGTACACGTCTGGCGGCACCGCGTTGTAGCGCATCGGCTGACCAAGGGCCTTTGTGAGCGATGCGGCCATCTGGGCGCCCGTCAGGTGCTCGCCGGCGACGCCGACCGTCTGGCCGATGAACTCGCGCCCAGCCTTGAACAGGCCGTAGGCGAACTTCCCGATGTCGGCCGACGCCATCCCGGGTAGCTTCTTGTCGCCCATCGGCATCGTGATTGCGAGAACGCCGTCCGGACCGCGCTTCGGGCCCATGCCGAAGGAGATCAGGTTCTCCCAGTAGAACGATGTCAGCAGGAAGGTCGTCGGGACTCCGAGGTCGGTGAACTCGCGATTGGCCTCCGCCTTGGCGTCGAAGTGCGGCACCTTGTAGGTGCCCTGCAGCGTCGGCATGCGCGTGTCGTCGAGCGGCACGTAGGCACGCGTGTCCTCGAAGGTGGACCAGATGACATGCTGGACGCTGGCGTCCTTCGCCGCTCGCGCCATGTTGGTCGCCTGGGCCTTCTCGCGCGCCGGGGAGAAGTGGTCCCAGAAGAACGGTCAAGAAGGTGACTGTCGAGAAGTAAGACGCCAGCGACGGCCGAAACGGTTCGGGAACAGGCGCGGTTTTGCCTCTCGAAGTTGGTCCAGCCGTAGGCCCGTCCATCGTAGTAGTCGCCGGTCCCCGTGTCCTTGGTGCCCCAGGTGTCGGTCTTCATCCAGCCCTGCGCCGCGGTCGGCGACCCGTGTCGCGGCCGCCTCGCGGTCCGCTCTTCGACCCTTCGGCAAGCTCAGGGCCGAGCGAGCGCAACCCGCTGTGACATTTGCGTGACACGCTCAACCATTGGCGGAGGCGCATGGTCAAACGACCCAGACGAGCTAGGTCAACGACCCGGGATCCACGCCCGTGATCTCGGAAACAGTTGGAGGAATCGAACATGTCCCGCACCGTGCTGGCGCTCGCCGTGATGTTCAGCGTGTGCGGCGGTTCTGGTGCCGCCGTACCCTCGCCGCCCTTCGGACAGCAGCCCTCGTCGGGCAAGCCCGACCTGTCTGGCCGCTGGGTTCTGAACCAGGCGGCGAGTGACGATGCCCGCGAGAAACTCCAGGGCGTGGTCGGCGGCCGTGCGGGCGGTGGCGGGGGAAGACCGGGCGGACGCGGCGGCGGCGGCGCTGGTGGTCGTGTCGGCGGCGCTGGTGGTCGTGTCGGCGGTGCTGGTGGTCGTGCCGGTGGCGCTGGTGGTCGTGCCGGCGGGTTTGGTGGACGCTCCGACACCGGGCAGGCTGGTGAGATGCGGGACACGCTTCGCGGACTCGCGATCGCGCCTCCGCTGCTGATCATCGCCCAGCGAGAGTCCGAGGTCACGATCACGGGCGCGGACGGCCATGCCCAGGTGCTGCGGCCCGACGGCCGCAAAGTGAAAGAGAAGCTCCCGGCGGGTGGCGATCTCGAACGCGTGACGAAATGGACCGGTGGCACGCTTGTGACCGAAACCAAGTCGCGCGCAGGCCTGAAGATCACGCAGGCCTACTCCCGCGGCGACGGGCCGTCGCTGCTGGTCACGCTGCGACTCGAGATCCCTCGTGTGGGTCGTCCGGTCCAAATCCGGCGCATGTACGATGTCGCAACGGCGGCTGAGGTAGCCGCGACACCACCGCCCGCGGTGCGCATGGGCTCGGAGGCCAGCACCGGCAACCAGGCCCTCCGCCAGTTGGGGGTCGCCGCCGATCCCGAGTCCGTGTTCAAGGCGATGTCCGGTGGCCGCGACACGGTGGGCAAGGAGCAGTTCAGGAAGTACCTCAGCGAGCGGCTTGCCGGCCGGCCGATTGCCGAGCGGCCGGAAGCGCTCGACCGCCTGTTCGATCGTCTCGACGCCGACAAGAACGGCTCGCTCACGCTCGTCGAGTTCAAGGCGCTTGGCACGTTACTCGGCGGCGGGCGAATCACGGGGACGGCCACCGCGAGGCCGATTCCCGTTCCTCCTCCGGCTGCGAGCGGTCCGACGTTTGCGGCGGGTGGCGCCGTTTCGCAACTCAATGAACGAGAGTGGACGATCGATGGCGTGACGCGGAAGGCGCTGATCTATACGCCTGTCACGGTGGACAAGGTCGCCTCACCGGTCGTGTTTGCATTTCACGGGCACGGCGGGACCATGAGGAACGCGGCGGAGAAG
>Ga0209745_1001478_pt1 | contig 13987 bp, 13 predicted proteins | sample BarGraNGADG00312_FD_184495 | JGI IMG/M metagenome (GOLD analysis project Ga0209745, IMG submission 184495) | Arctic peat soil microbial communities from Barrow, Alaska - Barrow Graham LP Ref core NGADG0004-312 (SPAdes) (version 2) | ecosystem: Environmental > Terrestrial > Soil > Wetlands > Peat... | reverse complement strand
TCCGGCCCTAAACCGAACCCGACTCCCAGGATCCACTCCACCCACATGTCGCACCACAACGCACCGGTTCCAGCCCCGGAACCGGCATTCGGCATGCCCGCAGCAGGACGCCGATAATCAGCGGATGGCGCGCCGCCAGATGTACGGCGTCGTGGTCGTCACGGCAATCAGCCCCGCTCGTTCCAGGATCGGTCGGCTGAACTGCGTGCATTCTGCGTAGACAAGCTCCGCACCCATGGCCAGGGCTGACCGCGCCCGTGCGGCGGTCAGAGCCCGATAGATCCCCTCGTGTCGCCACGCGGGATCCGTCGCGCCCCCGAAGAGCCCGGCGAATCGTCCACCCTGCACCCGGACCAGCCGCCCGGCCGACACCACCCGGCTGTCGACCTCGGCCAGCCACAGCTCATTGGTCGTCGGGTCCGCAATGAGGGCTGCCAGCAGCTGCGCGTCCATGTTCGGCGAGTCAGGTCCGAATACCCTGCGGTGCAGCACCCCGACCGCCCGGACATCACCGGCTCGGTCCCCGGTCTCCCCCGCCCGCCGGATCACCACCCCTGCCGGCGCTGCGACAGCCATGGAGAGCACGGCAGTCTCGCCGATCATCACCGTCTCCGGTTCTTCCTCGACAAACCCGGCTGCGACCAGGTGCTCACCAAGATCAGCCGGCGCGTCGTGCCCGCGCGTCTTCCACTCGAAGGAAGCCAGCGGCGGGTCGGCCACGAAGTGCTCGATGGCGGCCTGGATCAGACCGTCGAGGTCCTTCCCGGTTGCACCCTCGAGTTCCCGGTAGGTGACGAACCCGCGGTTTTCATAACGTCCGAGCCACAGCGGTCCGATCCGGTTGATGTCCGTCGCCCGGTCAAGCTCCGAAGCCGTCCGCAGGTCCTCGTCGTGAGCCTTCAGCAACTCGGCCAACACGGCCGCCGACGGCTCTGTCAAGAACCGGTCACCTGGAGCGCCTCCGCCAACGTGAAGTTCCCCACGTACAGCGCGGTGCCCACGATCGCACCCTCGACGCCGAGTGGTACCAGCTCCCGCAGCACCCGCAGGTCATCGAGCTGGGCGATCCCGCCGCTCGCCACGACCTTCGCATCCGTGCGGGCGCAGACGTCCGTCAACAGCTGCACGTTGGGGCCGGTCAGCATGCCGTCACTGGCAACGTCGGTCACCACGTACCGGGTGCACCCGGCGGTGTTCAGTCGGTCGAGCGTCTCCCACAGCTCGCCGCCCTCCCGCGTCCAGCCGCGTGCTGCCAGCCGGGTGCCACGCACGTCCAGCCCGATCGCGATCCGGTCTCCATACTCAGCCACCACGCGGTCGCACCACTCTGGGTTCTCCAGCGCAGCGGTGCCGATGTTCACCCGGCGGCAGCCCGTTGCCAGCGCCCGCTCCAGGCTCGCGTCGTCACGGATCCCGCCGGACAGCTCCACCTTCAGCTCCATCGCGGCCACGATCTCTGCGATCACCCCTGCGTTGCTGCCCCTTCCGAAAGCCGCGTCCAGGTCCACCAGGTGCAACCACTCAGCGCCGCCGTCCTGCCAGCGTCGTGCAGCGGCCAGCGGATCACCGAACACCTTCTCCGAACCCGCCACCCCCTGCACCAATTGGACGGCCTGGCCACCCTGCACGTCGACGGCGGGCAGCAACTCGAGCTTGCTCATGATTCCTTTCGCAGGGTCCCCAGCCAATTGCGCAGCAACCGGCCGCCGGCCTCCCCCGACTTCTCCGGGTGGAACTGGGTGGACCACAGCTGGCCCTGCTCGACGGCAGCGATGAACCGGTCACCGCCGTGCTCTGCCCACGTGATCCGCGCGTTCGGTGGCCAGTCGGGCACCTCATGCACCCCGTAGGAGTGGACGAAGTAGAACCGCTGGTCCTCGACCCCGGCGAACATCGCGGATGCGGTGGGCGGCATCACGGTGTTCCACCCCATGTGCGGCAGCGGAACAGCGTCCAGTTCCTCGACCACGCCGGGCAGCACACCGATCCCTGGCACCGGATCCCCATGCTCAACACCCAGTGAGAACAACACCTGGTGGCCGACGCAGATCCCGAGCACCGGACGCCGCGCCTCCAACCGGCGCAACACCAGCTGCGGTCCGCCGACAGCGATAAGCCCGTCCATGCAGGCGGCGAAGGCACCCACCCCCGGAACCACCAGGCCGTCAGCGGCCAGGCACACCTCGGTGTCGGCCGTCAGTACGACGTCGGCACCGGCCGCAGCCAGCGCGCGGGTGGCCGAGTGCAGGTTGCCCGACCCGTAGTCGAGGACAGCCACCTTCGGCCTGCCCTCCCTTCGTGACGATTCGCTGGCGAGCTCACGAATCTCCTCCGGGACCGGTAGGGAGCTCACAGGCTGCCCTTGGTTGAGGGCACGACACCCGCGATCCTGGGATCGAGGGCGACCGCGTCGCGCAGCGCCCGCGCCAGGGCCTTGAACTGCGCCTCGACGATGTGGTGCGGGTCACGTCCAGCCAACACCGTCAGGTGCACGCAGATCCCGGCGTTCAGGGCGAAGGACTCCACCACGTGCCGGGTCATCGACCCGGCGTAGGGCACGCCACTTCCGCCGATCAACGCATACACCTGCCCGTCCGGCTCCCCGGAGTGCACGACGTAGGGCCTTCCGGCCACGTCCACAACACAATGCGCGAGCGCCTCGTCGAGCGGGACGGTGGCGTCGGCGAACCGCCGGATGCCTGCCTTGTCCCCGAGTGCTTCTGCGAAGGCCTGGCCGAGGACGATCGCGGTGTCCTCGATGCTGTGGTGGCCGTCGATGTGCAGGTCGCCGGTTGTGGTGACCTCGAGGTCGATCAGCGAGTGCTTGGCCAGCGCCGTCAGCATGTGGTCGTAGAAGCCGACGCCGGTGCTGATCGTGGACTCACCGGTGCCGTCGAGGTTCAGGGCAACCCGAACCTGCGACTCACTGGTGCGCCGCTCCTTGGTGGCTGTGCGCGGAGCACTCATCGGATCTCCTCCATCACTTCGACGAGAGCGGTGTAGAACCGCTCGGTCTCCCCCGGTGTCCCGGCGGAGACCCGCAGCCAACCCGCCGGGCCGGTTTCGCGCACGAGCACGCCCCGGTCGAGCAACCGCTGCCAGACATCATGGCGGTCGGCGAACGGACCGAACAAACAGAAGTTGGCGTCGGAGTCGATCACCTCGACCCCGAGTTGAGGCAGCCGAACCAGCATTTCATCCCTGGTGGCGCGCAATTCGTCCACCCGGGCCAACAGCTCGGTCGCGTGCGCCAGCGCCACCAGCGCGACAGCCTGGGTCTGTGCAGACAGGTGGTAAGGCAGGCGGACGATGCGGCACGCGTCCACGATCGCCGGTGCTGCGGCCAGGTAGCCGACTCGTCCGCCGGCAAGGGCGAAGGCCTTGCTCATGGTGCGGGAGACCACAAGGTTTCCGAAGCGGTCGAGCAGAGTGAGCGCGGTCTGGTCGGGCCGGTGCGCGAACTCCTGGTAGGCCTCGTCGACAACGACGATGGCCTCGGTGCCGGCCAGCACCTCCTCGATGACGGCCAGCGGAGTGGTGGTGCCGGTCGGGTTGTTCGGGGTGGTGATCAGCACCACAGACGGACGGTGCAGCTCGATCGCCGTCAACACCGTGGCCGCGTCGAGGGTGAAGTCGGGCAGCCGGGGCACGGTCACGTAGTCGGTGTGGGTGTTGCGGGCGTACTCGGGATACATCGAGTAGGTCGGGGTGAAGCTCAGCACGGTGCGTCCCGGCCCCCCGAAGGCCTGCAGCAGGTGAGTCATCACCTCGTTGGACCCGTTGGCCGCCCAGATGCGGGAGGCGTCCAGGCCGTGCCCGAGGTAGTCGGCCAGCGCCGACCGCAGGCGTGTGGCCTCACGGTCCGGATAGCGGTTCAACAGGTGCGTAGACACCGCTTCTGCCATCTCGGCCCGCACCGCGGGGCTCGGCGGGTACGGGTTCTCGTTGACGTTCAGCCGCACCGGCACGTCGAGCTGCGGGGCGCCGTACGGCTCCTCCCCCACCAGTTCGGGACGCAGCGGCAGCCCGGCCAGGCTCACATCGGGCTTCACGAGCGCACCGCCCGACGCCGGATCGTGACGGCAGCGCCGTGGGCAGGCAGGTCCTCCGCCGCGGCGAAGGTTTCCACCACATCGGCCACCTCCAGCAACGCGGCCTCGGAGTAGTCGATGACGTGGACCTGTTTGCGGAAGCTGTGCACGTTGAGCCCCGAGGAGTGGCACGCGCAACCGGCGGTGGGCAGCACGTGGGTCGATCCCGCGCTGTAGTCGCCGAGCGACACCGGCGAGTAGGGGCCGACGAAGATCGCGCCGGCGTTGTTCACCCGCGCCGCGACCGCAGCGGCGTTCGCCGTCTGGATCTCCAGGTGCTCTGCGGCGTAGGCGTCGACAACAGCGAGGCCCTGCTCGACATCGTCGACCAGCACGACGGCCGATTGCTGCCCGGTGAGTGCCGTCCGGATACGGTCGACGTGCCGGGTCGCAGCGACCTGCGGTTCGAGTTCAGCCTGGACAGCCTCGGCGAGACCGACCGAGTCGGTGACCAGCACGGACGCAGCCAGCGGGTCATGCTCGGCCTGCGAGATCAGGTCTGCGGCGACGAAGCGGGCATCGGCGGTGCCGTCGGCCAGGATCGCAATCTCGGTCGGCCCGGCCTCGGAGTCGATTCCGATGCGTCCGCGCAGCAGGCGCTTGGCAGCAACGACGTAGATGTTGCCCGGGCCGGTCACCAGGTCGACGCCCCGGCACAGGCCGGGTACCCCGAAGGCGAACATCGCTATCGCCTGCGCACCGCCGACGGCGTAGACCTCTTCCACGCCCAGCAGGTGGCACACCGCAAGAATGTTCGGGTGCGGTAACCCGCCGAACGCCGCCTGCGGCGGGCTCGCGACGGCGATCGACCCGACGCCAGCCACCTGGGCGGGCACAACGTTCATCAGGACGCTGGAGGCCAGCGGGGCCAACCCTCCCGGCACGTACAGCCCGACCCGACCCACGGGCACGATCCGCTGCTCGACAACGGCGCCGGGGCCGAGCTCGACCCGGACGGGCACGATCGCCGCTTCTGCCGTCGCCACCTTGCGCCGCCGATCGATCGCTTCAACGAAGGCAGCCCGCACGTTCGGGGCAAGCCCGGCCTCCGCAGCGGCCAGCGCTTCTGCCGGAACCCGGAAGGTCGCCGGCACCACGTGGTCGAATCGTTCGGAGAACTCGGCGAGCGCGGCCTCGCCGCGCTTGGCGACGGCTTCGACGATCGGGCGCACCTGCTCGACGGCTGCCGCCACGTCGAACGCGGCGCGGGGCAGGACGCTGCGGTAGTCGGCGACGGTCGTCCCGCGGAGGTCGATGGTTCTCAGCACAGCCGGATTCTAGTGGCGCAGGAGCGCGCACCCCTCGCCGGATACAGCGTGGGCAGACACAGGCCGCGGGCCCCGGACTGGTTGACTAGGCGGCATGTTCATTGGGCTCGGCACCGTCGTCAACGTCGTGGCGGTGGTGATCGGCAGCACCATCGGCGTGCTCGTCGGCCATCGGCTCCCCGAGCGCACCCGCGTTCTGGTCACCCAGATACTGGGGCTCTTCACGCTGGTGATCGGGGCCTCCTCGGTCGCGTCCGGCCTCTCCGAAGCACTCACCGCAGCCGTCGGACAGGTGCGACTCCTGGTCGTTCTCGGCGCCCTGCTGATCGGCGGGATCGTCGGCTCGCTGCTGCAGATCGAGCGCCGGCTCGACCGTGGGGCCGAGCTGCTGCACGATCGTTTCGCCAAGGGGAGCGAGGGCAGCACGTTCGTGGAAGGCGCCGTCACCTCGACTCTCGTGTTCTGCGTCGGCCCGCTCTCCATCCTCGGTTCGTTGTCGGACGGCCTTGGCCATGGCTCGGAACAGCTGCTCGTGAAGTCGGTGATGGACGGCTTCGCCGCCATCGCGTTCGCCTCCTCCCTCGGGATCGGGGTGATGGCATCGGTGATTCCGCTCGCGCTGTATCAGGGCCTGTTGACGCTGTTGGGCTTCGCGCTCGGCAACTTCCTGCCCACAGCCCAGGTGGACGCGCTCGGCGCGGCCGGCGGCGTAATCCTGCTCGGGCTGGGCTTCCGGCTGGCCGGCATCAAGCAGATCCCGGTCGGCGACCTGCTGCCGGCCCTGGTGATGGCACCGTTGATCGTCGCGGGGATCGGACTGTTCCGCTGATGGCCGGCGGCACCCCCGCCACGGAGGCCCTCGCCCGGGCCGGAGTGGCGTTCGTCCTGCACCCCTACGACCACGACCCGGGTAGCACCGCGTACGGCGATGAGGCAGCGACGGCACTTGGGGTGGACCGGTTGCGCATCTTCAAGACCCTTGTCGTCGATATCGGCGCTGCCCGTCCCGAGCTCGCGGTCGCCGTGCTGCCGGTGGGCACCCAACTCGACCTGAAGCGCTTTGCTGCCGCGCTCGGAGCCAAGAAGGCGGCCATGGCCGACAAGGACCAGGTGTCCCGCAGCACCGGCTACGTGCTCGGTGGGGTCTCCCCCGTCGCGCAGAGGGTGCAACTGCCCACCCTGATCGACGAGACCGCCCAGCTGTGGGACACCATCCTGGTCTCCGCGGGCAAGCGCGGCCTGCAGGTCGAGCTCTCCCCCCTCGACCTCGCCGACGTGGTCTCAGCAAGCTTCGCCGACATCGCCCGCTGAGGCTCAGGCGCCGAAGGTCTCCGGTCCGGGCTGGTGACCAAGCGCGGTTCCCAGCGCGTCGCGACCTCGGGCGAGGGCCTCGCGGAGCGAGGCATCCTGGCGCGCCAGCAGCGCATCGAACGGCGCCCGCGGGAGGCCCTCGACGACCGTGTAAGAGGCCAGCTCCTCGAGCACGTGGGTGGCCACGACGCAGTCCTGCACGGCACCGAACCCTTCGGTGACCTGCTCCCAGAGCGCCCTCCAGTCCTCAGCCGTCTCACCGAGGACACCCACCAGCGCCTCCGCGCCGTAGCGGACAGCCTTCGCCGCCTTGCGCACCTCGTGCCAGCGCGTCAGGTCACCGGGACGGGACGCCGCCCGGCGGGCCAGTTTCCGCACCCGGGCGACCGCCGCCCCGAGCATCGGGGGCAGGACCCGGGAGGCCTCCTCCGCTGCGACCCAGTCCAGTCGCGGGGCCACCAGCAACTGTTCGAGTTCGAGCTGGAGCTCAACGTAGCGCCCGGTGGCCATGCTCTCGACGAGTCGCGCGTGGGCGATCGCATGTGCATCGGCAACCGACGACATCACCCGACCAGCCACGCCTTCGCCGGCCCCCGGGGGGAGTTCGGAGAGCGCAACCGTGAGCCGCTCCCGCAATACCTCGGTGTCGCGGGCCGCACCGAGCTGCTCTGCGTGCCAGCGCAGTTCCTCCCTGACATGCCACACCCTGCCGGCTTCGAACACTCCTCCGAACGTCCGCAGCGTGCTGCGCAGACGCCGGGTGGCCACGCGGCTACGGTGCACGGCGTCGTGACCGTCGAGCCGGACGGCCGCCTCCTGCGCCTGCAGCACCCCGACCTGGACGCCGACGTAGGCGAGCACGGCCGCCCTTGCACTCCGGTCGGCGACCGCAGCGTCGGCAATGGCTGGCGCGAGCGCCTGCCCAGCCTTCGATGCCGAATCGGACCGCTGCACTCCAGCCGCCCCCAGCGCGCGGGTCACGCGGTCGAGCAACCGGGCGTCGCCGTGTACGAGCTCGACCTCAGCCTCGCGCCACCGCTGGCTGTGCGTGCCTGCCCTGGCATCGACCTGGTCGGTGCAGACGACGGCAAGGACCGTACCGTCCGGACCGATCAGCTGGCGCTCGGACCTGTGCGTGCGGAGTTCCGCCACCGGCACCAGCGGGGCGCCGTCCAAGGTTTCTGCGACGAGCTCACGGAACTGCTGCGGCGGGCGGCGGTGCTCGACCGGGGCATGTAGCTCGCTGCGCTGGTCGCGTCCGGCTCCCGGCCGCTTGAGGTGCCAGCCATCGTCGTTGCCGCCGGTGCGGCGGCGGATCACCTGCCGGGCGCGGGCCAGCCGGAAGTCTGGGCTGTCGTAGTAGGTAGCCACCAGGTCGAACTCCGCTGGCGGCCCCACGTCGGCAACGTCAGAAAGGTCCGGCACCTGCTGGTCTTCAGCGAGCACGAATTTGCGCTCATGCTCGACCTTGGCCGCCACGGTCAGCTGGGCTCGTCGGGGGTGGTCAGGACGCCGCGGTCGTCGATCGTGCCGCTTTCCTCTGCCTCCGGTTCGACGGGACGCCGGCGCCAGCGCGTCGCGTGGTCCTCGTCATCGGGACCCAAGGATGAGGCAAGCAGCACCGGTGTGACCGCTGCGAAGCCCCACACCGCCAGCGCGGAGAGCGACCTCAACTCGAGCGGGATCGGGACGAGCGTTCCAGGACGGGCACCAGTGAGCCGCTCGGCGAAACTGCCCGGCCCGAGCAGGGTCCCGACCTGCCAGCAGACCACCCCGGCCAGCAAGCCCGAGCCGACGGCGAGGAGGGCTGTGGGCCAGCCGAGTTGCCGGAACCACTTCCACGTGACCAGCCCGAGGCCGGCGCCGACGAGGGCACCCGTGATCACGAACCAGACGTCGGAAGCCACGATCTCCGTGATGCCCCGCTCGGAGATCAACGCCGATCCGTCCGGCAGGATGCGGTAGCTGGGCAGGTCGACCACCATCGCCCAGAAGACCGCGGAGAGGCCCCCGATGACCAGCGCCATCCCGGCGAGGATCGCGATCCACATCGCAACCGGGGAATCTGCGGGCTCGGCTGCCGGCTGCTGCTCCTCGGGAACGGTTGTGCTCACAGACAGCAAGACTAATGGACGGATCAGGCGTTGACGCAGGATGGTCCCAGCAGGGCCTTCAGGTCGGCCATCAGCGGACGCGACGGCGCTACCCGCAGGCCTTCGTCGAGTTTCCACACCTTGCTGCCGTTGGTGGTCGACAGCAGCTTCACCCGCACCTCGGTCGAACCGGGGTGCGACCGGAGCACCTGCCGCAACTGCTCGATGACCGCAGGGGTGCACCGGACGGCGGGCAACTGGATCACCAGAGGACCCGAGGGGCCTTCGGAGACGTCCGGGAAAGTGACCTCCTGTCCGGTCAGTTCAACCGCGTCATCCTTCGTCCGTACCCTGCCCTTGATGCGCACGACAGTGTCGCTCGCCAGCGCTGAGGCCACTGCGGCGTACACCTTCGGGAACAAGAGCACCTCGACAGAGGACTCCAGGTCCTCGACGGTTGCGATCGCCCACAGGTCGCCGTTCTTGGTCTGCTTGCGCACCACCTGCGTAATCATTCCGGCAATGGTGACCATGCCGTCCCGCGGCCCGTCGTCGGACCGGAGCTGGCCGATGCTGCAGTCACGCTGCGCCGCAAGGATGTGCTCGAGGCCCTGCAGCGGGTGGTCGCTGACGTAAAGGCCGAGCATCTCCCGCTCGAAGCCCAGGCGCACCCGCTTGTCCCATTCGGGGAGGTCGGGCACCGGCGCGACGGTCAGCTTCTCCGCCGACCCGAAGTCGCCGAACAGGTCGTCCTGGCCGTTGGCCTGATTGCGCTTGAGGTCGATTACCTCATCGACGCGGCGCTCGAAGCACTCCATCAGCGCCCGCCGGGTGTGACCCATGGAGTCGAACGCGCCGGCCTTGATCAGCGACTCGATCACCCGCTTGTTGCAGACCACCAGCGGCACGTTGTCGAGGAACTCGTTGAAGTCCGACGCCTTGCCGTGCTCAGTGCGGGCTTCGACGATCCCGCGCACCACGTTGTCGCCGACGTTGCGGATGGCACCCAGTCCGTAGCGGATGTCCTCCCCGATAGGAGTGAACATGCCTTCGGACTCGTTGACGTCCGGGGGCAGCACCTTGATGCCCATCCGGCGGCATTCGGCGAGGTAGATCGCCGACTTGTCCTTGTCGTCCTTCACCGACTGGAGCAGGGCTGCCATGAACTCACACCGGTAGTTGGCCTTCAGGTAGGCCGTCCAGTACGAGATCAGCCCGTACGCGGCTGTGTGTGCCTTGTTGAAGGCGTAGGCGGAGAACGGGATCAGGATGTCCCAGAGGGTCTGGATCGCGCTGTCGGAGTAACCGTTGGCCCGCATGCCAGCCCGGAACGGCACGAACTCCTTCTCCAGCACCTCCTTCTTCTTCTTGCCCATTGCGCGGCGCAGCTCATCTGCGCGGCCCAGGGTGTAGCCGGCAACCCGCTGCGCGATCTGCTGCACCTGCTCCTGGTAGACGATCAAGCCGTAGGTGAGGTCGAGGATGTCCGCCAGCGGCTCGGCGAGTTCGGGGTGGATCGGGTTCACCGGCTGCCGGCCGGTCTTGCGCAGCGCGTAGTTGGTGTGGCTGTCTGCACCCATCGGGCCGGGACGATAGAGGGCGAGGGCTGCTGAGATGTCCTCGAAGTTGTCCGGCTGCATGGTCTTCAGCAACACCCGCATGCCGCCACCGTCCAGCTGGAAGATGCCGAGGGTGTCGCCGGTTGCCAGCAGGTCGTAGGTGGCCCGGTCGGTGGTGTCCTTGCTGAGCTCGTCGAGGTCGAGCTCGATGCCCCGGTTCAGCTTCACGTTCGCCAGCGCGTCGTCAAGGATCGTGAGGTTCCGCAGGCCGAGAAAGTCCATCTTCACCAAGCCAAGGGCCTCACAGCCCGGGTAGTCGAACTGGGTGATGATCGCCCCGTCGGCCTCCCGCTTCATGATCGGGATGATGTCCAGCAGCGGCGCGGAGCTCATGATCACGCCGGCAGCGTGCACGCCCCACTGCCGCTTGAGGCCCTCGATGCCGCGGGCGGTGTCGACGATCTCGCGCACGTCGGGCTCGGACTCGTAGAGGGCGCGGAACTCCGTGCCCTCGCCGTAGCGGGAGTGCTGCGGATTGAACACGTCCTCCAGTGAGACGTCCTTGCCCTGCACCGGCGGGGTGAACACCTTGGTGATTTGCTCGCCGAGCGCGAACGGCTTGCCCAGCACCCGTCCGGCGTCCTTGATGGCCTGCTTGGCCTTGATGGTGCCGTACGTCACGATCTGGCAGACGCGGTCGTCGCCGTACTTCTCGGAGACGTACTTGATCACCTCGCCGCGACGACGCTCGTCGAAGTCGATGTCGAAGTCGGGCATAGACGGGCGTTCCGGGTTCAGGAACCGTTCGAAGATCAGGCCGTGCGGCACCGGGTCGAGGTCGGTGATCCGCATCGCGTAGGCACACATCGAGCCGGCGCCCGAACCGCGGCCCGGGCCTACCCTGATGCCGTTGTCCTTCGCCCAGTTGATGAAGTCGGCGACGACGAGGAAGTAGCCGGCATAGCCCTTGTCGATGATCACCTTCTCCTCGAAGGCGGCCTGGGTGCTGGCGTATTCGGGCACGTCCCCGCGGTACCGGACCTGCAGTCCGCGATCGACCTCCTTGATGAACCAGCTCGCCTCGGTCTCCCCCGCCGGCACGTCGAACCGCGGCATGTAGGTGCCGACGCCCTCTTCGAAGGAGGTGTGGCAGCGCTCGGCGATCGCCAGGGTGTTGTCGCAGGCCTCGGGGAGCTCCGCGAACAGCGTCCGCATCTCCTCCGGCGACTTCAGGTAGTAGCCGTTGCCGTCGAACTGGAACCGGTTCGGGGTGTCCTTGTTGGAGCCGGACGACACGCACAGCAGCACGTCGTGGGCCTCGGCGTCCGCGGAATTCACGTAGTGCAGGTCATTGGTTGCCACCAGCGGCAGCTGCAGGTCCTTGGCGAGCTTCAGCAAGTCGGCGCGTACTCGGGTCTCGATGTCGAGGCCGTGGTCCATCAGCTCCATGAAGTAGTTCCCGGCGCCGAAGATGTCGCGGAACTCCGCGGCGGACTCCCTCGCCTTCGCGTACTGGCCCAGGCGCAGGTAGGTCTGCACCTCACCCGAAGGGCAGCCGGTTGTGGCGATGCAGCCCGCGGCGTACTCGGCGAGTATCTCCCGGTCGGCGCGGGGTTTGTAGAAGAACCCTTCGAGGCTGGAGCGGGAGCTCAACCGGAACAGGTTGTGCATCCCCTGGTTGTTCTCCGCCCAGATCGTCAGGTGGGTGTAGGCACCCTTCGATGCGACGTCGTCGCCGGTGCCGTCACCGAACTGGACGCGCTTGCGCTCGCTGCGGTGGGTCTTTGGCGTCAGGTACGCCTCGATGCCGATGATCGGCTTCACCGCGGAGCCCTTGGCCGCCTTGTAGAACTCGTAGGCGCCGAACAGGTTCCCGTGGTCGGTGACGGCAAGGGCATTCATCCCCAGCTGCTCGCTGCGGGTGACCAGCTCCTTGAGCCGCGCTGCACCGTCCAGCATGGAGTATTCCGAGTGGCAGTGCAGATGGACGAAACCTGACGACACGCTGACCTACGACCTCCGGGCAGGATGGCTGCGGATGGGAAAGCGCTGGGGGAAGTCAGCGAGTACCTACCCTAACCCCGAGCACCGACGATGCCCGGGCCCGACTCACCCGGCAACATAGATGCTCAGGGCTGCAGCATTTGTGCCAACTTCGTCATCGTGCGGAGGTTTCGGGACGTGCCGGTGGCCGGCTTCAGCGCCGACACCAGTTGAGCGGCCAGCTTCGATCGCGCCTGACCGTGGGGGAAGTCGGCATAGATGTCGGCCCCGACGACCTGCAGCCGCTCGCCTTCGGCAGCCAACCCGGCGAGCTTCGCCTCTGCCGCTGTGCTCACCGGACGATCGCAGCAGGCGATCACCACATGGGCGGGGTCTCCGTCCGCGAACGGATGGCCCATCACCAGACGATGGAGTTCCTCACCGGTGCGCACGACCACGTCGATGTCCATGCCGAACCATTTCTTGAGGGCCGCGGTGAGCGTCTTCGACAGCTCGACGTCGCTGCCAACCGCGGTGAACAGCAGGTTGCCCGACTGCAGGTGGGTGGCCACCTCCGTCCAGCCGAGGCTGGTGGCGAGCTCCCGCAGGTCGGCCATCGGCACCTTGCGTGCTCCCCCGACGTTGATCCCCCGCAGCAGTGCGACCCGCCCACCATGCGCTGCGGCTTGCCCCAATCGGTGCGTCATGGTTGCATCCTTACGGCAACCGCTGTCGTTGGGGAAGGGACCGTCGTGCAAGAGGTAAGTCTGATCGGGGCACCGACCGACATCGGTGCTTCGCGCGCCGGATGCCGGCTGGGACCGCAGGCATTGCGGGTGGCCGGCATCGTCGCTGCGTTGCGCGGCTTCGGGTGCGACGTGCGCGACGTCGGCGACCTCGCCGGCCCGGAGAACCCCGAACTCCCGCCGGTCCACGGCTACCGGCACCTGCCCGAGGTGATCCAGTGGAACCGGGCGGTCTACGATGCCACCGCCGCGGAGCTGGCCGCCGGCAGAATCCCGATCCTGCTGGGCGGGGACCACAGCCTCGCCATCGGGTCGATCAGCGCCGTCGCCGCCCACTGCCGGGCCAACGGTAAGAAGCTGCGCGTCATCTGGGTGGACGCACACGCGGACTTCAACACCGCGCAACTCACCCCGTCGGGCAACATCCACGGCATGCCGGTGGCCTGCCTCGCCGGGTTCGGGCCGGAAGAGCTGACGCACCTGTCAGGGAGGCAGCCGGCGATCGGGACCGACGAGATTCGCCAGGTGGGCCTTCGTAGCGTCGACTCCGGCGAGAAGGCGTTCCTCTTCGCGGAAGGCGTCGAGGTCTTCGACATGCGCTTCGTCGACGAGATCGGCATGCGGCGCACGATGGTGCGGGCGCTGGCCGGCATCGACGACGACACCCACCTGCACCTCAGCCTCGACCTGGACTTCGTCGACCCGGAGATCGCCCCCGGCGTTGGCACCCCGGTGCGCGGCGGGCCCACGTACCGCGAGGCCCACCTCTGCATGGAGATGATCGCCGACACCGGACGGCTGGCCTCGATCGACCTGGTGGAGCTCAACCCGGCCCTGGACGTCCGCAATGCCACAGCGGAACTGGCCGTCGACCTTGTCGAGTCGCTGTTCGGCAAGAGCACCCTGCACCAGCTGCACCAGGGCATCGCCCTCTAG
>Ga0209745_1001476_pt1 | contig 13992 bp, 12 predicted proteins | sample BarGraNGADG00312_FD_184495 | JGI IMG/M metagenome (GOLD analysis project Ga0209745, IMG submission 184495) | Arctic peat soil microbial communities from Barrow, Alaska - Barrow Graham LP Ref core NGADG0004-312 (SPAdes) (version 2) | ecosystem: Environmental > Terrestrial > Soil > Wetlands > Peat... | reverse complement strand
CGTCCTCGAAGTTCTCGCGGCCGAGAGGGATGGTCACGTCCACGTCCGGGAACACGCTGCGGAAGAACTCGGGGATGCGAATGAACTCGACCTTGTCGAGGATGCCGGCGCTCTCGAAAAGCTTCCAGAGCGGTCCGCGCTCCTTCTCGCTGCCAAGTCCCGACAGCTCGTGCAGCGATATCTCGAACTCGAAGCGGCCGCGCTTGAACGACGACGCGTAACCCCCTGGCACGCGGTGCCTCTCGAGGAGCAGCACTTTCTTGCCCGCCTTCGACAGAAAAGTTGCCGCGGACAGGCCTCCCAGACCCGCTCCGACGACGATGACGTCATAGTCGCTCATGTCCGGCTACTCCTTTTTCTCAAAGAACTTCGCTACGTCGCGCGCGTGTTCAGGGGTTATCACCATAAGGGGCTGTATGCTCTCCTCGAGGTCGAGGATCGTGCGCAGGTCGGTGCGGATCGCGAGGTTGAGGTGACGTTTCATCAGCGCAAGGACGCGCGGTGACCTGGTGGCTATCTTACGTGCCACCTTCATCGTCTCCTCTGAGATCTCGTCGTGCGGCAGAACGCGGTTGACTATGCCCATCGCGAGCGCTTCGTCAGCGTTTACCGGCCTTCCGGTGAACACGAGTTCCTTGGCCTTCGGCAGGCCGGCGCGAAGAGGCAGAAAGTAGGTGGACCCGAGGTCGGGGATGATCGAGATCCTGATGAAGCTCATCATGAAGCGCGCCCGCTCGGTGGCATACGTCATGTCCGAGGCCATGGCCAGGCCCATTCCCCCGCCGACGGCCCAGCCGTCAACCTCGGTGATGACCGGCTTCGGCCCCTCGTGGAGCTGGTAGCCTATGTTGTTTATCAGGCGCATGTTTTTGTTGAGGAACTCGGGGTCCAGCTTCTCGCCCATCGTCCCCACGTCCCCGCCGGAACAGAAGTTGCCCTCGCCTCCCCGCAGAACGATGACTCTGGCCTTGTCGTCCGCCAGCACGTCGGCGAGCATCTCGCACATCGGATAGAGAAGATCTTCGCCAAGCGCGTTCATCTTGGGGGCCATCATCGTGCAGCGCGCTACGCCCTCGTCCATCTCCACCTTGAAATAATCAGACGCCATTTTCTCTTGGGGTCAGGTCGTGCGGTGCGTTTTACACCGGGCGTTCCACTCTGCGCGATTGCACGTGGTGCAAAACGCACTGCACGACCTGATCCCTTTCCTCCCTTCCTACCTTTGAATCTCGAAATACTTGATGTCCAGCAGGCTGCCGGTCCTCTTGCCGTCCTCCTCGAAGACCGCTTTGACCCGGTCCCCCGGCTTGATCTTCGCAGGGTCAGTCTCGTCTACGAAGTGGAGTAAGTAGCTGTCGGCTCCGTCGAGGTGGATCGCGGCATAGCCGTAAGGAACCGGCTTCTGCTGCCCCGTGGACGGGTCTACAAAGCCGAAGCTCACGACCGAGTACGTGACGATACGGCCTTCGTCACTCACCGGAACCAGCTCGGTCATCTCCGCGTAACAAGGCCCGCATACCCGCCTCATCGGCACGTATACCTTTCCGCATTTCGGGCACCTGATCCCGATGAACTTCTTCTCGTCACGGATCTCTGTCAGGAATCTCGAGCCGTACGAGCCCGCGCTCCAGCGGAACGGCTGCTCGAGGTCACCGCTATCGATGACTATATACTCTTTTTTCGGCACCGGCTGCGACACCGCCATCACCCCCTGACCTTCTCCGGTTTATCTTTGCCGAGGACCAACTCGTCGGACCAGTAACAGCCGCCGAAGCCGGTGGCAAGGGCCAGTTTCACGTCAGGCACCTGCCTGTCTCCCGCGCGGCCCTGTACCTGCAGAGCCGCCTCCGCCACCCGCAGCAGTCCGGTCGCCCCTATCGCGTTGGATGACATGACCCCGCCGGACGGGTTGACCGGGCACCTGCCCCCCATGTCGGTCTCTCCCGAGCGCACGAGCGCCGGGCCGCCGCCCCGCTCGCAGAAACCGAGCGACTCCATGTATCTCAATCCCGCGAAAGAGTAAGGAAGGTAGAGTTCGGCCACGTCGATCTGCTCGAGAGGGTCGGTTATCCCGACCTTCCGGTAGAGCTCCTCGGTCGCGCGTTCCATGGCGGGGAACCACGTCCCTCCGACCACCTTCTGGTTCACGTAAGGGTCGCTCGTGTAGGCCCACAGGTGGCGGTCGGCCACGCCGTGCACCCAGGCGGGCGGGTTGGGGAATTCTGCGACCGCGGCCTCCGACGAGAAGACCACCGCGCAGGCCCCGTCGGTCCGCGGGCACATGTCCCCAAGCTTGACCGGCCACGAGAGGTAAGGGGTAGCCATGATGTCCTCTATCTTCGCGTCCATCTTGAGGTGCGCGTAGGGGTTGTTCAGCGCATGCCGCCTGTCCCTCACGGCTATGTAAGCCGCGTCCTCCTCGGTAGCACCCGTCTCGGACATGTAAAGCGTCGCCTCGAGCGCGAGGCCGGCCACCGCACCGGCGAAAGTCGGGCGGTCCCAGAAGGGGTCGAACGCGGTGATGATGGCGCCCGTCGTATCCGATTCGGAGTTCTTCTCCCACCCGATAGCGAGCACCCGGTCAAACATGCCGCTGGCGACGTGGTAGTACGCGCCCATCGCGACCGTGCTTCCCGTCGTGCCTCCCGTGGTCATCTTCATCACCGGCTTGCCGAGCGCCCCGCTGCCGTCGACCGACCACGTGTCGACGTAGTTGATGCCCTCGAAGTGGTCCATGTTGCCTATCACTACGGCGTCGATCTCCTTGCGCTTGATGCCCGCGTCATCGAGCGCCGCGCGCACCGCCTCGTTGATGAGCTCGACGCCGGTGACGTCACGCCTCGATGAGCGCTGCTTTGTCATCCCGACCCCGACGATACCGACTCTTCCGGCTGCCATCAGACATCACCTCCGAGGACCCATACGCACTGTGACTGGCCGCAAGGCCCGTTGAACCCCTGGGCCACGGCCGTGCCCACACCTTCGACCTGGCGCGCACCGGCGTCGCCCCTGACCTGCAGAGCGCACTCAATGATGCGGTTCAGTCCCGAGACCAGCACCGGGTTGCCCGAGAGGCACCCGCCCGACACGTTCACCGGCATGTCACCGCCGGCCGCCGTCCTGCCTGAATCGATGAGAGCCCCACCCTCGCCGGGACCGCACAAGCCCAGGCCTTCGAGCCACATCAGCTCCATGTAGCTGAAGACGTCGCTGACCTCGGCGATATCGACCTCCGTGGCGGGCTCAGAGATCCCGGCATCCATGTAAGCCTTTTTCGCGGCGGCGGCAAGGGCGTCCGACCTCGCAAGATCCCGGTCGCCCAGGTGGAACGCGTCGCAGTTGTAACCGATGCCCTTCACCCAGACAGGCTTGCGGGCAAAGGCACCCGCCCTCTCGCGCCCCGCGAGCACTATGGCACTTGCTCCGTCCGAGACGGGCGAGCAGTCCAGCAGCTTTATCGGGTCCGAGATGTAAGGCGAAGACATCACGTCGTCGACCGAGATCTCCATCGCAAGCTGGGCGACGGGGTTTTTCAGCGCATTGCCGTGGTTCTTGACCGACACCTTTGCGCATTGCTCTTCGGTGATCCCATAGCGGTCCATGTAAGCTCGTGCCTGAAGGGCCGAGGATGTCACCGCCTCGATGCCGAGAAACCGCTCGAAGACCGGATCGAACATAGCGTTCGTGATCAGGGGCATAACGCTCTCCGACCCCTTGTGGTGAACGCAGTACAGGCAAGTCCCCCAGCCCGCCAGGACCCGCATCACCGCGTGCGCCGCGCCGAACGTGCCGTCACCCTCCACAGTGGACACGTTTTTATCGTACGAGCCGCAGGCGTCCATCACCGCCATCGACGAGATGGTGCGCCCGTCGAAGAAGTCGTTCGATCCTGTAAGGACGACGTCCACGTCGGCAATCGTCATTCCTGCGTCATCGAGAGCCTTTCCGCAGGCCTCGAAGACGAGGTCGGCGTACGTGTCCGAGGTGCGCTCGCGCCTGATGTCCGTCATTCCCGCGCCGATGATCGCTACCGGCTCCAATCAGACCACCTCCTTCAGGGGGCGGAAGTACTTCACGTCCGTGATCGCGCCGGCGGGCTCCTCGGCGAACACGGCCTCCACCCTCATGCCCGATGCAAGGCTGACGCTCTCGAACTCATGCAGGAGGTGAAGAAACCCGGTCCCCGCTCCGTCGAGCTTGATGATCCCGTACCCGAAAGGAGCCTCGAGCGGCGACAGTTGCGGGTGGTGTCTGCGCGCCACCGTGAACGTCACCAGCTCACCGGAACTTCCCAGCTCGACCCACTCCGAGCACTCCGCGAAGCAGTCCGGGCAGTGCTTGCGCGGGACGTGGTAGACTGTGCCGCATTCCGGGCAGCGCGTGCCCAGGAACTTTCTTTCATCGCGAATGGCCTCGAGGTAGCGGGTCCCCACCTCGCCTGCCGACCACGCGTAAGGCACCTTGATCCGGCCGTCCATGACGAGGATCTCCTGCGCCGCCCTCCAGTCCTCCATGGCTCATTACCCCCTTGGTCCTCGGTCCTGCCTCACTCCTTCTCCAGGCAGCCCTTCATGATGATGTCGAAAAAGACGTCCGCGATGTCATCGGACGACATCTGGCCGTCTGTCCTGTACCAGGATGCGAGCCAGTTGCACATCCCGGTGATCGCCCTGACGGTCATCGCCACGTTGAGCTCCCGGAACGAGCCGTCGTCCACCGCCTGCTGGATGATCCTCCTGTAGATGGATTCGTACTCGCGGCTGAGCGACCTGACGTAGTCGCGCTTCTCCGGCTCGAGCGCGCTTTCGTCGGCGAGGTAGACGTTTATGATGTCGCCGCTCCTGGAGAACATGTTCACGTGCCAGGTCACGAGCGCCCGTAACTTCTCCACGGCGCTTCCCGGCCGGCCGTCGATATCGCGCACGCCTTCTATGAGTTGGTTGATCGCTGACTCGCATATCTCGTAGAGGAGCTCGTGCTTGGTCTTGACGTAGTAGTAGAGCGCCGGTTTCGTGAAGTTGAGCTCGACGGCGATGTCGTCCATCGTCGTGGTGAGGTAGCCTTTTTCACAAAAGAGGCGCGCGGCAACCGCCAAGAGCTCTTCCCTGCGCACTTTGCTCGCGCGAGCGCCGCCCCGAACAGCCCCCTCCGCTTGCTCTTTCTGAGGCATATCGTCGCCTTCCGGCATCTGCTTGTGTACCCCGGCCTCCAACCTGATATACTTATTTTACTTACCGGTCAGTAAATGAAAAGGCATTTGGGGAAAGTTCACCAGAAATCCAAAGGGGGCGGTGTTCCATGGAGACCAGCGACTACATCTGGGATTTCAAAGACACGTACGAGTGGATGCGCAGGACCCGGACAGGAATGCCTCCTCTGATAATCTCGTGCGCCATCACCGGCGGGGTCCAGGGCAAAGAGGCGCATCCGAACCTTCCCGAGACCCCTGAGGAACAGGCACAGCAGACGTTTGACGCCTACCAGGCTGGCGCAAGCATCGTGCACGTGCACGCGCGCAACCCCGAGGTCTGGTGGATGACCTCGAGCGACCCGGAAGACTACATCAGGATAAACTCGATGATCCGGGCAAAGTGTCCTGACATCATAATCAACAACACGACCGGAGGCGGCCCGGAGCAGTCGACCGAGCAGCGCATGGCGAGTATTTACGCCAATCCCGAGCTGTGCTCGTTAAACCTCGGCCCGTTCGTCCTGAAAGTGCCGCTCAAAGAGCGCGCCGAGCCCCTTCCCCATCCCAGGCCGGCAATGGTTTACGACCGCTGCATCCCGAACAGCTACGCGGATATGACGATGTTCGCCGAGGCGATGAAGGAGAAAGGCATCAAGCCGGAGATGGAGCTCTACCACCCGGGCATGTACTGGGTGTTCAACGACCTGGTGGCTCAAGGGCTGCTGGAACCGCCTTTTGATTTCCAGTTCGTGATGGGCTTCCAGACGTCGTCGTTCCCAACGCCCGCGAACCTGCTAGGCCTCGTGAGCGAGCTTCCGCCCCAGTCGATGTTTTTCGCGATCGGCGTCGGGCCTTACCAGCTTCCCATGACTGTGATGTCGATCCTTCTGGGTGGGCACGTCAGGCTCGGAATGGAGGACAACCTCTACTACGCGCGCGGCCGGCAGTTCAAGGACAACGCCGAAGCTATAGCCCGCATCGTGAGGATCGCAAAAGAGATGAACCGCGAGATCGCGACTCCGGCCCAGGCGCGCGAGATGCTCGGTATATCTCAGACGCCATCGACTTATTAAATCTCGGAGATCGGTCCATCGACTTCGACCACGGCGCGCGCTCCGGCTAGGAGACGAACGGCATCTTCTTGGTGAACTTCTTTGAGAGCTCGTCTATCGTCGCCATCTCCCGCTCCGTCAGCTTGAGCTCGTTCGCCGCGACGTTCTGTTCGGCCTGGCTCACCTTTGTCGCGCCAGGTATCGCAACTACAGTGTCTCCGTAGTAGTTCACGAGCCAGCTCAGCGCGACGACTGCCGGTGAGACACCATTCGCCGACGCGATCTCCTCCAGCGCGCCGATGAGGCCAGTGCTCCTGGCCATCTGCATGCGCATCACGAGCCTGCGCCCGACGGGACGGCTCTTGAGGAGGTTGGGGTCTTTATGGAACTTGCCGGTGAGGACGCCCATCTCGAGGGGTGACCACGCGATGATCGTTACGCCGAGCTCCTTCGCCGCTTTCAATACGCCGTTGGTCTCGATGTGACGGTTCAGCAGGCTGACCTTCACCTGGTTGCTCGCGAGCGTCAGGCCTCGGCATTCGAGCTGCGCGTCGGCCCGGCGCATCCCGGCCTCGTTGAAGTTGCTTATACCGACGGAGCGTATCAGGCCGAACTCGACCAGGTCAGCCATCGCGTCCATCTGAGCTTCCACCGATGAAAACGCGATCGGCTGGTGGACCTGCAGCAGGCTTATTGAGTAGGGCTTGAGGCAGGTCTTGCGCGTGACTATGGTCTTCCCGATGGACGCGGCGGTCCGCATGGCGGGAAACCACTTGGTGGCGATCACTATGTCTTCATCGGCGGCCCGTGCCGCCTGCAGCGCGCGCGCGAGGGCCCTCTCGGAGCGGCCCCATCCGTATGCCTCGGCGGTATCGAACCAGTTGATGCCGCCGTCGAGCGCGATCTTCACTATGCCATCGGTCACGTCCTCGGGGAGGCACTCGTAGACGAAGCGGTCAAAAGCCTTTCCCTCGGCGAACTGCCACGTGCCGAGCCCGATCGGCGTGATCTCGATGTCGGTGCGGCCGAGACGCCGCTTTTGAGTCGCGGCCGTTGAAGCGCTCATGATGGACTCCCCCTCGTGCTCTCAGACCGGCTCCAGGCCGGTTATCTGGTCGACTGCTACGCTGCCTACAGATGATAGCCGCGTGGGCCTGCTTCAACAATCACCGCCGCGCCTCGGGGCTCGCTGGCACTAATTGTCCCGGATACTTGCGTACCAGGGATCGCATTGCCGACCGGGCTTCTCCCTGTCGAGCTCGCAGCGCGCAAGCTGCCTGCCTTCGAGCCACAGAAGTGCCCGCTGCGCGTCTTTCTCGTCGAGCCCGAGGGCCTCGGATATCTCCTCGTTGTTTGCCCCCGGGCAATCCCGGAGATAGCCGAGGACCCGGTCGGCGTTGCCCTTGACCTTCTGCACGGTCTCTTTGCCCTTGTCGGTGAGACCGATGTCGTCCGCCCGCCTGGACCCTTTGCGGGCATCGATGAACCTGTCGACGTCTTCAGTGGTTACGACGTACCTGCGACCAACCCTCGCCGCGGACAGCTCACCGCTGCGGATGTATGCCCTTACGGTCTGGATGTTGACCCCGAGCATCCTTGCCACCTGCGGGGTGTTCAAATATGTAGGCACGCCATGCCTCCCTGGTTCGCCACCGGCTCGTCACTAAAGTATGACTCAAACTCGTCCCGTTTTGGGAGATCCCTGCCAGGGCTGTGATGATCACGACCCTACCTCCCCTTCCCTGCCGGCTCCTTCTTCGCTCCCTTGGCTTTGCCGGCGTCCTCGACCTTCCTGGACTCTTTGCGCTCCTGGACGAACGTGTCGATGTCGTCCCCGGAGACCACGTACCTCCGACCGACCTTCGCGGCCGGAAGCTCTCCGCTGCGAATGTAGGCCCTCACCGTCTGGATGTTGACACCGAACAGCTTGGCCACCTGCGGCGTGTTCAAGTACGTTTTCATCTGATACCTCCTTGCTATCTAGCGTTGTATGACGTTGTATGACGTTATGATAGATGGTAATATGTATATGTCAATAGTGCCTTAATACGTTTATGTGTTAGGTGCACGCTGCCTGAAGAGCAGCGTTGACGTGAAGAAAAGGGTATGACCTCAGGAGTGGGCGTCAGTCACGGTAGCGCCGCGTTCACGGTGTTGTTGGAACGGCAAAGCTGAAGATGGACCCGCCACCGGGCCTGTGTTCGACCTTGATCCAACCGTTGTGGGCTTCAACGTATGTCCGCGCGATGTAAAGGCCGAGCCCGATTCCCGGCTTCGAGTGGTGCGAGACGTCTTCGACCTGCATAAAACGCTCGAAGATTCGTTCGCGAGCGTCTTCCGGTATGCCCGGCCCGCGGTCGGCTACCGAGAAGACTGTCTCTGAGTCCACCTGCTCGAAAGACACGTCGATCTCGGTCTGTGGCGCCGTGTGAGTGATCGCGTTGATCAGCAAGATCGTGAGCACTTCGGCGATCTTCTCCCGGTCCAGCACCACATCCCTCTCCACCCTTCCGGGCTTGACGTTGATGACTCTCTCGGATCTCCGGAGAACCTTTGCGACCGTGCCGAGCACCAGTTCCTCAGAGTCCACGCCTTCCATGTGCATGGAAACCGCGATCCGGCCGATGCGGGAAGTGTCGAGAAGCTTGCCGATGAGGTCGGCCAGCCGGTCCGCTCCCCTGTCGATCGCTTCGAGAGCGTCCTTCACGACCTTGCTGTCGAGGTCGGTCCCGTACTCCAGCAACATCGTCGAGTATCCTTTGAATATCGTCGCGGGATGGCGTAGCTCATGGGCAGCCAGGTCCACCAGGTCTCTCAGCTCCTCAGCGCTCCTGCGGATCGTTTCCTGGTCCTTGACCCTCTGAGTGATGTCCCTGATGTTGACGACAGCCTTCCACTCGCCCTCCGTCTCAAATGCCGCGCTCGAGACCTCGACAGGGATTACCCTCCCCGATTTGTCCATGCTCCGGGATTCAAAGCGCCTTCCCGGCAACGCCACATCGCCTGTCTCGCCGAACTCGAGCACTATCGCGTCGTACTTCTCGATCTCCCCCGGAAGTGACAGAAGGGGCGCGATCTGCCGGCCGAGAACCTCGTTGCTCGAGTACCCGAAGATCCTCTCGGCGGCGGGGTTCCAGTAAGTGATCTTCCCGGCCGAGTCCAGGACGACGAGCGCGTCATTAGAGACCTCCGCCATCTCGCGGAACAGCTCCTCGCTCTGCATGAGAGCTTTCTCGACCAGCTTGCGCTCCGTTACGTCCCTGGACAGGCCATAGATACCCGTGGGCTCCCCGATCTCGTTGCGGATGAACGAAAGCGATGTCTCCAGGCATCTCTCGCCACCGTTCTCGTGATAGTTGTACAGCTCCAGCACGTCAGCCCCGTCGGGGTCCCTGCCCCGATCATGTTCGAGCTCGTTGCTCATCCTCACTAACGCCAGGTTTAAAGACTCCTGCGTCAGCTGCTCACTGAGAGGCTGCTTCATCCTCTCCTCGACAGTAAAACCGAGTACTTTTTCTATGGAGGGGCTGACATAAGTGAGGTTCAGCTCCAGGTCCGTCGTCCAGACGACGTCGTTCATGTTGTCCGCGAGGAAGCGGTACTTGGCTTCGCTCGCTACCAGTGCGCGCTCGCTTTCCTTTTCCTCGGTGACGTCATCGTAGATCGCGACTATCTCGCCGCCGCTCAACCTGTAGACGTAATTCTCTTTCCATCCAGTAACGCGCTCATCCCGGTATTCCGCTGCCGGGAATTCCTCGGGATGGCCGGTTCTCGAGACGCGCTGCAGCACGTCAAAAAGTCCGAAATCCTTTACGCCCGGAAACACGTCGAGCAGCGAGCGCCCGACTATGTCTTCCCGCTTGACGTGCTCGACCCGTTCAGCCGCCTCGTTGAAGTCCGCTAAGACGAAATCTTCTCCGCCGTTCACCGGCCTGTAGATGGCGACGCAACTGCTCATGTTGTCGAACATCTGCTGGAACAGGTCACGGCTCGCTGCGAGTTCTTTTTGAGCCTGGGAAAGCTCCACGGCGTGCTGCGCGGAATGCAGCAGCGCGAGGGGAAGTGATGCGTCCTTGATCACGTAGCCGGAGGCTCCGGCACGCAGGCTTCGGGCAGCGATCTCCTCGCCACCACGCCCGGTGACGATGATCATCGGCGGAGCCTTAGCGTCGTCCGCATACCCTTCCAGGAATTCGATGCCGCTGTCGTCGGGGAGGTTAAAGTCGATCGTGACCAGATCGAAGTCGTTGGCGGCAAGGGCCTCTCTCGCCCTCTCGCAGTCACCGACGATGTCGACGTCAGCGGACATCCTCGTTCGAAGCAGCAGAGCTATCGTGTCCGCAACGTCAGCTTCGTCTTCCACGACCAGGATATGAAGTCGCCTGTTTGAATCCATAATGCTGAGATCTGATCAGAACTGCGCCAGCGCTACCATAACTCCAAGAGACCGAGCCCTTGTCTGCAATTCTAACATCTCGCGTGCCTTTCAAGAATGACGCAGGTCTGTCTCGCGGTATAGGGGACGCCTCGGTCTTAACACAAACCGCGATATCCGTTGATAACCGTTTAATGCGGCGCCACTAACCTGAGACCTGACAGCGGAGATGCCGCGGTCGTTGAGCAGGGAGGAGATGAGATGCGGCGGCTTCGTGAGCTGCGGAAACGGGTGGACATATACGACATGATGTCCATCGGGCTGATCGTGGTGCTGGTGGGGCTTGCCCTTTTTTACTGGAACAAGTTCCCGGTGCACATGGACAGCTTCTATCACATGGGGGTCACGGCCGGCTATGCGAAGGCGGGCGGCGTCGCCCTGCACTCTTTCTGGGAGTACGCCCCCACCGGCAGAGCGCAGCTCTATCCGCCGCTCCTGCACATCGTGATGTTCGTGTTTCACAAGACGGGCCTGTCAATGCTCTCCGTGGCGCGGCTCGTCAGCTTCTCCGCTTTCCCCCTCCTCCTGCTGTCCGGATGGTACGGCATGAGGGCGCTCTTTTCGCGCAAGGCGGCTTTGTACACCACGGTGGTGCTCTCGTCATGCTACCTGCTGTTCTGGCACTCGGCCGTGGAGAGTGCGGCGGCGCTCGTCCTGATACTGACACCTTTGATCTTTGTGGCGGTCGACAGGGACAGGAAGATCGCGGCGGCCATACTACTGGCGCTGGCGCTATACAGCCACCTGACGCTAGGGCACCTGGTCGCGTTCGGTCTTCTCATCTACGCCATCCACCGGCGTGAGATGTTCAAGGAGATACTCCTGGTGCTCCTCGGCGCGTACGCGCTCTGGCTTCCCTGGGGCATCCACATCCTGGTCAACTACCGATCGCTGAGCTTCTCGAGCCCCGGAGGTGGTAGCACAGGCGGCATAACGGTTCACGTACTCGTCTGGCTCGTAGCGCTAGCGGGGTTTGTCTACTGCTACTTCAAGAAGGGCAGATACTACCTTCTGCCAGCTTTCATGCTCGGCATGATCCCGATCGTCTTCTTCTATCCCGACCGCTTCTGGAATGCGCACATCTTCCTTCCTCTCGCCATGCTCGGTGGGGCGGCACTCGCCGGGCTGCAGGATTTCGCAACGGAGAAGATGACCGGAATCGTGCACAACAAGAGCGCCCGTAAGTTCGTGATGGCTGCGGTCATGGCAGTGCCTGTGGCGGTGCTGCTGCTTCTCGACCCGGTCTATGCGACCGCCGGAGGCATAGCCGCTGGCGGCCCACCTGGAGTCCGGACCGGTCAGAACGGCGCCGTCCAGCGGCTTGCGTACCAGGCCGGAGAAAACACCCTCGCGAAGGCGCCACCTGACGTCGGCGGAGCCCTTCCGCCCCTCCAGCAGATGATGAATGGAAACCAGCCACCGGTCCCGCCGGGCCAGGGCAAGGCCGGCGTCGCGCCACCGGCTGCGCCCGGAGCGCGGGGAGGACCGTCAGGACAAGGTGGTCCAGGAATGCCCGGCGGGCCGGGCGGGAACACCGGCTTGAGCGCGAGCTCCACAACCCTGCTCAGCCTCGCCGGCCGGAGCAACGCGCGCGGGCAGCAGTCGCTGAGCTCGGCCGCTCTGATCGACTCGGACACGCTCAAGATGGCTCAACTTGTAAAGGCAAACAGCTCTGCTGACGCGATCGTCTACGGGAGTGACGGTTCGATAGGCAACCTCATCACGGGGCTGACCGGACGCGCGTCGACCGGGGGAATGTTCGACGAGGTGAGCCCGATCGGAGGGGCAGACGCGAGCACACCGCAGAACGCGTCTATCATCGTCGTCGCGGAGCAGGGGCAGAATGCAGGGCAGGGCCTCTCACTCGGAGGCCGTGGCCAGCAGGGTACAGGCAGCATCGACACGTCCAGGTACACGCTCGTCGGGACAGCGGGCAAGTACAAGGTCTACAAGAACGCCACCGCGACAGCGACCTCGAACGGTCACGGCGCGGTCATCCCCTGGTTCTTGGTCTTCACACTCCTAGGGCTCGCGATCGTCGTGGCCGGTGTGGACTGGTTCCGTCCCCGCCCGGACGATCCTTCCGCCGATGTCGAGGCTGTGCCCATGGATACCGGGGACGCTGAGGCCGGGTCCTCGACCCGGCACGGGAATGTGCTCGCGATCGTCCCTTGTTACAACGAAGCGGGCAGCGTCGGCCACGTCGTCGGCGAGCTCAAGACGTTCGCGCCATACCTCGATGTGCTGGTCGTCAACGACGGGTCCGCCGATGACACCGCGCGCCTCGCGAGCGGCGCCGGGGCAATAGTCGTGTCCCACATCAGAAACCTGGGCATTGGAGCCACTATGCGGACCGGGATGTCCTTCGCTCTCGAGGCAGGCTACCAGTACGCGGTCCAGGTCGACGGCGACGGCCAGCACGATCCACGCTGCATCCGCTCGTTGCTTGAGCCGATCGAGACAGGCACGGCGGACGTGGTGGTCGGATCGCGCTTCCTGGGTACCGGGGGCTATAAGCCGCCACTCGGCAGGCGCATCGGCATCAAGCTGCTTGCGCGCGTGGTCTCGGTTGTCAGCGGGAGGAAAGCGACTGACACGACTTCGGGTTTCAGAGCGATGAACCGCCGCGCGATGAGCTTCCTGGTCGCCAACTACCCGGACGACTTCCCGGAGAGCGAATCACTCGTGCTGATGGACAAGGCGGGCATCGACTGGCTCGAGGCGCCGGTGCATATGCGGTTACGCAGCACCGGGGTGTCTTCGATAACCGGGTTTGTCTCCGCGTACTACATGGCGAAAGTCCTGCTGTGCATCATGCTCGACATGTCCGGGCTCAAGACGCCGCGCCCTTCCGCTTACGCGTGGTAGACCGGGATCGTGAAATGAATGGCGGTCCCCCGGCCGCTCTCGCTCTCCGCCCAGATCCGCCCGCCTTGGGCTTCGACCAGGCTCTTTGCGATGCTCAGCCCCAGGCCCGCCCCGCCGGTCGACCTGGCCCGCGACTTGTCGGTTCGGTACAGACGGTCAAAAATGTGCGGCAGCTCTTCTGCGGTAAGGCCCGCGCCGGTGTCATCGACCGTGAAGACCACGAACGCCCCCGATCGCTTCACCCCTGCCGTGATCGTTCCATCCCTGAGCGTATGGGTTATCGAGTTGCCGACGAGGTTTCCCAGGACCTGGGCGAGCCGCGAAGGGTCTGCCCTGACCGGCGGCACCTCTTCCCCCGGAACCGGCTCGAGCATCACGCCTCTGCCGGCAGCTTCGTGCTCGAAGCGGGCGAACACGTCGTTAAGGATCTGTGCGGCGTCCACGCC
>Ga0209745_1001474_pt1 | contig 13998 bp, 11 predicted proteins | sample BarGraNGADG00312_FD_184495 | JGI IMG/M metagenome (GOLD analysis project Ga0209745, IMG submission 184495) | Arctic peat soil microbial communities from Barrow, Alaska - Barrow Graham LP Ref core NGADG0004-312 (SPAdes) (version 2) | ecosystem: Environmental > Terrestrial > Soil > Wetlands > Peat... | reverse complement strand
ATGGGGGGAAAAATCCTTGTTATATTTTGCAATTTCTTTTTAAGGCCACAGCATTTTCTACCCCTCTGGGGGAGATCCCGAAAAGAAAGAGGGTGAGCTACTTAAACACAACCCTCTCAGCATTCCCGAACAACTCATACCCCGACGTAATTACCTTTTCCCCTGCTATCAGCCCATCAGTAATTTCATAATACTGTGGATTCTGTTTCCCGATTTTTATCTGCCGCTTCACAGCTTCAGTCTCATTATCATTAAGTACAAAGATCCATTGTCCTCCCGTACTCTGGAAAAATCCTCCTCTCGGGATCATTACAGCTCTTCCCGATTCGCCCAATTCGAGCCTGAGCTGGTAAGTCTGTCCTGCTCTCATATTCTCAGGGCGGCTACCATCAAAAACCATATCCACCTCAAACTGGGCTTCACGTACTTCAGGGTATACTTTCCTGATCAGCAGTTTATATTGATTCCCACTTCTGTCAAAACTTGCAGATAATCCTCTTTCGACCCTGTCGATATAGTGTTCATCAATTTTAGCCTTAACCTTGAAATCTGACAGAACATTAATCTGCCCGATACGCTGGCCGCTGCTTATCAACTGACCTATCTCTGCATCGAGCATACCGAGCTGACCATCGACAGGAGCTTTTACGTCAAGATCATCCAACCGGCCCCGCACAAGACGGTACATTTCTCTCATCTTAAGCAGGTCGCTTTCGAGAGATACCATTGAAGTAATTCTCAGCAATGAATCGTTTTTTGATTTTATCCTGTTCAGTCCTTCGAGCTTAATCTCATATTCATAATCCTCTTTTGACTGGATATAATCCTCCTGTGATATATATCTCTGTTTGTAGAGTGTCTCGTTCTGATAATAAGTCCGTGCTTTTCGGGTCAGCTTATATTGGTTCTCGAGAATGTTTTTTCTCGATTCGATCTGCTCGGCCTCAAACGTAACCCGGGTATTTCGCAGATAATTCTCTTTTTCAGCAAGTGAAGCTTCACTTGTAAGTATAGTCTGATAAAGCTGGCGGTTTTCAAGCTTAAGTATAATGTCGCCTTTTTTTACCAGAGATCCCTCTTCGATCAGACGTTCTGCAACCCTTCCACCCTCAGCCGCATCAAGATAAATTGTGGCAATAGGCTCAAGCTGGCCGGTCACAGATATATAATCGCTGAACATTCCGGTCTCTACAGTATTAATTGTTATTTTATCTTTCTCAACCCTGAAGGCAGAACTGTGGTCCCCGGTCACTATTTTCCATATCAGGAATAAAATAATCAATCCGCCGGCTCCCCAGAAAATGTGTTTTTTCTGAAGGCCCTTTTTCCGTTCAATAACTTTGTCCATTCCCATAATTGCACACAATATTTATTTTTTTATTATACGAGAATGATGCCAGTATTGTATATGACTGATATACACGATTGTATCAAATAATACAATTTTTGCAAAGTAAATTTTATTTACAGAATCTGTAAAAATATTTGACAGAATGTTGATTTTGTATTATAAGTCTTTAAATTTGAATAATGTATATTTTATCCCCCGGAGGGGGACTAAAAAAGTAGATTTAAAGTCCCCCTTGGGGCCTGCCTGCCGTCAGGCAGGGATTTAGGGGTGAAAAAATAACTGTATATGCAGCCATCCAAAGGCAATATTCTGGTTGTAGACGACAACAAAAGCATACTGAGTGCTCTTGAAATCCTGCTTTCACCGGAATTCAAAGAGGTGACTCTCCTTTCAAATCCAAGCCAGATCCCGTCGGAATTAAGGAAAAAGGATTACAACCTGGTAATTCTTGATATGAATTTCAATGCCGGGATCAATACCGGGAATGAAGGTATTTACTGGCTCGAAAGGATCAGGGAAAACAATCCTGAGATATCGGTGGTAATGATCACTGCCTATGGGGATATTAGTACAGCAGTAAAAGCTCTCAAAGCCGGTGCATCCGATTTTGTCCTTAAACCCTGGGATAATGATAAATTGCTTGCAACCCTTAAGCTGGCGGTTCAACTTAATTTTTCTAAGAAGGAAGTCAGTCATCTGCGAGAAAGAGAGACTGAGCTTAAAAAAGCATTGGCCCGTGAGCAAAAATATATTATTGGTTCTTCTCCCGGATTAATACATGTCATGAAAATGGTGAGAAAAGTTGCCGGGACTGAAGCAAATGTACTGATAACGGGAGAGAACGGGACAGGAAAGGAGCTGATAGCACAGGAGATTCACAGATCATCTGACCGGTCTGAAGAGGTCATGGTAAGTGTGGACATGGGTGCAATAAGTGAGACCCTGTTCGAAAGTGAGCTCTTTGGTCATGTTAAAGGTTCTTTTACCGACGCACACGAAAGCAGGCCAGGTAAATTTGAAACAGCTGAAAAAGGCACCCTCTTCCTTGATGAAATTGGCAATTTGTCGTTTCATCTGCAGGGGAAAATCCTTGCAGCCATTGAAAATCGCCATATCACAAGGATAGGGTCAAATCAGCCGGTTCCGATAAATATTCGGCTTATTTGTGCAACTAACAGAAATCTTGAACATATGGTTCAGGAAGGACTCTTCAGGGAAGATCTTCTGTACCGTATAAATACTATCCAGATAGAAGTTCCCCCGCTGAGAGACAGAGGGAATGACATTGTACTACTTACTGATTTTTTTCTAACCAAATTTGCCTCAAGGTATAACAAAACAGGACTGAAGATAAACCAACAGGCGCATGAAAAGCTGCTAAAATACAAATGGCCAGGCAATATCAGGGAACTTCAGCATACAATTGAAAAGGCTGTTATCCTAAGTGAATCAAGTATTTTAAAACCGGAAGATTTTTATCTTAAAAGTTCTGACAGGGCAATGATAAACGGGACTAATCCCACTTTGGAAGAGGCTGAATACAGGTTAATAAAAGAAGCGCTTGAAAGGAACGGGGGTAACTACAGTGCTGCAGCTGACCAGCTGGGAATAACCAGGCAGACCCTTTATAACAAGCTTAAAAAGACAACTAAATGATAAGCAGAAACCTTTACCTGAACATAATTTTAAGGGTTGTTCTCATTACGGGCCTCTGTGTTCTTGCCGGTTTCTTCATTGCTCAGGGCAAAGCTTATCTTATTGCTACAATATTCCTGTCCCTTGTCGTTTTGCTTGTATTCAACCTGATACACTACCTTAACTCTGTGAACAGGACAATGCGTTTCTTTTTTGAGGCAATAAGGAACGATGATTCAAACCTCTCCTTTCCGACCGATTCGAAAAACAAAGGAATGCATCAGCTTTACCAGAGTATGACAAGGGTTAACGAGCAGATCAGGCAGTTGAAGATTGAAAACCGCCAGCAGGAGCAGTATTTCAGAACTCTGATTGAACACCTTGCAACAGGGATAATAACATATAACAGCAAAGGATTTATATTGCATGCAAACACAGCTGTAAAAAAGCTTCTGTCTGCAAATGTCCTTACACATCTCCAGCAGATTGAAAGGAAAGACCAGAAATTATTTCAGGCAATTTCTAATATCAAACCCTTCGAAAACAGACTGATCTCATTTTCAGCAGAACGGGGCGATACCCAGCTTTCACTTAAAGCCACCTCCCTGAAAACTGACGAAGAGGAGCTTACTATTCTATCAATTCAGGATATTAAGAGTGAGCTCGATGAAAAGGAGATTGATTCGTGGTTAAAATTGATAAGGGTCCTGATGCATGAAATAATGAACTCAATAACCCCGATAACATCCCTGTCCGAGAGTCTTTCAAAAATTTTAAGCAAAGACGGGAATCCTGTTTTGCCGGAAGAGGTGAATGAAAAGACAATTTCCAAAACATTGCAGGGATTAAAAGTTATCAGGGAACAGGGCAAAGGATTGATGTCGTTTGTCGAATCGTACCGCAAGCTTACACGTGTGCCGGAGCCTGACAGAAAGTTTTTCAAAATATCTGACTTTCTGAAACGTATGCAGATACTTTTCAAATCGCTTGAGCAGAAGAACGGGATCGAATTGACTATCTTGCTGAAAGATCCTGATCTTGAAATATTTGCTGACGAAAACCTGGTTTCACAGGTTTTAATTAATCTTCTTAAAAATGCCCTGGAGGCAAATGAGGCAAATCCTTCGGCAGAGATAAAAATCAGAGCAGGAATCGGTCCTGACAATCATCCTGAGATATGTGTAATTGATAACGGCCCGGGAATTCCTGAAGAAAATCTTGATGAGATATTTGTCCCCTTTTTCACAACACGCCAGAATGGATCAGGTATCGGTCTGAGTATTTCAAAACAAATTATGAGGGTTCATGGCGGGACACTGAAAGTCAGATCAGTGCCGGGAAAAGAGACTCTGTTTTGTCTCTCCTTTTAATCGTATTTTATTGCCTTTACGGGAGTGATCCTGCTTATAAGCTGTGACGGCACCAGGAGCATCAGGATAATTGCTGCCATAGTTCCCGCATTCAGAAGAAGGATATGTGAAAGCTGAAGGTTTACGGGAACAGTCCTAAGGTAGTATGAAGTTGGATCGAGAGTTATCAAACCTGTTTTAAGCTGAATAAAGGCCAGTCCTATACCGATTAAATTTCCCCAGAATAATCCCTTTACAATAAGATACGCTGCCTGATAGAGGAATATCTTTCTTATAGTTGCATTTTCCGATCCGAGGGCTTTAAAGATCCCGATCATATTGGTCTTTTCAAGTATAAGTATGAGAAGCCCTGATATCATGTTGAAACCGGCAACAAGAAGCATCAGCGTGATAATTATAAAGACATTCATGTCCTGGAAATTGAGCCAGTCGAACATCTGCGGGTATCTTGATCTGATATTTGTTACTTTAAATTTCGTTTCATTTTCAAGAAGCTTATATCCAACCTTATCCCTTACAGCCATTGTCATTTCATCGAGCTTGTCGAAATCATCAATAAAAATTTCAAAACCACTTACCTGGTCGTCTGTCCATCCATTCAGGCGTTTTATATGGCCTATATCGCAAAAAACATACATCTTGTCGAACTCCTCAAGGCTGGTTTCATAGATACCGCTAATGGTAAACTTACGGCTCCTCGGCGGATCCTGCACAAAATACATTGCAAATGAATCGCCTGTTTTCAGCCTGAGCATATCAGATATCTTTTTTGAAATTATCACTTCATTGGTGCGCCCGGTATCGGTGACTGAAAAGACTGAACCATCAACAATATTACTTTCAAAGAATTTCCAGTCAAAATCGCTTCCGACTCCCTTCAGTACGACTCCCTGAATTGCCTCAGCTGTTTTGATGATCCCGGCTTTTGTTGCGAATACCTGAATTTGCTTTATCCCGTCCATCTGTCTGATTTTTGGGATAAATGATTGTGTGTCGCTGATCGGCACTGTCTCAAGTGACAGGTTTGAATCAAAATTAAGGATCTGGATATTTGAACCGAATCCTACGATCTTGTCTCTTATCTGCTGTTTGAATCCTGTCAGAATTGAGACGGCTAGTATCATAACTGCAAGGCCCAGTGCAATGCCGGTTATGGCTATGACATTTATCGGCCGTGAGAATGAGGTTTCTTCGCGGCGGCCTTTTATAAGCCTGTGAGCTATGAAATATGGCAGGTTCATATAAAATGAAGTTTTCAAAGTTAGAAAATTCTTTGGGTAACTCCGAGATCTTTACCCCTAAATCCCCTTAAGGGGACTTTAGTTTTAGCCCCCTTCAGGGGGTTGGGGGCGAAAAAATATCTTAGATTTACATTTATAATATCACATAATATGAAAAGGATAATTATCTCTATTGGCTTTTCAGCATTTGTCTTTTTTTGCACAGCATGTTATGGGACTAAGGAAAATCCAATTCCGGGTGCAAATCAAATTGATCAGTATAAGCATTTAATTGAAAACAAATCTATAGCTATAGTTGCAAATCAGACCTCAATGGTCGGCAGTACCCATCTTGTTGATACCCTGCTTAGCCTTGGAATTAAAGTCAATTTGATATTTGCCCCGGAGCATGGCTTCAGGGACCTGGCCGATGCAGGCGACAGGATAGAGGACGGGAAAGATGCTCAAACCGGTGTTCGGATCTCAAGTCTTTATGGCGGGCATTTGAAACCAACACCAGATGATCTTAAAGGAATTAACCTTGTAATTTTCGATATTCAGGATGTAGGCGTCAGGTTTTACACTTATATTTCAACACTCCATTATGTTCTCGAAGCATGTGCTGAGAATAATGTTGAATGCATTATTCTTGACAGGCCGGATCCAAACGGTTTTTATTTCGACGGTAATATTGCAGATACAGTTTTCCGGTCTTTTGTAGGAATGGACCCCGTTCCGGTTGTTCATGGAATGACTGTTGGTGAATATGCCGGGATGCTTAACGGAGAAGGTTGGCTCAAAAACGGTGTGAAATGCAGGCTTACTGTTATTAAGTGTAAGGATTACACTCATAAAACCATTTATGAACTGCCGGTCAGACCGTCGCCAAACCTTCCAAACCAGACTTCCATATACCTTTACCCTTCCATCTGCTTTTTTGAAGGCACGAATATTTCACTTGGAAGAGGAACTTCGTTCCCTTTTCAGGTTTACGGATCACCAAAACTGTCCGACAAAGGATTCAGCTTTACGCCGGAAAGCGTTCCGGGAGCGAAGAATCCTCCTCTCCTTGGTGAGAAGTGCTACGGGGTCGATTTGCGAAATGCGATAAAGAATAAGATTGTTCCTTCCCAGCAGCTGAATCTTGAATGGGTGATCGACGCTTACAGGAACTACCCGGATAAAGATAATTTCTTTACTTCTTATTTTGATGTGCTTGCTTCAGGTCCAGCTCTGAGGGAGCAGATCCAAAAAGGAATGAGTGCTGAAGAGATCAGGGCAACATGGAAGGATGGACTTGAAAGATTCGGGAAGATAAGGGAGAAATATCTCCTCTATGAATAAAGTTTTGCGGTTATGCAAGTTCTGCGGTTTCAAAAACTACTGAACCTGCACGACTTGCACAACCTGCACAACTTGCATAACTAATTTTTAACTACGGATTCCAGCTCCTCTTTCGTAATGGCCGGAGATTTATGGTTCCGGATCTTTTTTATTACAAGCCGGCCCGTTTTCCTGGCCGATCTTTTATCCTGGAATGGAACCTGGCCTTCTACGACCGGCATATATGGCTGATGGATGTAGATCTTATCTTTTTTTGATATGTCATATCCCCATCCATCTCCGCTTTTAAAAAGTGAGATTTCATAAAAATGCCCTCTTCCGGAAAGTGTTATTGCAACAACTATAATTACCAGAAAGAGGGCAAATATTATTGCTTTCTTTTTATCAGTCATTTTTATTATACTCGGCATCAGGATCAAATGCCCAGATATCATCAAAGTAGTAAGATGCACTTTTTCCGGTAGTAACGTAACCTCTGCTCCCGATCGCAAAGCCTACAGCATCCGATCTGATAGTACCTTCAAAATTTGTCTTTTCGATCCAGAGATCAGTACCCGGATCATATTCCCATACTTCAACTCCTGTAGTCTGGCCGCCGGTTGCAAGATACCCTTTCCCGTTTATTGTGAACCCCACTTTGCCGGTTCCTTTAATCGTCGAGTAATTATCATCATAGGTTTCATCAGACAGATTGGCAATTGCTCTTTTCTTGGTCCATGTATCTGTCCCGGGATCATATTGCCAGAGATCAGTCTGATAATCCCCGTTATCAATGCCGCCAGTTACATAACCTTTTCCGCTGATAACAAAACCTGCTGCACTGTTGCGCTTGCTCCCCCCGATACTTGCTTTTTTGGTCCATATATCAGTTGCCGGATCGTATTCCCAGAAATCCTTAAAATAATTAACACTGTCTCCGGTTCCTACGTAACCTTTGTTATTAATAGTCATTGCAAGAGCTGATCGTCTTGCTGATCCGCCAAAATCAGCTTTTCTTGTCCAGACGTTTGACGCAGGATTAAATTCATAAAAATCCTTAAGCCTGTTTTTTCCTTCCCAGCCAGTACCTATATAACCTTTTGTATCTGTTCCGAAACCAACAGCCATACTTCTGGCTGCTCCGGGAAAATCAGCTTTCTGAGTCCATGAATTCTTTGTAGGATCATATTCCCAGAAATCACTATGAAACTCATCCCCGTCATACCCTGTACCCATATAACCTTTCGTCCCAACTGCAAAACCAACGGCATCGGCCCGTGGTATGCCATCAAAGTCAGATAACCCCACCCAGTTGCCCACAAGAGTCACATCTGAACCGCCACACGAATTAAAGAAAGGCACGGCCAGAATTAAAACCAGTACTTTGATCCAAATCTTAACCTCTTTGTATGTCATCTTTCCTGTTTTTTTATTAATAATCAACACAAAACTATCTGAAGGATACTTCAATAAAAAGTCTTGTAGATATATGCCATAAAATTGTAGACAAGATAGAGATAATTATCGATAAAACTTAATTAAATCGGAGTAATTCCAATTAGTGTCCGGCTATTTAATAATGATTAAGAAATATCTTTTAATATAGCCTGTATGTCTACTCTTTTATGGTTTTTGTATATATTTGCTTTGTTTACATCCTGTTTTAGTATTCATTTGCATAAACGGAAAGATTGATGAAGGGTATTGGTGTGGGCAAGAAAGGCAGGATAATCTTATCATTCTTTGTATTTGGAATTATATTGATTAGTTCCTGTACAAAAACCAATGAATTTACGATTGGCAAAGATTTCGTTGAATCGCAGACCAGACTGCAGGTGATTGACACTTTCAGCGTAGATCTGTCAACAGTTCTGCTTGATTCGGTCGTGACTTCATCACAGAATATTGCTTATGTCGGCCAGTATGAAGATAATATCTTCGGTTCAATAAACTGTAATTCCTATTTTGATCTTGCCTACGAATCTTTTTCTGAACTTGATGTAAAGGCAGTATATGATTCTTCAGCATTCATCCTGTATTATACGGATTATAATTATGGAGATACTACGGCCATGATGTCAATAAGTATTCACAGGCTTACAGAAAAAATAGTACCCTATGACAAGACATATCTTTTTAATACTTCATCATTTCATTACGAATCCCAGGTGACGGGAACGGTCAGTTTTTATCCTGTGCCGCATTCTTCTGATACTGCAGTAAGTATTCCGGTAAACTCTCTTGGAGAGGAATTATTTAATCTCATCAGGGATAAGGATGAAAAGGTTTCCACTCAGGAGTGGTTTACCGATTATCTGAAGGGATTCGTTTTAACTTCAGGTACAACAAATAACAAAGCTTTATTAGGCTTCAAAGCGAGTTCTGAACGTCTGGTTATGAAAATATACTACCATCTTGACAAGGAAGAGCCGGAAAAGAAGGAGATCACAATTAAAATGGGGGAGGCAACTCATCAGTTTAACAATGTAAAGTATGATTTTACAAACACTCCTCTTTACAATATCAAGATGGAAAAAAATGAAGTCCCGTCGACTGAAACCGGCAACAAGGTATTTATGCAGGGATTGATCGGGCTTATACCAAAACTCAGGTTCTCTTCCCTTCAGGACATACTGGCGGCTGACAGATGGGAGATCTTAAAAGCTGAACTAATTATCGAACCTGTACAATTCAGTTACGACCTTTTCAGTTTACCTGACAGTTTATATATTTATAAAACAGACAAAGAGAACAGGAGAACTATTCTTAATGATGATGATAGCAAACCAATGATTGCATCCTTTGAATTCGATAAATATTTACCCGAGAACAACAGATACACCTTTAATATAACTTCTTATATCAACCAGGAGTTATATGATGCATATGTAGATAGCCAGAATGGTTTGATGATAGGTCTGAATGAGAATAAACTAGAATCCTCATTTGAAAGGCTTCTTGTAGAGGGGAAGCATCCCCCCGTAAAACTGAGAATTTATTATTTATCTTATTGATTTGAAAATGCGCAAGCTGACAAAAACATATATCCTGATTTTATTAATTTTAATTTTGCGACCTGGCCATGTCTCTTCACAGATTACCACCTCTCCATATTCCATTTTCGGACTGGGCTATCTGGAAAGCAATAGCATAGGACCATCCAAAGCCATGGGGGGAACCAGCCTTGCGTTTTTATCCGGCAGATCCATCAACTCAATGAATCCTGCTTCCTACAGAGGTATTGACAGTCTTTTGTCGATATTTGAAATTGGCGTTTTCGGAAAGTACACCATCTATTCTACAAAACAAGAAAATCAGTCACTTTTAAATGCTAATCTCAAATATATGGTGATGGGATTCAGAATAGCGCCCTGGCTGGCAACAAGCTTTGGATTTTCTCCCTACAGTTCGGTAGGATACACAATCAATACCACATCGCCCGTTGAAGGTACAAACCTGGAGTATCCTAAAACCTTCTCGGGCGAAGGAGGAGTGAACCAGGTTTATGTTGGCGGCTCAGTAAACCTCATAAAAAATCTTTCAGTCGGATTTAATGCCGCTTATCTTTTTGGAAATATAACCCACAGGGAATCTTCAACAGTTTTCAACTATACCCTTGAAGATGCAACGTATATTTCAAATTTCAACTTTGATTACGGGTTGAATTATCAGCTTGACATAAAAAAGTGGAAGTACAATATCGGGCTTACTTATGGCAGTTCAAAAAAGCTGAAAACGAAGAATGTAACAACTATTGAAACAGATTATGTAACAGAGGTTCTTAAAAGCCGGAAATATAAATACAGCTTACCTCAGAATATAGGTGCAGGATTTGCAGTGAGCAAAGGATTTTTCAGGGCGGGTGCCGACTATGAGTGGAGCAATTGGGAAGTTGCAGAGTTTACAAATTCATATCTCAGGACCAGGAACTCCAGCAGATACTCATTTGGCGTGGAATTCCCGTCATTGGGTTTGAATAAGGGAACCAGTAAGATGGTATTGTACAGATTTGGTGCTGAATACCGTGAATCGTATATGATAATTGATAATATGCCGATAAATTATGGTGCCGTTACATTCGGCGCCGGGATCCCGCTGGGAGGCTTTCTGAGTGTTATCAATGTATCCCTTGAACTGGGGCAGAACGGAACAACCAGAAAAGACCTATTCAGGGAGAGGTTTGTCACCCTTAATCTTGATCTGGCGCTGAAGGATGTGTGGTTCAAGAAACGGAGATACAACTAATGTCCTATCAATCTGCTAAATCAGATTCCTGTTTACCATTTCAAAGAATAAAGATCTGTAGGATTCTCCGATAGGGATCCTCTGATTACCTATGACAATCCTGCTATTTTCAATCATATCAATTTTATCGACCGATATTATATATGATTTATGAACTCTGAAGAATGAGCCGGAGGGCAACTTTTCAATTATGTTTTTCATGGTGGTTTTAGTAAGTATCAGCCTTCCTTCGGCATAGATCTTGACATAATCCTTCAATCCTTCGATATAAAGTATATCATTCAGATTCACCCGGATAGTGGTGTATTCAACCTTAACCATAAGAAATCCATGTAATGTTCCCGGAGTCTTCTCCCCGGAGATCTCAACAGGGCTTTTCATTTTTATCAGCTGAAAGGCCTTGTTCACAGCTTTGGAAAACCTTTCGAACGAAATTGGTTTGACCAGGTAGTCAACTGCATCACACTCGAATCCTTCAGAAGCATACTCTTTGAATGCCGTGGTAAAAATTACCATTGGAGGATTATACAGGGTTTTAAGAAATTCCGGTCCCGTGATCTGCGGCATGACTATATCAAGAAAAATGAGATCAACCTGGTTGTTGTTAATTGTTTGGACAGCTTCAAAAGGATTTGCAAAAGTACCGGCTAAATTGACAAACTGAATTTTTGAACAATACTCTTTAATGATCTTAAGAGCTGAAAGATCGGCATCTATTGCGATACAATTTATCACATTCAGTCCCATTTATAACCCCCTTTCATATTCTTCCCGGATATGCCTTCAGCGCCTCTGCAAGGGTTTCCATAGCATTTTTCAGATCATCAATTTTAAGGACGTAGGCAATTCTTACTTCATTCCTGCCAAGCCCGGGTGTTGAATAGAAACCTGATGCGGGAGCTACCATAACCGTCTGATTTTTATATTCAAATTCTTCCAGCAGCCATTGTGCAAATTTATCAGAATCATCAACAGGGAGTTTTGCTACAGTATAAAAAGCCCCTCTGGGTTTAGGACTATAAACACCCGGCATCCTGTTAAGCGCATCCACCATAAAGTTCCTCCTGGTTGTATATTCCCTGTTAACTTCCCTGAAATATTCAATCCTGGTATCCAGTGATGCTTCAGCGGCAATCTGGCCAAGTCCGGGAGGAGAAAGACGGGCCTGGGCAAACTTAAGGGCGGTTGAAATGACATCTTTATTTTTGCTTATCAGAGAGCCAATACGTAAGCCGCATTCGCTGTAGCGCTTTGAAACAGAATCTACCAGGATAACATTCTTCTCAATCCCCTCAAGTTTCATTGCAGAAAAGTGCTCAGCACCGTCATAACAGAATTCGCGGTAAGCCTCGTCGGAAAACAGATACAAGTCGTGCCTTTTCACGATATCTCTCAGGTGAAACAACTCTTCCTTTGAGTAAAGATATCCTGTGGGATTATTCGGATTGCATACAATAATGCCTTTTGTTCTTGGAGTGATCTTCTTCTCTATTTCTTCTATCGGCGGCAGAGCAAAATCGTTGGTGATATGCGATGTTACCGGAACGATTTTGATTCCAGCGGCCACAGCAAAACCATTGTAATTGGCATAAAAAGGTTCAGAAGTTATTATCTCATCTCCCGGATTTATACATGTCATCAGGGCAAATGTAACAGCCTCCGAGCCGCCTGTCGTAATAAGGATATCAGTGTAGTCAATATCAATTCCTATATTATGGTAAAAACCGGCAAGTTTTCGTCTGTACGATTCATTGCCTGCTGAATGACTGTACTCAATTACCTTCAGATCAATATTGCGGATCGCTTTCAGTGCGACATCCGGGGTCGGAATGTCAGGCTGGCCTATATTGAGGTGATAAACTTTCCTTCCTTTTCTCTTGGCTTCTTCGGCATAGGGGACAAGTTTTCTTATTGGTGAAGGGGGCATAGCCCTCCCTTTATCTGATATTGATGGCATATAATATGAATAAAATACAAATCTAAAAAAAGCAGAACAAAACTAAGAAAAATCCAATTCATATGCCATTCAGTCTTATACAATGAATTTTTATATTTTTGCTGTTTCATTCAAAAGCAATCATTTAAAGGCAGATTATGGATATTCCTTCAAAATATGAACCGGGAAAAGCAGAATCCAGGTGGTACGACTACTGGATGAAACACGGGTTTTTCAAGAGCGAACCGGATGAGAGAGAACCATACACGATCGTAATTCCACCTCCAAATGTTACAGGTGTGCTCCATATGGGACACATGCTTAACAATACAATTCAGGATGTTCTTATTCGGAGAGCCAGGATGCTGGGAAAAAACGCCTGCTGGGTTCCGGGAACCGATCATGCATCAATTGCTACCGAAGCTAAAGTAGTTGCCAAGCTGAAATCTGAAGGAATTGAGAAACGCGACCTTAATAGGGAAGAATTTCTTGATTATGCGTGGGAGTGGACGCATAAGCACGGAGGTATTATCCTTGAACAGCTTAAAAAGCTTGGCGCATCGTGCGACTGGGACAGGACGCTTTTCACTATGGATGAAAAACGTTACGATTCTGTAATAAAAGTATTTGTTGATCTATATAATAAGGGTCTGATCTACAGGGGTGTGAGGATGGTTAACTGGGACCCCCAGGCAATGACGGCAGTTTCTGATGAAGAGGTAAATTATACCGACGAAAAATCAAAGCTTTACTATGTCCGTTACAAGATCGTTGGTGAAGATGATTATATAATGGTTGCCACCACTCGTCCGGAAACCATACTTGGTGACACTGCCGTTTGTGCCAATCCTGCCGATGAAAGGTACAGACGCCTTAAAGGGAAGAAGGTCATTGTACCGATGGCAAACAGGGAAGTTC
>Ga0209745_1001473_pt1 | contig 13999 bp, 12 predicted proteins | sample BarGraNGADG00312_FD_184495 | JGI IMG/M metagenome (GOLD analysis project Ga0209745, IMG submission 184495) | Arctic peat soil microbial communities from Barrow, Alaska - Barrow Graham LP Ref core NGADG0004-312 (SPAdes) (version 2) | ecosystem: Environmental > Terrestrial > Soil > Wetlands > Peat... | reverse complement strand
CAGCCAGCCGGGCCGTGTTCAGCGACCCCGACCTCAGGCCCGCCTCGACCACGACGGTCCCGCGGCCCATCGTGGCGATCATTCGATTGCGTTGCAGGAAACGGGTCTTGGTGGGTGCCGACCCCGGCGCCACCTCGCTGATGACTGCGCCCACCTCGACGATGCGGGCGATCAGCGCAGCGTGCGACGAGGGATACGGGCGTTCGACACCACCGGCCAGCACAGCAATCGTGGTGGCTCCGGTGGCCAGTGCGCCGCGGTGAGCGGCTGCGTCGATACCGAAGGCGGCGCCCGAGATGATCGTGAACCGGCGCTCGCCCAGTCCTGCCGCCATCTCGGTGGCCACCATCTCGCCGTATGCCGTGGCGCTTCGGGCTCCCACAACGGCAGCACTGCGTTGACATGACGACGCGACGTCAACCGGCCCCCGGACCCAGAGGCAGTAGGGCGGCGCAGCCAGATCGTCAAGGCCCTGTGGCCACTCGGGGTCGCCGGGACAGATGACCCGGGCGGCGAACTTGGCACCGACCTCAAGGTCACGTTCCACATCGAGCACCTCGAGACGGGGCAGGAAACGTTGCACGCTCTGCTCAGCGCCCGAGGCTGCCAGCGCAAGAGCAGCAACCGGACCATGAGTCCGAATCAGCCGGGTAGCCACCGCGTCCCCAGGCTCTGCGACGCGGCTCCAGGCCGCGCGAGCAAACCGATCCTGTGAGAGCAGGCTGCTGCGCAGGGGCACGCTCATGCCGCCACCGCCGACTGGGCGCGCAGAGTCAGGGCAAGTCCGACGTCGTCACGGTTGGGCGTCCCCCCACCAGCCAGGTCGGTCACGGTCCAGGCGACCTTCAGGACTCGGTCGTAACCACGCAACGTCAGGATCCCTCGTTCCAGGGCACGCTCGAGATCTACAGTGGCTGCCGCGGGAAGCTTCAGGAAGCCAGCGCGCATCATCGGACCGGGAACCTCACCGTTGAGCCGCCACGAAGTGTTGGCCAGGCGTTCGGCCTGCAGACTCCTTGCGACGACTACCCGAGCAGCCACCTCGGCGCTGGTCTCTCCCACAGGCGCGCACAAGCCCGCTCGGGACACAGCCCTCACCTGCAGCTGAAGGTCGACGCGGTCCAGAAGGGGGCCCACCAGCTTGCCCAGATAGTCGCGACGAGCACGCGGCGAACAAGAACAGTCAATGCCCTTGCCAAAGCCGCGACCGCACGGACAGGGGTTGGCTGCCAGCACCAGCTGAAAACGTGCCGGGTATCTGACGACCCCCGAAGCTCGCGCCACGACCACCTCACCGGACTCCACCGGCTGGCGCAACGCCTGGAGGACCCCGGGTTTGAACTCGGGAGCCTCGTCCAGGAACAAGACGCCGCGGTGTGCCTTCGAGATGGCGCCTGGCCGGATCCAACTGCTCCCGCCTCCGATGATCGCCGGCATCGACGCGCCATGGTGGGGTGCCACGAAGGGAGGTCGGACGATGAGTGCACCGGATTTGGGCAGTGCGCCGAGCACCGAGTGGATGGCTGTCACCTCCAGTGCCTGCGTTGGTTCCAGGTCGGGCAGCAGCGAGGGCAGACGTTCGGCAAGCATCGTCTTGCCGGCGCCGGGTGGTCCGGACAGGAACAGGTGATGGCCGCCTGCGGCCGCGATCTCCAGTGCCAGCCGCCCCTCGTCCTGCCCGACGACATCACGCAGGTCGGGCACCACGACGTCATCGGGCGCTGCTACCGGGTCGACTACCATCGGTGCTAGTCGCTCACCCCGCCCGATGGCTTGGTAACGCGTCACCAGGTCGCGCAGGTGGCGGACCGGGACCACGCAGATGCCGGGGACAAGCCCGGCCTCGGCCGCATTCGCCGCCGGCACCACGATCTGAGCCATCCCCAGACGCGCTGCGGTCAGCACGACAGGAAGCACGCCCCGCACCGGGCGTATCGAACCGTCCAGACTCAGCTCGCCGACGTGCACGATGTCGTCGACAACCCCTGCAGGAATCACCTCCGCAGCCGCCAGGACGGCGATCGCGATGGGCAGGTCCCAGCCACTGCCGACCTTGGGTATCGAGGCCGGAGAGAGGTTGACCGTCAGTCGCCGATTCGGGATAGGGACACCGGAGTTGGCCGCCGCGGCCTTGATCCGGTCGGGCGCCTGCCGGCACGCCGCGTCGGGCAGACCGCTGAACATGACCTGCGACAGCCCCTGAACAAGATCGGCCTCCACATTGACCAGAGCACCCTCGATCCCCTGCAGGGCAACGCCTCGGGTGCGACCCAGGCTCACGGCGCCACCGCAACCAGATGCTCGATCTGGGCAGGGCCACGCAAGGGGCGCAACACGCCGATCACGTCGATCCGGACATCAGCCACGGAGTCGACCAGGGATCGGTGCTCGGTCAACCAGCAGCACGCCAGCCTGCGCAGCCGAGCGGCCTTGACGGCAGTCACCGCCTCAGCCGGCGAACCGAACGCCAGGGTTCGCCGGGTCTTGACCTCGACGACCACCAGAGCCGTGTCATCCATGGCCACGATGTCAATCTCACCCTGGTCGCAGCGCCAGTTGCGGTCCAGGATCTGCATGCCGGACTCCACCAGATATCGTGCCGCGAGACGCTCGCCATAGGCTCCGACCGCATTGGCCACGCCAGCCTTGGCCACTACCATCGCGACCGCCTTGGACACCACCGCTGGCGATACCCCGTCAGACCTCCCCAAAGCGGGGATTGAATCGGTCACCGTGACCACCTCCGTGCTCAACCCTGGCAACTCAACTGCCGAGAGCGCAGCGCACTGACCGACCCTGTGGACCGTGGGACCAAGGGGGGACCACATGTGGACAACCAGCCTGACATTGTCTGCGGGCACCAGATGGCCAACCTGGACGGGTCAGGGAGCCACCGCGGCGGGGTCGTCAGACGCGGCGGGGTCGTCAGACGCGGTTCGGCGCAGACCCCGCTCGACGGCACCGATCAGGTAGGGCCGAAGCTCTCGCGCCGGGATGATCGTATGGACGGAGCCGACTGCGAGAGCCCGCTCGATGTTGTGGACCTGTTCGAACTCGTCCGCCACCTCACCGAGCTTCTCGGAACGCACCTCGGCGCGCAGGCCGGCCAGCTCGACCCGCAGGCGGGGGCGTTCAACCTCGTCGGCCTCGACCAACCCGGCTTCCAACGCCGTGATCCGCGGGTCCGCAGACGTGCGGGCCCCGACGTCGCGGGAGAACACGACAGCAGCGGCCGGCGCCCCGCCGATCACAGACGCGAACGAGCCTTCGACGGCAATGACCTCCATGTTGGCGTTCAGAACGCTGGAGAAGACCACGAAGGAACCGCCGTGGAAGCGTGAGATCACGCAGAAGACGATCGGGCCCTCGAAGTTGACGATGGCCCGGCCGATCTCGGCGCCGTACTCAAGCTGCATCCCGCGCAGCGACTCAGGTGAACCGTCAAACCCCGACAGATTCGCCAGCACGACCAGGGGCCGGTTGCCGCTGGCCGTGTTGATGGCTCGGGCGGTCTTCTTCGAAGATCTCGGAAACAGCGTTCCGGCGGTCCACTGGTCCGGACCGTCGGCGGGGAACCAGCCCCGCCGAGGGATCGGCCGGGACTCGATGCCGAGCATCGCGATCGGATAACCACCGAGGTGGGCGTCCAGGACGACCGTCGTGTCGGCGTCGGCCATGCCTGCCCAGCGCTCCAGCACGGCATGGTCCTGGTCGACCACGGCACGCATGACAGTGCGGATGTCGAACGGCTTCTTGCGCTCCTTGTTGGCCTCGTCGGAGAAGATGTCTCCCACGGTCGTGAAGTCGCTGCACGGATGGACGTGCGGGTAGCTGCGCACATCGCGGTCGTGTGGGTCGCTGCTCACCGCTCGACGCCCGACGTGCTCCCCCGGCGCGATATAGGTGTGCTCGTAATGGGCGAACAGCGTCCTGCACGCCGCCCTCAGGTTGGGCGCCCAGTACTGCGCCTGTCCGTTCGGTCCCATGACCCGGTCATATCCACCGATACCGAAGTTGTCTTCGGCTGACACCCCGCCCGAGTAGTCCAGCGAGTGCTTGCCGGTCAGGACCATCGCACTGTCGGGTGTCATGACCAGGATGCCCTTGGTGTGCAACAGCATGGTCGCTTCAGCGTTCCAGTACGGCTGCGCCCCCACATTGATCCCGGCCACGATCACGTTCACCTCGCCGCCCGCCTGGGTGAAGGTGATCAACCGGCGCAGCGCCCGGGCGACCCAGTCCATGTTCTCGGTGCCACTGTCCATCGAGATCATGGCGCCGGAGGACAGGGCGAACCACTCGAGCGGCACCGCCGTCTCCTCGGCGAGGTCCAGAGCCGCCATGATCCGCACGCACTCCGGCTCGGCAACCGAACCCAGCGACTTGGTCGGGTCACCGAAGAGAGCGACCCGCACCATACCCTCGGGGTAGCGGGCCGAAGGCGTCGACACCACACCTGCGACGATCCCCGCCCGGTTGTGCCCCCGAGGCCGGTCAACGGGCACAAGCCGACCAGCCTCATCCAAGTCGTGCTCGGTGAACGTGCCGCCGCCCGCGGTGAGCATCGGCACGATCTCGTAGGGGTAGACGGTGCCACGGGCACGCGAGCGCCGCACCTTCTGGGTGTACTCGTCCAATGGCGCCAGCGGCTCCGTCGGCGGCTTGGTCACGATGACGCCGACACCCGCCCCGGGCCGGTAGGAGAAGATCACCGCGACTTCTCTGGGCTCTGCCTCCGGCTGGGCCCTGTGTCGGACCCGCATCATGATCTCCTCCAGCCCCGCCCCCAGCGTCATGGGTGCCACCGCACGGGCGAAGCCGCTCAGCTCATTCAGGGGGACATCGACCGGAGGCCATACGTGCAGAACGATGCGGTTGGCGTCGAGCCGCCGTGTGGCCCCCCGCTCGGCCTGGGCAGCGCGAATGCTCTCCAGACAGGCGGCGAGCTTGCGCTCGGCGGCGGGGAATCCGACCACCCGGCCTGACCCGTCCCGCAGCGGCGTCACGTCGTAGATCTCCGCAAACGCCACGAGGCGCTCATCGGCAGGGTTGTCGAGAGCGGCGCAGTGGAAGAGGTATGTGCCCTCGGTTGAGGGAAGCGGAGTGCCTTTGAACTTCTTCAACCGCCACAGGTCAAACCGCTGACCAGTCAGGGGATGCATGCCGCGGATGACGCGCTCCTCCTGCATACGCCCCTTCGATGGACGGAACGTGAACTGCATATGCGCGCCGGTGCTGTTGCACACCGTGACCGTCACGCGCCGGCCGACGACCAGGACCGGCACATCGGTGAGGATGTCCGCGAGCGTCGAGGCGACCGAGTCCGGATCGGCCATCGGGTCGCCCGACGAAAGGTAGAGGTCGACGACGAGGTTCGTCGGATCGGCGACCGCGGCGGCCAGACCGGCAACACTGACGAGGCAGGCGGGCAGCCCGAAGAGCGAACCCATGGTCGCGATGAGGTGGAGGCGCTTGCCACCCAGCTCGTACTCCCCCGTCACGAACTGTTGACCCTCCTGCTGGAAGGCACGGACGTCCTCCAGGGAACGGATCTTGTAGTAGCGCCGGGTGAGCACCTCCAGCATTGGCTCCAGACCTGAGCTGTCGACTCCGATGCGCTTGGCGAGCAGCCCGATCAGGGGCTCGGGACACGCCGTCATGGTCTCGATCCGTTGCGCACAGTCGGCTGCGCCCGGATGCTCATCGAGGTACTGAAGCTGTTCGCGGACTCCCGCGTAGACCAGCTCCCGGGCGGCCAGGATGACGGGGTTGTCGAAGAACCGGAACCGGATGCTCCGGGCGAGGTCACCAACCGTGGGGTAGCGAAGCTGAGTGGCGACGATCAACCTGTCGAGAACCTGTTTCATCTCGTCGCGGGCAGGACCCTTCGGCGCCTCTCCCTCGACCAGCCACCGCTCGAGCAGGGCAGCCACCGCCGGGATCTGATCGGCCGCCCCCTGCTGGGCCAGGAACGCCCGGTAGACCGCTTCCTCCAGCTCGGGGCTCCGCTCCAGATCTGCAACGCCATAGTGGCGAAGCACTCGCGACAACCTCGTCCGGAACTCACCCGGCAGGCGCTCCTGCTCGACATCGAGGGAGTGCAGGTAGGTGTGGAAGTATTCCCGTGGACTGTGGACGCGCTCGTCCGAGTCTTCCTCGGCAGTGGTGGGCCGGTTGCGCGACAGCTCGCACAGGTCGGCGAACGTGGTGAGCAACGCGAGCTCCTCGCGCCTCAGCTCGACGTCCTGGGCGAGCTCGTTGCGGAGCGCGCCGTACTCGGCAACCAGGGTGCCGGCCCGCTTCGCGCTCACGTCATAGCCGGTGATCATGGCCCGCAGCGCGTCAAGGTGCGCACGAGCCCGCGTACGTGCGTCCGACGCGGATACCTGCGCCGTGAAGCTAACGGCCGGGACGTCCGACACTGGGGCCTCGCCGGCGGGGCGATCAAGCCGCAACAGCGGCGCGCCGGCGTCCACCTGGGAGTTGACGCGGGCAAGGACCTCTCGCACCCGTCCCGAGCGGGGAGCCCGCACCGAGGTCTGCAGCTTCATGCTTTCGAGTACGACAATCGTCGCTCCGGCCTCTATGTCCTCGCCTGCCGTGACGTTAACCGCCACCACCACTGCCGGTGCAGGGGCGCGAACCAGTCCGGACTCGTCCCCGGCGATCCGGTGGCTGACGCCGTCGACCTCAACCAGATGACCGCCGGGTCCGGCCACGGACACGATGTGGAAGGGTGCTCCACCGAGCCCGAGCCGGCGCTCGAAGGGGCTCAGCCGGTCAACGTCCACGTCCATGAGTCCCCCATCCACCTCCACCCGGTATCGGTGGGGACCGACCTGGGCTACGACCACCCGATGGGTCTGGCCCTGGTAGCGGAGCTCGATCTTGCGGCCGACGGCGTGCCTGGCCCGCGGTCGACCGCCGCGGGCGGAGCCGAGGAAAGCGCGTCGCTCAAGCGCCTCCTCGGCGTCATACTCATCGATGGCGACGCTGAGCAGGGCGACGCCGGCGTGACGAGACGGTGCCGGCGTTGCAGAGTCCCGGGCGCGGTCCACCCAGCCTGTGTCCGCCTGCCCGGACACGACCTCGGGACGAGCCAGCAGGTCCAGCAAGAACGACTTGTTCGTCGTGCCACCCCGGAGCACGACCGTGGTCTCACGTACGGCACAACGCAACCGGGACAAGGCCTCGGGGCGGTCCTGCCCCCAGGCGATGATCTTGGCGACCATCGAGTCGTAACCAGGGGGAACCACGTCGCCGGAGGCAATCCCGGTGTCAACCCGGATGCCTGGACCGGACGGCAGATTAAGCAGCACCACGGTGCCAGGCGCCGGCGCAAAGCCTTGATCGGCATCCTCGACATTGAGACGGGCCTCGATGGCGTGCCCGACGTGCGGCGGTGCTTCCCCGACCAGGCGGGCGCCGTCAGCCACGAGCAGCTGCAGCTTGACCAGGTCGAGCCCGGTGGTGGCTTCGGTGACCGGATGATCACTCTGCAACCGGGCGTTCACCCCGACGAAGGCGAAAGTGCCGTCGGTCGGCTGGTAGACGAACTCGACCGTCCCTGCCCCCTGGTACCCGGCGGCCGCCGCGAGCGCGACTGCCGCGGCCCGGAGCCCGGCCTCCTGCTCGTCACTGAGGGCAGGTGAACGAGACTCCTCGACCAGTTTCCAGTTATTGCGCCGCTGGATGGAGCAGTCGCGGACCCCAGGCGCCCAGACCGTGCCATGCGCATCGGCGATGATCTGCACCTCGACGTTGCGGCCATCGCTGACCACCTTCTCCATGAAGACGACCGGATCGCCGAACGTGTTCGCGGCCTCGGTCCGGGCGCGTTCGAAGGCAACCGCCAGCTCATCGACAGACCGGACGACCCGGATGCCCCGACCGCCCCGACCGCCCCTGGCCTTGATGAAGAGGGGGTATCCGATCATGTCGCCATGTCGAGCTGCATCCTGCGGGCTCGACACCGGTCCACCGCTCCAGGGTGCTACCGGAACACCGGTCCTCTCGGCCAGGAGCCTGGCCTCGACCCTGTCGCAGAGCTGCCGCATGGCGCGGGCCGGTGGACCGATGAATACCAGCCCCAGCCGCTCGCAGAGGTCCGCGAAGGCCGGGTCCTCGGCCACGAAGCCCCAACCCACCCATACCGCATCGGCCCGGCTGACCTGTAGTGCCCGCTCGAGCTCCTCGTGGTCGAGGTAGGGGCCGCTGCGCGAAGCGACCTCGCGAAGGCAGACCGACTCGTCGGCCGAACGTACGAAGAGCGTTCGCTGCTCAGCCTCGGTATGCAGGGCGATGACTCTGATGCCGTAGCCGTGTTCCTCGTTCAGCTCCCGCACAGCGCGGATGAGCCTGACAGCAGGCTCACCCCGGTTGACCACGGCAATACGAGTGAACATGGTGTGAGCCTCCGTTGCCGAGCTCGTACGTCATGCGCGACGGGGCAACGGGTCGGGCACTCTCGAGCTATGCACAGAGTCTAACGATCCGCTTGCGCAGATCTTGTCCAGTCCCCGGTGGCCATGCCGGGGGTCCAAGAGGTCCTAGAAGCCACCATCTTTGGGCAGCTCGAGCTCGCTCTTGGCGAGCTCTTCGACGTTGACGTCCTTGAAGGTGACGACCCGCACGTTCTTGACGAACCGCGCCGGCCGGTAGACATCCCAGACCCAGGCGTCGGACATCGTCACGTCGAAGTAGACCTCCCCACCCTGGCTGCGAACCTTCACGTCAACGGAGTTGGCCAGGTAGAAACGACGCTCGGTCTCAACGACGTGAGAGAACAGCCCAACAACGTCGCGATACTCGCGATAGAGCTGAAGCTCCATCTCGGTCTCGTACTTCTCCAGCTCCTCTGAGCTCATTGACTGCCTCGCTCATTGACTGCGCTCATTGCTCGCCTCCGCGTTCGGTCCGCACGCCACCATCATCATGCATCACCGCGTCCTCAGGAACACCGATCCCGGTCACCCCAAAGCGACCCGCGTCGGCTACCCCGTTCACTCCGGGCAACCGCCACGATCGGCGATGATGCACGCTCGGGCCCTGAGACTCCAGCGCTGCGAAGTGCTCGGGCGCGGAATACCCCTTGTTCAGCTCCCAGGCATAGCCCGGCACCTCGACCGCTAGTGCGACCATCATCGCGTCACGCTCGACCTTGGCCAGCACGCTTGCGGCCGCGACAGATGAGCAGAACATATCGGCCTTCACCATTGTCCTGACCGGGACACAGGGGGCGCGCGGGGCGCTGAGGACATCGGGAACACAGCCGAGCTCATCCTGGAGCAAGCCCAACAGCCCGACCCGCCCCGGGTCGGTCAGCCAGTCATGGTTGCCGTCGAGAATGATGAGGTCCGGTATGACGGACAGCGCGGCGAGCGCGCGGGTGCCGGCAAGACGCAGGGCCACCATGATGCCGTAGCGATCGATCTCGCCCGGCGAGGCGTGCCCGACCGCATAAGCCGTCGCCCACCCCTGGATCTTGGGCACCAGTCGCTCGCGCATCTGGTGCGAGAGCAGCTTGGAGTCCTTCACGCCGACCGGCGCCGAGCGGCATACCTCGTCGATCACCACTACGCCGACCGACACCGGACCCGCCAGGGCCCCACGACCGACCTCGTCCATGCCGGCCACCAGCCGGTGACCCGCGCGCTGCAGCTCCCGCTCGACCCTCAGCGAGGGTTTGCGGGACGTGGCGCGCGCAGTCATCTCGCTGTTGCCGTCGGGACCTTGGCGAACGTCTCAGGGTAGTTGGACAGCCAGGCCCAGTGCTCAATAGGCCAGACGATGGTGATGGCACGACCCACAATCAGGCTCTCCGGCACGGAGCCCTTGACACCGTTTGAGTTCTGGTCGTGCGGGCGGGAGTCGGCTGAGTCGGAGCGGTGGTCGCCCATCACCCAGACCCGACCTGCCGGGACGGTGATCTTGAAGGACTCCTGGCTCGGCGGGTCGCCGGGAAAGAGATACGGCTCGTTCAGCGCCACGCCATTTACGGTGAGCCGCTTCTTCTGGTCGCAGCAGACGACGTGGTCCCCCGGCAGACCAATGACCCGCTTGATGAGGTGATTGCCCTCGTCGCTGGGCAGCAACCCGACAAAGGTCAAGGTCGTGTTCAGTGCGCCGGTAAGCGGGGAACGCTGGACCGGAACCGGCGCCGGCAACCAGTGATCGGGATCCTCGAACACGATGACGTCGCCGCGCTGCAGGGAGACGGGCGAAGGAACCAGCTTGTTGACGATCACCCGATCACCCACGAGCAGGGTGTTCTCCATCGACTCCGAAGGGATGTAGAACGCCTGCATCAGCCAGGTCTTGACGATCAGCGACAAGAGCAACGCCAAGCCGATGACGATCACGGACTCGCGCAGCATCGGCGACAGTATGGCTCGCCGATGCTGGACGTCTCGCCGATTCTCGACGTCTCCCCGGTGCTGGGCGTCTCGACGTGGCTCGACGTCTGGCTCGTGCTCGGCGTCTCGCCGGTGCTCGCCCTGACCTGTCTCGGGCACGCTCACGTATGCCTCCCCCCCAGGATGCCGACTCGGCTGAGCGGCCAGTAGATCATCCCAGCCCTGCCGATCACGTCGTCGAGTCGCACCATTCCTCCTCCAGGATCCCCTAGATGGGCACGTGAGTCGGCCGAGTCGCTGCGATGGTCGCCCATCACCCAGATCCGTTCGGCCGGAACCGTGACATCGAAGGTCAGGTCGCTGGGTCTGTCACCGGGATAGAGGTAAGGCTCCTCGACTGCGATGTCGTTGATGATCAGGAGACCTCTGGCATCACAGCACACCACGTGGTCTCCGGGAAGTCCGACGACACGCTTGACGTAGTCGCTCTCGTTGAGATGGATGGACAACCTCGAGGCCATCGAACCCACGATCCTGCCCGCCGCCGAGCTCTGGCCCGAACCAGGTCCCGCAGCACGATCGGCGAAGGTGTGAGTGCCGTCGAAGACGACAAGGTCCCCCCGTTGCAGTGATGAGGCGCCTCCGATCTTGTTGACGAGAATACGGTCCTGCGGCGTCAGCGTGGGCTCCATCGACCGCGAAGGGATGTAGAAGGACTCCACGAGCAAGCCCCGAACCAGCATCATAAGCACGAGCCCGGCGCCGAGCATGACCAACCACCCATAACTTGAGTGCGGCTGGTCGGTCTCTGGGACCAGGGGTCCAGGAGCCTTGGGAGTCGAACGGACAAGTCGCCTCAGCGGGCGGGCGTCACGTTGCGCTTCTCCTTGATCTTGGCAGCCTTGCCGCGCAGGTCGCGCAGGTAGTACAGCTTGGCACGGCGCACATCGCCGCGGGTCACGACCTCGATCTTCTCGATGACCGGGCTGTGCAGCGGGAAGGTGCGCTCGACGCCAACACCGAAGCTGACCTTGCGAACCGTGTAGGTCTCGCCGATGCCGCCACCGTGACGACGGATGACCACACCCTGGAAGACCTGGACGCGCGAGCGCGTGCCTTCAATGACCTTGACGTGAACCTTGACGTTGTCACCAGCGCGGAACGCCGGGATGTCGTCGCGCAGGCTGGCCTTGTCGACGTCGTCGAGCTTTTGCATGTTCGCTTCGCTTTCTCGTCAGCGCCACAGGTCGCTCACGGTTCTGATGCACGCCAGAGCGTAGAGCCGGGCGGGCGATTCGTATGGGGTGCTCCTGCGATCCGTTACTCGTTGCTCCCCCTGTGGCAGGGGCACGAAACCGGTGCAGGACGCGCGGAGTCAGTCTGCCACAGCAGGGGGGTCAGCCTGAAATTGAGCGCCTTGCCTCCACCCGCCTTGGCTCGCCTGCACCTCAGCAACCTCGGCGAGCACCTCGCGGTCCCGGGCATCCAGGTCGGCCGGATCCAGGCGCGCGATCATGTCCGGCCTGCGCAACGCGGTGCGCCTCAGCCGCTCGTCCCGCCTCCATCGCGCGATCTTTCCGTGGTGTCCGGAAAGAAGCACGTCGGGTATGCCGCGTCCCCGCCACATCGGCGGCTTGGTGAACACCGGGTACTCCAGCAGGCCGTCCTCGTGGGACTCCTCGACCAGGGAGTCGGAGTTGCCGATGACGCCGGGAACCAGTCGCGCAACGGCCTCAACCATGACGAGCACCGCGGCCTCACCGCCGTTCAGGACGTAGTCGCCAACCGAGACCACGGTCACCGGCATGTGCCCGCGCGCCTCTTCGATGGCTCGCTCATCGATGCCCTCGTAGCGACCGCAGGCGAATGCCAGCCACGGCTCGACCGCCAGCTCGCGGGCCATGGCCTGGGTGAACCGAACACCGCCCGGTCCCGGAACCAGCAGATGTGGAACCTCGCCATGCTCGACCGATGACCCCGAGTCCATCACGTGTTCAAGCGCCTCTCCCCACGGTTCCGGCCGCATCACCATGCCGGCACCACCGCCATACGGAGTGTCATCGACCGTGCGATGACGGTCGTGGGTGAAGTCACGCAGGTCGTGGACCCGCAGGTCGATCAGTCCGTCCTGACGTGCCTTGCCGATCAACGACAGATCCAGCGGGGAGAGGTACTCCGGGAAGATGGTGACGACGTCCAGTCTCATGACATCACCCCCACGGACATGGCCGTCACAGCTCGTCCAGGTCCAGCAGGCCGGAGGGCGGGTCGAGCACGACGCGACCACCCTCAATGTCGACCTCGGGCACGATCGACGTCACGAACGGGACCAGGGCCTCCCGACCATCGGCCAACCGAAGGACCAGGAGGTCCTGGGCGGGCCGGGACTCCAGGGCAGTCACCTCACCGACCTCGACGCCGTCGACCGTCACGACTTTGAGCCCGACCAGATCCCTTTCGTACCAGGTTTCTTCTTCCCCATTGTCCGCCAGGACGTCAGCCAGGAGCTTGATGCCGCGCAACGCCTCGGCACCGGTGCGGTCGTCGGTGTGCTCGAAGCCGAGCAGCAGTATGCCGTTGTTGTCGCGGGCGCTGCGCAGGACCAGCGGACCTGCTTCCGGGGGATCGGTCACGAAGGTTGCGCCGGGCACGAAGCGCTCGTCCGGGGCGCCGGTGAGAACCTGCACGGTCACTTCACCACGCAGTCCGTGCGCCTTGCCAACACGAGCGACGACTACCTGCATGGGCCAGTCCTTCAGAAGGTGATCCGGAGACGTTCAGTAAAGACCAAGGGGTATGCCGGGAGGGTGACCTTCCGGCATACCCCTTGTCAGGCATGCTCAGCGAACTCTCGCACGCTGAATTCGATGTGCGCTATCGCACACGGTCCGTATCGACGATGTCGACCCGCACCGGCTGGCCGCCCGCGAGGGCGCCCATCACGGTGCGAAGGGCCCTGGCCGTACGGCCGGAGCGACCGATGACCCGACCGAGGTCATCGGGATGAACCCGGACCTCGAGGACCTCGCCGCGGCGCAGATCCTTGCGCCGGACGGCCACATCCTCATCGTGGTCGACGATGCCCTTGACCAGGTGCTCCAACGCCTCGTCAAGCACGATCAGACCTCAGGCTTGGCGACGTCAGAAGCCTTGTCAGCCTTGGGCTCAGCCTTGTCAGCCTTCTCGACCTTGGGCTCAGCCTTCTCGACCTTCTCAGTCTTGGGCGCGGCCTTGTCAGCTTTCTCAGCCTTCTCGACCTTCTCAGTCTTGGGCGCGGCCTTGTCAGCTTTCTCAGCCTTCTCGACCTTCTCGACCTTGGGCGCGGCCTTGTCAGCCTTGTCAGCCTTCTCGACCTTCTCGGCCTTCGGCTCGGCCTTCTTCCGCTTCGCAGTGGTGGCGCCGGCCTTGGGCTCCGACATGGCGGACTTGGTGGCCGCCTCGTACAGCGCCGTCTTGTCGGGCTTCGGTTCGGCAAGGCGCAGGGTGCCCCCGGCGCCCGGAAGGCCCTTGAACTTCTGCCAGTCACCCGTGATCTTCAGCAACGCCGCGACCTGCTCGGTCGGCTGTGCGCCGACCCCGAGCCAGTACTGCACACGCTCTGAGTTGATCTCGATGATCGAGGGCTCGTGGGTCGGGTGGTACTT
>Ga0209745_1001471_pt1 | contig 14010 bp, 18 predicted proteins | sample BarGraNGADG00312_FD_184495 | JGI IMG/M metagenome (GOLD analysis project Ga0209745, IMG submission 184495) | Arctic peat soil microbial communities from Barrow, Alaska - Barrow Graham LP Ref core NGADG0004-312 (SPAdes) (version 2) | ecosystem: Environmental > Terrestrial > Soil > Wetlands > Peat... | reverse complement strand
TAGCCGCGGAAGCCCTGGTCCTCCCAGATATTGACGAGCCGATCTGGCTCGGCGAAGGGGAGGGGTCGCAGGAGCACGTGGTCGGTGAGCGAGAAGACCGCGGTATTCGCCCCGATCCCGAGCGCGATCATGACCACCGCTGCCGCGGCGAAGCCCCTGGACCGGTTCAGCGTGCGGGCCGCGTAGCGAAGATCCTGTCGGAGGATGTCGAGGTGCACGGCAGCCGCGCTGGTGACCGTATCGACGACCGTTTCGATCCAGAGCCAGACCAGGGCCGACCCGGACGCGTTGCGCCGGCGCGTGCGGAAGATGGCCTCGAGTTCAACGCCATACTCCTCCCGGAACGACGCCGGGAACAGGCGCAGGAGCGCGCGGTACCCGTTCATCACGCCCGCCCCCCGGCGGGCACGAAGCCGCGGGCGCGCGCCAGCGCCAGCGTGTCCGCCAGCCGGTCGACGTCCGCGTGCGCCACGGCGCGGCCCAGATCGGTCAGCCGGTAGTACCGCCGCCGCTCGTCGTCCAGTTCGGGCGCCGGGCGGTCCTGTGTCTCGACGACCAACCCCTGCTCGAGCATTCGTTGGATGGACCGATAGAGCGTGCCCGGCCCGAGCGTCACGGCGCCGCCGGTGCGGGCGGCGATGTCCTGGATGATGGCGTAGCCGTGCCGGTCCTCCCCGGCGAGCGCCAGCAGGATGTGCAGGGTGGCCGGCGGCAGGGGCAGGAACGCGGCTGGATTCTCGGCGTGGCTTGGCATGTCCTGACTATAGCCTTGGTGGATATATCCACACAAGATACATGCTGGCTGGTCATAGCTCGACCATGCCGCCACCTGCTGACCCTATGTCGCGCCTCCGGTGAGATCGCAGTCAGTGAAGTAATGTTTCAGTCCGCGCCAGTTGAGTGCTTGGGAGCCGGCCAGCAGCAGCCCCAGGGCGAATGCCTGGGCTGCGCTGGAACTCATGAGCTTCGGCAGGTTGGAGACGACGAGATTGAGCGTGACGATGTAGACCATCAGCAGCACGAACCCCAGGACCAGCACCACGATCTGGGCCGTCCACCTTCCGCCAATTGGAGGGCCGCTCAGCCACTGGAACGCTGGCAAGAAGAACGCCGTCACGGCGATGCCACGCACCAGGGCTCCCAGCGTCCCCGGGTCTCCGATCGCGCCTGCCGCCGCGAGCGCAGGGCCGGTCACCAGCAGGAACGTCAGCACGTTCCAGAGATCGCTGACAAAGGCGACGGCGAGATGGTGGCGACGCGACCACGGCAGGGCGATCCGCAGCGCCGAACCGCGAGACCGTTGCGCCGTCATCAAGGCCACGAGCATGAGCACCATCCACAAGTCCGGGAGCCCTGCTCAGGGGGCGCCGTAGAGCGCGCTCGGTCCGAAGACCACGAAGAGCAGCGCGCAGACGGTCAGTCCGGCGAGCCACGTCGCACGCTTCGTGGCTCGAGAGTCGCAGGCCACTCCGCGAAGAACCGAAGAACCGACGTAGCGTGGCCGGGAAGGCGCCTGTGGTGCCCTGCGAGCGAACCAGGCGCCGTGTCTCGGCCACCACGGGACCTTGGGCCACTCGTGCCAGATTTCACGACCGGACTGGCGGGGCCCCGTCAGCGCCGACCAACGAAACGTCCGACGGCCAAATGCGAGCCACAACGCCAGCGCCGAAAGGGCGAGAGCGACGACGATGGTGACGACCGGCGCGCTGGCCGCGGCCGCACTGACCGCGGCCGCATGGGCCGTCGAAAGTGACGCAAACAGGACAACGAAGCCGATCGGGAAGAGCAGGGGAGATTCGGGTACCAGCCCCAGCGCGCCGCCGAGCGAAAACGCGGCGAAAGCCACCGCGACCGCGACCAGCCCACCGTGGGGAATTGTCCCGATGCCGGTAGCGATCAGCCCGGCGACTCCGGATACGACGGCGCCGCAGAGTACGAACTCGCCGAGCAGCACCCGCCGGTAGCGGGGCAGCGTCCAGGCGAACGAACACCTGGACGCATCCGCGACGCTCCCGCCGAAGACCTTCCCCATCAGGCCGCAGACAAGGAACGCAAGGAACGAGGCTTCGATGCACCCGGCGGGTCCCCACAATCCCATCCCGAAGAGCATGACAATTGCCACCGGAACGAACAAGGCGGCGAGACCGATCAGCAGCGGCCGGAACGGCAGGTTGAACAAGGCCCCGCGTCTCATCAGTGCCTCCTGCTGTCGACCAGGATCGGGAACAGGCCCTGGAGATTGAGCGGCGCGACTTCCACGTCGACGTCGTGTGTCTGCTGGAACGCCAGTCGATCGGCCTCCGCCGCGCGGACGATCAGGCGGGCGGCTCTCGGATTCACGACGGTGTGCCGCAATACGAAGGGACCCTCGAACCTGGCTGGAAGGTCCCGCGACCGCGCCAGGACCCGCCACTCGGCGTACTGGTCCTTGAGGTCGTCCAGCGCCGCATTTGCCGCCAGTGTTCCGGCGTCGAGGCACACGATCCAGTCCACCGTGCTCTCGATGTCGTGCAGGACGTGGCTCGAGATGACGATGGTGGCGTTGTCTTCCTGGACCAGGTCCAGCAGGAGCTTGAGGAACGAGTCGCGCACGATCGGGTCGAGCATACTGACCGGCTCGTCCAGCAGGATGAGATCCGGGTGACGACACAGGGCGGCCACGATTGCCACCTTCTGCGCGTTGCCGGCCGAGAGGCCGCCGACCTCCGACCGGGCATCCAGGTCGAGCAGGTCGAGCAGGAACGACTGACGGTCGAGGTCCCAACGCGGATAGAAGGCCGACAGGTACCGGAGCTGCTCCCGGACCGACATCCACCCGATGAAGTTAGGAAGCTGTGGCACCACACCGATGCGCGCCAGTTGCTCGTGCCCAAGGCGGCGGGTTGGCACGCCGAACGTGCGTGCCTGGCCGCGCGTCGGCAACTGGAGGCCGACGATGTGCCGGAGCAGGGTCGTCTTGCCACTGGCGTTCCGGCCGATCAGCCCGATGATGGATGGTCCCGAGAGGGCGATCGACACGTCGCGGAGTGCGGTCACCTCGCCGAATTCCTTCGTGAGCCCCGAGGTCTCGACGATCAGCTCGCCCATGTTGGTCACCTCTCGTCTTCGTCGACCAGGCGGCGGAGCGTCTCTCCGGCCTGTTCGCCGCTGATACCAAGCTGTCGTGCCACCGACGCCAGGGGGCGAAGCGCCCTGGTGAGCTGCGCCCCGCGTGCCGCCGCGCTCGTCGCTCCCGACCGCGCCCGAACCACCAGTGACAGGCCCGGCCGCCGCTCGAGGACGCCCTCGTCCTCGAGGAGCGCGTAGGCGCGGCTGATGGTCATGGGGTTCAGGCCGAGTTCGGCCGACAGCGCCCGCGTGGAAGGGATCTCGTCTCCGGGCCGCAGGCGACCGCCGGCAACCTGGAGGCGAATCTGGTCCACCAGTTGGCGGTACGCGGGGACGCCGCTGTGCAGGTCGATCGCGATCAGCACGGGCGTCGTCTGCCGTGGGTCCCGAACGTCATGGCAGAGGCAATGTAGATCCGGATGGTGTATTAGTCAAGCAATACACCAGCGGTGGCGCTCGGTTCATCCTTCGAGCGCGATCTTCACGATGACCTTCCGGACCTCGCCGGGGACGCCGGCGTCGATTCCGGGCATGTGGGCGTCGCCGGGCCACACGATGATGAACTGTCCGGCCGACAGCGTGAGGAAGTCCCCGGGTCCCGACAGCCAGGAGATGTCTTTCTCGGGGTCGTACTCCCCGGCCTGCAGGCGGTCGAGCGGCGAACAGCCGAAGCGCTCCACCCCCGACACGATGTACTGGAGGTCGAGGTAGCGGCGATGCGCTTCCCACTTCCCCTGGGAGGGAGGCTTGGGCACGTAGTCGCTGACCAACACGAATAGCGCCTGGCCGTCGAGTTCGTGCCTCCCGGTTGTCAGGCCCTTCAGGTCCGTCTCGGCCAGGAACTGCAGGCCGCGCGCGATGCGCGGGCCGAGGGCTGCGTAGATGCTGGCGTTGGCCAGCACATCAGTCACCATGTTGTTCCTCTCCTCATCTCTCCCATTTCGCGGCGAGCGCCGCGTAGAACTCTTTCAACACCGCGAACGCCTTCTTCCGCTCTCCGCGGTCCGACACCAGTCCCTTGCGGTTGTAGTTGTCCTGGATTCCCGGCAACACCCGCCTGGGCGAGCGGAAGTCGTTGAGGATCCACGGGCTCGTGCCGCGGAGGAAATCGATTTTCTGCAGCATCACGATCTGGTGACGGTAGATGTTCTCCTGGTATTCCTCGGTCCAGCGCGCGTCGGCGCTGCCGTGCAGGCCCGCGCGGGCATCCCCGCCAAACTCGCTCATCACGAGCGGCTTGTCGTAGACGGTCTTCCAGGAAATCGCGTCGGCGTCCTCGGGGGTCCGCTCGTACCAGCCGACGTACTCGTTGCACCCGAGGACGTCCAGTTCCTTGCCGAGCGGGTCGTCGATCATCTTCACGTTCGGCTCGGCGTAGTGGGTTTCGAGAGCGGCCGTGACCGGCCGGCTCGGGTCGAGCTGATGCGCGGTCTTCACCAACTCGGTCATGAACGTCAGGCGAGCCGGGATCACGGGCGTCTCGTTGCCCACGGACCAGAGCACCACAGACGCGCGGTTCTTGTCGCGCCGGATCATCTCGGCCAGTTGTCGCTTCGCGTTGGCGAGCGTCGCCGGGTTCTCCCAGTCGATCGTCCAGTAGACGGGGATTTCGGACCAGAGGAAGAGCCCGGTCCGATCGGCGACGCGCGACATGTTCCGGTTGTGCGGGTAGTGGGCGAGCCGCGCGAAATTTCCATTCAACTCTTTCACCCACCCGAGCAGCGTTGTCGCGTCAGCCTCGCTGTGCGCGCGGCCGGACCGCGCGGGCGCCTCCTCGTGCATGCAGATGCCGCGCAGGAACACCGACGTGCCGTTCACGAGGATGTCGCGCCCCCGCACCTCGATCGTGCGGAAGCCAATCGTGTCGCGAACGACCTCGCCGCCGGCCTCCAGTTCCACGTCGTACAACTTGGGCTGCCCGGGCGACCACAACTTCAGCCCCGGCGCCGTGAAGTGAATCGCGCCACGCCCGCCCGCGTCAGGCTGCACCTTCTGTTCGAGCTTCAGTTCGGGGATGCGGACGGTCACCGACAGCGGGCCGCCGCTCACCTGCACCCAGCCATCGATGACGCCGCTCGCGCCTTTCGGGGCCTGAAGGAAGTAGTCCTCGACAAACGCCTTCGGCACTTCCACGAGTTCCACGTCGCGCGTCAGGCCGCCGTAGTTCCACCAGTCGGTCATGTCGGTGGGGACCGCGTCGCGCCGCCGCTGGTTGTTCACGTAGATGACGACGAAATTGTCGCCGTCCTTCACCAGGCTGGTCACCTCGCAGTTGAACGACGTGAAGCCGCCTTCGTGCTCGCATGCCGCCGCGCCGTTCACGTAGAGTCGCGACAGGTAGTTCGCCGCGCCGATGTACAGGAAGACGCGCCCGGACGCCGGCTTCCGGTAGGTGAACGACCGCTGGTACCAGACTGTGCCTTCGTAGTAGAACAGCTCCTTCTTCTGGCTGTTCCAGTCGCCCGGCACCTGAATCGTGTCCGACTTGTCGAAGTCGTACTCCACAAGGTCGCGTGGCGTCTTTGCCTTCGCGTTCTCAAAGAAGCCGTCCTTGCGCGGCTGGTGGCGGTAATCGTAGTAGCCGTTGTCGTACGGATCGACGATGTAGTGCCAGGTGCCGTTGAGGCTGGTGGTCTTGCGATGCTCGACGTTGGCGATCAGTCCCGACGGCTGGGACATGGTCGGCGTGTCCGCCGCGCGACCGGCGGAGGATAGGACGACGGGCACGGCGAGAAGGACAAGTGCGAACACGCGACGCATAAGCTTCCTCCAGCCTCTAGACCCGAGGCTCACTTGAGTTGACGTTCCGGGCGGCTGGGGGGGGGCCGCCCGGCGCCACCCGCCATTTTGGGGCATCACAATGGGCCAAACAGTTCTTCTTCAACTCGAGTGAGCCCCGAGATACTCACGTCATCGGACCCGGACGACGATGGCATCGCTGACCTTGCGCGGGCCGGTGGCGTCCGACGGGTGATTGACCACCCCGCCCCGCACCACCATCGCACGGTGTCCTGGTGTCGGTCCAGAAGCGCGGTGTGAAGAGGACGAGCGCGCCAGGCGCGCGGACGGTATCGACCGCGTCAACCTGCACGGGCCGGCGGGGTCTGAGAGTCGGTACAGCTCGACGCCGGGCACGACGATTTCCGGCTGGCCGAGCGAGGAGAGGTCGGGAGGGGCAGCGCGAAGAACAGCGATCGCGGCAAAGAGAGCCAGCACGACCGAGACGAGCCTTTGCCGCCTGCCTGCCCTCTGTCCCATCCCGCCGTTCATGACACTGCCTCCGGGGCCGCCGCCGTTCTCTGTGCACGCGCACGTGGAAGACGCTGGACCCGGATGCTACCGCGGATTCACTTCTTCGGGAATCCAATCGTCTGCGCGAGGATGATCTTCTGATCGGCGCGCAAGTTCAGGACCTTCGCGAGGGCGGTGCGGTCGATCAGCCCGCGCACGACGACGGCGAGTCCTTCCGAGGCGCAGAACAGGTAGGCGTTCTCGGCGACGAAGCCGGCATCCGCCGGCGGGAAGAGCTCTCGCTCTTCCGGAGGAGCCTGGCCTGTCCGCGCGTAGTCCGCCACGTACACGAGATTCACAGGTGCCGTGGCCACATACGCCTGCGTCCCCGTGACCGCGCGATGGTCCCCCGCGACGACCGGTTTCAGCGCGTGACTCTTCGCATCGTAAAGGTAGGCGCCCTCCGGCAGCACGACATAGATGTCGATCTCCTGCCAGTTGCGGGCCGATGGAGCCGTGCGCCGCCCGTCGGGACGATTGACGCCAAACGCGGCCCACAGCAGGTTTGACAGCACCTGTTGCGGAAGCGCGTCGGTGCTGAAGACGCGGGCCGACTGGCGCGACTTCAGGACGTCCATGAGCGGCTTACCGCCTTCGGTTCGGGGCGCGGGAAGCTGAACCGGTTTCAGGCTTTGCGCCGCGGCGGCGCAGGGCCCGAGCAACATGACGATGACTGCGGTCGCGGCGAATGAACGGTATGTCGAGCGCATGAATCCCTCCGTGGGCGAATACTACCCGCAATTCGACCCCGCGGCACCGCCAGATCGTGGTTGGCGCGTCCATCGACTCTTTCCTTCGTCCGGGAAGAGAGTGGTCGTATGCGCACATGGTGCCCGGACACCGCAGGCGGCCGCCCGAGTAACCTTCTCCCCGAGTTCCTTCCGATCCCGGCATGAAACAGCATCCCTGGCGCCCGCAGATCTGGCTCGAGACGCGGCTCGCGAAGGCCGGCCCCGAGCAACCCTGGGACGGTTCGATTGCCGCGCTCAAGGCACCTGGGAAGAAGGAAGAGAAGAAGCCCTTCGCGGCCGAGCAGGAGAACTTCGCGGCCCGGGGCCACTTCGCGTCGGTCGATGCCGTGCCCGATCACTACGCCGAAGTGGCCAAGGACGGCGCGGCGACCAGCCGCCTCGTGCGGACCTACACGAAACGCGACCTCGGCTTCGTCACCGAGTATGTGTGGACCGAGACGCTCAACGACATCGTCGGCCCTGGCGAGATGGCGAAGGCCCGCGACGACCTCTCGCAGATCAACATGACGCTGCTGCGGGCCGCCCTCGACGAAGGCCTTGGCCGCGACTACGAATACCTGCGTCTGTGAGGGCATTGTCGAAGGGGGGATACGGGGCTGTGAACCGCAGGACCGCCCCGCTGTTTCTGCCAGCCTGGCCGCGATCCCGGTCGCGGTAGCTGCAACAACTGGGTCGCACCGCCGGCGCCCAACCCGAAGTCTCCCGCCAGAATTGCGCCACGATTCCGGCGTGGCGCGGGCTCCTCTCGACCCGGCATCGGCCGTGCAGGACGATGTACAATGCGGGTTGTGCCGAGGGTGCCGCCGTTTGATCGTCCGGCGACTTACGAGGATCTCGTCAAACTGCCCGACCACCTGGTGGCGGAGATCGTCGACGGGGAACTGCACGCCTCGCCGCGGCCGGCGCCGCGTCATGCGGTCGCGTACGTCAGGGCGTCGGGTTTGCTGGGATCGGCATTCGACTCTGGCCGAACCGGTCCGGGGGGATGGTGGATCCTGGCCGAACCGGAACTGCACCTCGGACCGGACGTGTTGGTGCCCGATCTTGCCGGCTGGCGCCGCACGCGGATGCCGCGCGTCCCCGAGACCGCCTACTTCCCGCTGGCTCCCGACTGGATCTGTGAAGTCCTCTCCCCATCAACCGCTTCGCTCGACCGCACGAAGAAGCTTGCGATCTACGCGCGCGAAGGTGTCGGCCACGCCTGGTTGATCGATCCGATCGCCCGCACGCTCGAGATCCTGCGCCTCGAGGCGGGCCGGTGGACCATCATCGTGACCCACGCCGGCGAGGCGGCGGTTCGCGCCGAGCCCTTCGACGCCATCGAATTCAACCTCGGGGAATTCTGGGCCGACTGAGCGGCCCTGCGTGAGCGCCAGCCCGGATGCCGTCCTTGGCACCAGCAAGGAGGACGTCCCCGTGCGATCCACAATCCAGTTGATTGTCGCGTCCGTGCTGACCGGGGTCGTACAGGTTCTTCTTCGGCCGCCGTCGGGTGGATCGCGCTGCTAGCCCGCCTTGCGACGGACCGTCGATTTGCGCCCCGTCCGCACTCGCGTCGGCAGCGCCGCGATCACCGAACGAAGCAGCTCGTTCACTGACTCTGAAGTGGTGAATACCGCCGCGACATCCGGATCCAGGACGACGGTCACGGTCTCCTTGCCCATTCGTTCGGCGAATCGGTTCGAACGGCTTTGCCCGTAGTCGAAGCGGTACTCCGCCTGCATTTCCCGAACGGTTGTCGCGGGCGCGCTACTTCGAGTTCTGCTCATAGTCCTGTTGCTCGCGCTTGGTCGCGCGCCTTGCGCTGATGATCCGCACGCGTCCCTCGCGTTCGGTGAAGGACACCACGAACAGTCGGCGATTGCCCGAATGGCCGATGATCAGTTCGCGCGGTTCGTTGCTGGAGTGAGGCGGGTCGGCGAAGATGCGGGCCAGTGGATCGCGAAAGACGTGAGCGCTTCCTCGAACGTCACGAAGTGCTTCGTGGCGTTGCTCCTCGCCTTCGACGCGTCCCACTCGAACTCAACGCTCATGCTGTCCCGTCAAGCCTACCACGAAGGCCCGGGCATCCTTCGGTCGGGCTCACGATCATGCATCAGACGATGGTGACTATTCAGGCAGGCAGAATTCAGGAGTCAGTGTTGTCCGCCGAACCGGAACACGACCCCGGCCGAGATCACCAGTTCACTGGCGGCACCGGAGACGCCAGGATCCTCCGCCCCTGTACCTGCAGCACACGCACCGCCCAGCCGTGATTGACCAACACGTCCAGCCCGCCGGCGGCTGCCACCTGCGCGGCAAGACGCGCGTCGTAGGTGGCCGGCGATACCGAAGTCATTTTCAGGCCCCGGTTCAAGCCCGCGACCACCTGCACGAACGGAACCAACTCTCCGCAGTGCGCGCGATCGCCGGCGGGCTCGTTCATGGTGTCTTCATCAGCCATGCACCGCATGACGGACGACACGGTCTTCATGAGAGCCCTATTGGCCCATGCCCATCGATTGGGGACTCCTTTCGGATTCTCATCACCAGTACGATCTGGATGAAGTAGTGCAATTCCGCGCTCAGGTGGCGGGCACTGGCTCGCCCGCCACACCGTCAAGGAGATCTGCACTCCGTCAACCCCGAGAGGCCAAACCCTTCCAGTCCGGCCTACCAGTCCTTGCCAGCCGGCCTCAGACCGAAGAGGAGAGGCCCGCCTCTGGGTTCGTTCGGAAAGACCATTGTCTCGTGGTCGCGGTGTGAGGTGGAGATGGCCTGGACGCACCCATGCGATTCGAGCGCGGTCTCGCTGTTGTAGTACGCGAGCGATCTGGGGTGGTCAAATTGGAAATGTCGGTCCAAGCGTTTTACCTATCGCTGACGACCTTGTGGAGGAGCCATGCCGAAACTGAAGCCGAGCGCACCGAAGAAAGCACAACAGAAACGCGTTAAGAGCGAACTGTTCAAGTTCGAGGAGGGCTCGTTGCACTCCGGTTCCAAGAAGGGGCCGAAGGTAACGGATCGGAAACAGGCCATCGCCATCGCGCTCTCCGAAGCCGGGCTCTCGAAAAGAGACCGCAAGCGTACAGCGAAGAAGAAACCGGCTCAGTAGATGCCGCAACTGCCGGCCGGTACACGCGAGGCGCTGGGGCAGACGGTTTCACAGATCATCCCAGGTCGTCACGCGGGAATCGGCACGGGATCCGGCCCCGGACGCTGACGACCAGCACGGCACGGGTCCGCGAGGGCACCGGGACGGTGGAGTGGCGTAGCGAGATGCTGCCTTCCTACCAGCGGCGCACGGCGCGCGTCGACGAAGCGATTCTCGGCGTCTACCTCGCGGGGAGTAATAGCCGGCGCATCCGCACGGCCTTGGCGCCGTTGCTGCGCGGCGGCCCGCTGTCGACGGACGCGGTGTGGCGGCTGGTCGACCGTCTGGCGGAGGACTTCCGGAGCTGGCGGACGCGGGACCTGGCCGACGATCAGATTCGCTATCTGTTGCTCGACGGCTGGTATCCGAAGGTGCGGTTGGGCAAGCGTCGCGTGCGCGTCCCGGTGCTGGTGACGATGGGCGTGCGCACCGATCGGCAGCGGATCGTCGTCGACCTGCACTTGGCCGGCGATGAGCGTGCCGCCGCGTGGCGCGACGTCATTCAGCAACTGCAGGGACGCCATTTCGGGCTGCCGGCGCTCGCGGTCATCGACGGCAATCGCGGCTTGGCGACGGCGCTGCGCGAAGCGTGGCCGTCGCTCCAGGTGCAGCGGTGCACGGCGCAAGTTGCGCAACCTCACCGCGAAGGCGCCGGCGCGGCTCCGGGAGGAAGTCGCGGAGGACTACCGCCGGGTCCTTTCCGCCGACACCGAGGCCCTGGTCCGGCAGCGGCGGGCGAGCTCCGTGAAGAAGTGGCGGCCGCAGTGTCGGGCCGTCGTCCAGAGCTTCGAGGAGGCCGGCGACGAGTTGTTCACCATCCTCCGCTTTCCCCGGTCGCAGTGGAAGGCGCCGAGAACGACGAACACCTTGGAGCGGATCAACGAGGAGTTCCGGCGTCGGACGAAGACGCAGGCGAGCCTGCCGAGCCAGGACGCCGTGCTCTTGCTGCTCTTCGGGTTGCTGCGTGCCGGTCACATCAGGGTCCGGAAGATCGACGGGTGGCAGGAGATGCTTCAGGTGGCCGCCGCCTCGGTGGCCGCGTAGGCGGTGCGGGTCGGGCGCCGAAGCATGACCTCAGACTATTTCCACCAGTTGACAGACACGCCCGGTAGGACACGTCTTGTGTGTGTGCATTTTTGAACGGACGGACTGACGTTCAGAATGAGATATTTCTTCGAAAGTCCGGTCCGTCAACGCAACGGTCAGTGAAATAAGAGGGTCACAATGACACCCGTCGAAGGCGACAAGAACTCCGCGATCGCGTTGCGGAAGTGCGCCGCGGGTGTGACCGACACTATCAGGTTGTTCGTGCATGACAACGTCGGCCACGTGCTGCTGCGCCCTCCCGTGGCCGCCGCTCCTCCGGAGTGACATGCTCCCGCCCTGGAGCGTCGGCGCTCCGCGCCAGGGTCTTCCGGACGCGGGTGTTCGCAACTGCACAGACGTTCGTCCATGAGAGTCCTATCGTGTGGGAGACGGGTGGCACTCCGCCCCCGTCCGTGAATAGCCAGTGGCCCCGGCGCTCGGTTTCCAGAAGGAGGAGAGGTCATGAAGGGTTTCGTGAAAGACATCGAGAGTCTTGCCGTCAAGAATGAGGAATTCCGCCGGGTGCTGTACACGGCGAAGCACTGCCAGCTCGTCCTCATGGCGTTGAAGCCCCAGGAGGAAATCGGGGCGGAAGTCCATACGCTCGACCAGTTCTTTCGCGTAGAGGACGGAGCCGGTGAGGCGGTGCTCGATGGTGTTCGCACGCCAATCCGTGGGGGCTTCGCGGTCGTCGTCCCAGCTGGAACGAATCACAACATCATCAACACCGGCAGTGTTCCCCTGAAGCTCTATACGCTCTACGCGCCACCGAATCACCGGGACGGGGTCGTCCACCATACTCGCGCCGAGGCGGAGGCGGACAACGAGCACTTCGACGGCAAGACGACGGAATAGACGGTCTCATACAACGAAGGACATCCGACCATGAGCACGATCACTACCAAAGACGGCACAACGATCTACTACAAGGACTGGGGCTCCGGACAACCCGTCGTCTTCAGCCACGGCTGGCCGCTCAGCGCCGATGCGTGGGAAAGCCAGATGGTCTACCTGGCATCCAAGGGCTATCGCTGCATCGCCCATGATCGTCGCGGCCACGGCCGGTCGAGCCAGCCCTGGGACGGCAACAACATGGACACCTACGCCGACGATCTGTCGGAGCTCATCGAGGCGCTCGGCCTGATCGACACCGCGCTCGTCGGCCACTCGGCCGGCGGCGGAGAGGTCGCCCGCTACATCGGGCGGCACGGCACCAAGCGCGTCGCCAAGGCCGTGCTCGTGGGCGCGGTGACGCCGCTGATGGTCAAGACGGCCGCCAACCCCGGAGGCCTAGCGATCGAGGCGTTCGACAAGATCCGCGTCGGTGTCGCCGCCGACCGTTCGCAGTTCTTCAAGGACCTCACGACGCCGTTCTTCGGCGCCAACAGACCGGGCGCGAAGGTCAGCCAGGGCGTCCGCGATGCGTTCTGGTTTCTGGGCATGCAGGGCGGTCTGAAGAACGAGCTCGACTGCATCAAAGCGTTTTCCGAGACGGACTTCACGGAGGACCTCAAGAAGTTCGACGTCCCAACCCTCATCATCCACGGCGACGACGACCAGATCGTGCCGATCGGCCCCTCGGCTCACGCGTCGTCGACACTCGTGAAGCACGCGACCCTGAAGATCTACCCGGGCGGCTCGCACGGTCTCGCCGACACGAACAAAGATCAACTCAACACTGACCTGCTGGCCTTCCTCGAGACCTGAGGTCGCTGTGGGTCTAGCTCTGACGTCACCACATTGGAGGCACCATGATGAGCGAACACAAGATGAGTACGGCATCTCCGCATGCCCTACCGCCCCTGCCCTACGCGGATGACGCGCTGGCCCCTGTCATCTCGGCACACACGATCACCTTCCATTACGGGAAGCATCACCAGGGCTATGTCGATACCCTGAACAAGCTGGTCGCGGGAACGGCATTTGCGAACCTGCCGTTGGAGAAGATCATCGCCGACACAGCCGGCAAAGCTGACAAGACCGCGATTTTCAACAATGCCGCGCAAGCCTGGAACCATACATTCTACTGGCGCAGTCTGCGGCCGAAGAGCGGCGGTGAACCACCCGCCGTGTTGAAACCGAAGATCGAGGCGGCGTTTGGCACCGTGGACGCATGCAAGAAGGAGTTGTCGACGGCGGCACTGGCTCAGTTCGGCAGCGGCTGGGTGTGGCTCGTGCTGGATGGGGGCAAGCTCGCGGTGATCAAGACCGGCAATGCCGCCGTGCCCATGACCACTGGCATGAAACCGCTCTTGTGCATCGACGTCTGGGAACACGCCTACTACCTGGACTACCAGAACCGGCGCGCGGACTACGTCAACGCTGTACTGGACACACTGATCAATTGGACTTTCGCGGCAGAGAACCTCGGCTGATGGCCGCCGCCGCGCTCGGCGAACGCGCGGGAACACATGATAAAGGCCCGTACGGCGACATCCCGTTTGGCGCGATATGACGCCAAGCGGGATTTCGCCAGGACGACCGAACCGGCAGGAAGCAAGGCGGGGCCTTCTTCCCCGAAGCGGCGCTTCGTGATCCAGCGCCACGACGCGACGCGCCTGCACTACGACTTCCGCCTCGAGCTCGACGGCGTCTTCAAGTCCTGGGCCGTGACGCGCGGTCCCTCGCGTGATCCGCACG
>Ga0209745_1001470_pt1 | contig 14014 bp, 14 predicted proteins | sample BarGraNGADG00312_FD_184495 | JGI IMG/M metagenome (GOLD analysis project Ga0209745, IMG submission 184495) | Arctic peat soil microbial communities from Barrow, Alaska - Barrow Graham LP Ref core NGADG0004-312 (SPAdes) (version 2) | ecosystem: Environmental > Terrestrial > Soil > Wetlands > Peat... | reverse complement strand
GGTAGCTATCTCGCAACCTTGGCAACAGGATAGAGTGGCAGCGAAGTGGTGCAATCATGATCGAGCTAAAAAATTCGTCTATCGAATCCCATCATGAACTGGAAAAGGCCCTCACGGGCATATCCGGCCTGGATGAGATAACGAGCGGCGGATTGCCTAGAGGGCGTCCGACTCTTATAACCGGAAACGCGGGCTCAGGAAAGACCCTCCTATCCATGCAGTTCCTCGTGCAGGGTGCAGTGAAGTACAATGAGCCCGGCGTCTTCATGGCCTTTGAGGAGACGGCCGAGGAGCTGACACAAAACTTTGCCTCATTGGGCTTCGACCTTGATAAACTGGTCGCAAGCGGCAAGATCCTGATCGACTACGTCCACATCGACCCCAGCGAGATTGAGGAGACAGGCGACTACGACCTGGAGGGGCTCTTCATACGATTGGGCTGTGCCATCGACGCCATTGGAGCGAAGCGGGTGGTTCTGGACACCATAGAAGTCCTTTTCTCTGGATTCAAGAACGATGCCATCCTGAGAGCGGAGCTCGCCAGGCTTTTCCGGTGGCTGAAGGATAAAGGGGTCACAGCCATAGTCACGGGCGAACGCGGAGAGAAGTCTCTGACGCGCTACGGCCTGGAGGAGTATGTCGCAGACTGCGTAATAACGGTAGACAACCGCCTGGAGAACCAGATTGCAACCCGCCGTCTGCGCATCATTAAATACCGCGGATCGAGCCACGGCACGAATGAGTATCCCTTCCTCATCGAAGAGGACGGCATCTCAGTTCTACCCGTCACCTCGCTGAGGCTGGAGCACACGGCTTCAACCGACAGGATCTCCACAGGAATCGAGCGCCTTGATAACATGCTGGATGGCTTTGGGTACTATCGCGGCAGCAGCATTCTGATCTCAGGAACGGCAGGAACCGGAAAGACAAGCTTTGCCAACCACTTTGTTGATGCGGCCTGTAGGAGAGGCGAGCGCTGCATCTACTTCGCCTTTGAGGAGTCGCCCAGTCAAATCGTTCGCAACATGCGCTCCATAGGCATAGACCTCGAGCCCTGGATAAACGAGGGGCTGCTGCAGATTCGATCCATGCGTCCCATGGCCTTCGGCCTGGAGATGCATCTCGTTGATATGCTCAGACATATCGATAAATTCCAGCCGAGGGTTGTCATCTTTGACCCTATCTCCAATCTCATAAACGTAGGCGTAATGGACGATGTCAAATCCATGCTTACGCGCCTTATCGATTACATGAAGACCAAGGAAATCACCACGATCTGTACCAGTCTCGTCGATATCGAGGACGAGGGGCAGACGGGCCAGGGCGTCTCCTCATTGATGGATACCTGGATTCGGCTCCGAATGTTCGAGACCGATGGTGAGCGCAACCGGGGCATCTCTGTGATCAAGTCCCGCGGCATGAAGCACTCCAACCAGATTCGTGAGTATTTGCTGACGGACACGGGCGTACAAATTTTGGACGTCTATCTCGGGGCAAGAGCCGGACTCTTGATGGGCTCGGCCCGCGCCGCACAGGAGGCCAGAGAGGGCGAGCAGATGCTGGCGTCCGATCTGGAGAATCAGCGCAAGAAGAGGATGCTGGAACGAAAGGTTCGCTCCCTGAAGGCAAATATGGACTTGCTGCATTCGGATCTCGAGTCTGAAGAGGAGGAACTCGAATTGCTCGTCAAAGAAGACATAACGCGTTCCAGGGACCAGGAGCAAGGCCGCGGGGAGATGGCAAGATCGAGGAACGCGGACGCTTCTTAGCCTTAGGAGAAGAAATGATGGAGAGTGAGGACAAATCAGGACCGGCCCATCAGGATCCGGAGCAGGATGACGAGTACTACATCCTCAAATTGTACGTGGCAGGTCAAACTCCGAAAAGCCTGACTGCCTTTGCCAATCTCAAGAAGATCTGCGAGGAGCATTTGAAGTCCAGGTACCGGATCGTTGTGGTGGACCTCCTGGAGCATCCGCAGTTGGCTAAGGGCGACCAGATCCTGGCCATACCAACTCTGGTCAGAAAGCTTCCTGAGCCCGTGAGAAAGATCATAGGGGACTTATCCAATACCGAACGCGTGCTGGTGGGCCTGGACCTGAAACCGGCAAAAAAGATAGACTGAGAAAGGATCGACTGAGCAAATAAATTGGTGCATCTCGAATAAGAGTGAGTTTCATGGACGACCAGGATAGCACGACCAGGGCATTTGAATCCGCGATCAAGAACCCTGCTGGGGAAGTGTATGTCTTGCATCTTTATGTTGCAGGAATGAACTCGAAATCCCTTCAGGCCGTCGAGAACATCAAGCGCATATGCGACGAATATCTTCCCGGAAGATATCAGCTTGATGTGATTGATATCTATCAGCAGCCCATCCTCGCCCGAGATGGGCAGATCGTGGCTGCACCGACTCTCATAAAAGAGCTTCCTCTACCTCTGCGAAAGCTCATAGGAAGCATGTCGGACACGGATCGTGTTCTTGTGGGAATGGATGTGCAGAAGGGAATAACAGCCGAAAAATGTCCACTTCCTGATCAGAAAGATGAAAAATCCAAGAGCGTGAAATAAATCGTGACCAAATCCTATGAGAGGCTTTTAGCCCGTAACGAGGAGCTGCAAAAAAGCCAGGAAGAGTCCCAGGAGCTCTTACGTGCCATAAGGAATGGCGAAGTAGATGCTCTGGTTACCTCAGGGCCAGAAGGCGATCAGGTATTTACCCTGGAAGGGTCGGATCGCGCCTATCGCACTCTCATCGAGGCCATGAGCGAAGGAGCAGTCACTTTGAGTCAGGACGGGACCATTCTCTATTGCAACCATCGCTTTGCAGAGATGACAAAGTCTCCCCTGGAAAAAGTGGTAGGAAGTTCCATCTATCGCTTCATCGCGGCGGAGAATGAGGCCGCCTTCAAGAGGCTTTTGCGGGATCTGGGCAGAGGAGAACTCTCGTTTCGAGCTGTTGACGGGAGCCTTCTGCCGGTCTTTATCACCATCAGTGCTCTGCCGCTTGGGGAGTTTCAGGCGGCCTATTCAGCCGTTTTTACAGATTTAACTGAACAGAAACGAAGCGAAGATATGATTGCATCGGAAAGGCTGGCTCGTTCCATCATCGAACAGGCAACAGAAGCCATTGTGGTATGCGATGATGCCGGAAGAATTATTCGGGCCAGCGAAGTGGCAGCCATGATTTGCGGCTTCAATCCTGTCCAACAGCCTTTTGAGGAGGTATTCGACCTTCGCCTAACGGACGGCGAGCCGCTTTCTCCGGTTTCAGTCGCCCTTCAGGGAAAGGTGCTGCTGAAGTCCGAAGTCAGTCTGCATTGCAGCAACGTTAAGCAGTTTCAACTGCTCTTGAACGCCGGACCTCTTAAGAGTGCAGATGGTAAGATTATGGGGTGCGTGGTTACCCTCACGGATATCACGGAGCGCAAGCGGGCTGAGGAGGCACTGCGAGAAAGCGAAGCGACTCTACGGGGCATCCTGGACGCAGCCAAAGAGTCCATCTGGCTTTTTGGCAAGGATGGCACAATCCTTATGGGCAACGCAACTGCCTTGCAAAGATGGGCTAAGCCTGCTCTGGATGTAATAGGCAAGCCTTTCAGTTCGATGATGGACCCCGAGCTGGCTGAGGCAAGAATGACAAGGCTGCTGCAGGTGTTCGATTCCGGGCAGCCCCTCCAATTTGAGGACGAGCGATCCGGTATCCGATTTCTTCATAGTTTCTATCCTGTGACAGATAGCGTTGGGCGAGTCCAAAGCGTTGCGGCATTCAGCAGCGATATCACACAGCGCAAACACGATGAGGAGGCCCTGCAAAAAGCCCATAACGAGCTGGAGCTACGGGTTCAGGAGAGGACGGAAGCACTCTCACAGACAAAAGAGGAGCTGGAGTGCATCAACGAAGAGCTGCGCCTGGAGATCGACGAGCATAAACAGACCGAGTGCGCCCTTATAAAAGCCAAAGAAATCGCAGAGGTTGCAGCACAGGCCAAATCCGATTTCATGGCCAACATGAGCCACGAGATCAGAACGCCCATGAACGCGGTCATAGGTATGACCTCCATTCTTCTGGATGATGCCGATCTTAACCCTGAACAGAAAGACTTCATCGAGACCATCAGGATAAACGGTGATGCGTTGATGGTCATTATCAACGATATCCTGGACTTCTCCAAGATGGAGAGCGAAAAGGCAATGCTGGAGGAGCAGCCCTTCGACCTGCGAGGCAATGTCGAGGAAGCTCTTGACCTCGTGTCAGCCACAGCCGCTGAGAAGCACCTGAACCTGGCGTACAGCATCGACAAAGACGTTCCTGAATGCATCATAGGAGATCCCACCCGTCTGCGCCAGATTATGGGAAATCTGCTGCATAATGCTGTTAAATTTACCGAAAAGGGCGAGGTCAATCTATCCGTCTCGGCACCGGAACTCATTGGAACCAGCACACGTGAGATTCATTTCGCGATTCAGGATACGGGCATTGGCATCAGCCCGGATCAGATGGACCGCCTCTTCCAGCCCTTCAGCCAGGTCGATGCAACGGTAACTCGCAAATACGGCGGAACAGGTCTGGGCCTGGCTATATGCAAGAAGCTCGTGGAGCAGATGGGTGGCAATATCTGGGTGGAGAGCGAGCCCTCTATCGGCTCGACGTTCCACTTCACCATAAAGGCAGATGCCGCTACGGAAGGCAAAAGGACACTTGCCGGAGTCCAGCCCCAGTTGGCAGGTAAGTGCGTGCTTATAGTTGATGATAACAAGACCAACCGTCATATCCTGGGAGCTTACGCCTATTCCTGGGGCATGTCGCCCCTGATTGCAGCATCAGGCAATGAAGCCCTCGGCTGGATTGAAAGAGGAGATACATTTGATGTGGCTATCCTTGATATGAGCATGCCTGAGATGGATGGATTAACTCTGGCAAAAAAGATCCGAAAATATAATAAGTCCATTCCACTGGTTATGTTGACCTCCATGGGCCAGCGAGTGGATCCTGATTTCTTCGATGCCTACCTGTTCAAGCCCATCAAACCATCTCAATTGCATAAAGTCCTGATAAATATCTTCGTCATCCAGAGGTCCCGAAAGTCGGCTCGTGCAGCGTCGGACAACAAGCAAGGTAAGACCAAAAATCTTAAGATCCTTTTGGCTGAGGACAACGTATCAAGCCAAAAGGTGGCCTTGCAGATACTCAAACGCCTGGGCTACAGGGCGGACGTGGCAGCAAATGGCATTGAAGTGCTGCAGGCACTGGAACGTCAGCCTTATGATCTTGTGCTCATGGACGTCAGAATGCCGGAGATGAATGGTTTGGAAGCCACCAGGATTATCCGCAAGCAATGGCCGGATAGCAAACTGGCCATAATCGCAGTTACAGCTTACGCTCTGGAAGGCGACAGGGAGAAGTGCCTTGAAGCCGGCATGGACGGCTATATCAGCAAGCCCGTGAGAATCGAGGACCTGGCAGAGCAACTGAATAAGATCGGGGCCAAAGACCAGCTGTAACTTCTAAAATCCAAAAAAAGTGAGAACACTTGAACGCTTCGTATGGAAAGTTCGATGTGGTTGCATTGGCGGCATCAGCTGGCGGCCTCAAGGCAACAAGCACCATCCTGTCAGGCCTTCCTGAAGACTTTCAGGTTTCGATTGTCGTAGTTCAACATCTGATCCCAAGCGTACGAGCCAAATGGCAGAGATCCTCGCCCGGCATACGAGCCTGCGGGTCAATGAAGCAAGATCGGGAGAACGACTGGAAAGGTCCAAAGTCTACATTGCCAAACCGGACCGGCATCTTTTGGTCAATCCCGATCGAACTCTGTCTCTATCATTCACAGAGCTTGTGCACTTCGTTCGCCCTTCGGCAGATCGGCTCTTTGAATCGGTAGCTGTGGTCTACAAAGATCGGGCAATCGCAGTGGTTCTCTCGGGAGCAGGAAAAGACAGATCGAATGGAGTACATTCGATCGATAAGATGGGCGGCATGGTGATAGTTCAGGAGAGGGCTGAGTTTCCGGGCATGTCTGATTCAGCCATCAAGACAGGTGTGGTTGACTATATGCTTCCTCTGGAAAAGATAGCCCCAGTCCTTATTTGTCTGGTGAAAGGGGATAAATGAAATTGGCTGAAAAAGATGATCATCACGGCTCGAACGATAATGAGAAATTCGAAAAGCTCCTCGATTTCCTCAAGGTTGTTCATGGTGCGGACTTAAGGATTTGTAAATATCCCACCTTGATGCGGCGGATCGGGAGGCGGATGCAGACCGCCGGCATTTCGGATTATGAAGCTTATCAGGACTATTTGGAGGTCCATCCCGAGGAATTCTCCGAGCTCTTCAATGCGATCCTCATCAACGTTACATCCTTCTTCAGGGATAAAGAGACCTGGGACTACCTGGCAAAAGAGATCATACCGAAGATCGTGGCCTCCAAGAAAAAGGATGAAGTAATCAGGATCTGGTCGGCAGGTTGTGCGACCGGTGAAGAGGTCTATACGATAGCGATGCTCATGAATGAAGCCTTAGGTGAAGAAGATTTCAAAAGGAGAGTCAAAATTTTTGCAACAGATATAGATGAGCTGGCTCTGGCCAATGCTCGCCGGGCCAAATACACTGCAAAGGATATGGAGCCGGTGCCTGAAGAGTTTCGCCGGAAATATTTCGAGCATTCAGGAGACAGCTATTCATTTATCGCTCGTCTCCGTGTACCGATTATCTTCGGACGCCTGGACCTGATACAGGATGCGCATATTTCTCATCTGGACCTGCTCATCTGCAGAAATACGCTCATGTATTTCAATGCAGAGGCTCAGGCAAGAATATTGGCCAAGTTCCATTTTGGGCTAAACGATACCGGATTCATATTTCTGGGACGGGCAGAGCTCAGCTCAAGTTATGTCAGTCTATTCACGCCCGTCGACGTGAAATGCCGTATTCTGTTAAAGATCCCCCGGGCAAAGGCGTATGAACGATTTCCTGTTCCAGAAAAGGAGACTTTAGCAAAGGCCCCGGAACATCATACTCTATCGCAGATCAGGCTGCAAGAAGCGTGTTTTGAAGCAGCCTCAAAGGCAAAGATAATTCTGGAGATGAACGGATTCCTTGCCTTTGCCAATAGACAGGCAAGAAAAATTTTTGGCCTGTCTCCTCAGGACATAGACAGGCCCTTTTGGAATCTTGAGGTCTCTTACCTTCCAGAGGGACTTAGATCGCTCATCGAAGAGTCATATACTAAGCGCAGCCCTGTGATTCGGAAGAAGGTGGAGAGGATTCTGCCTAATAACGGTGGAGTCCGGTACGTGGATATCGAGATAACTCCTCTGCTGCAAGACGGAGGAATTCCAATCGGATTATGCATAGTCTTCTCTGATGAGACGGAACGGTACAATCTCCAGCAGGAACTGGAACGTGCGAAGCATGAGCTGCAGTCGACCAATGAGGTTCTGGTTACTATGAACGAAGAGTTTAATTCATCTGTGGAAGAGCTCCAAACCACAAATGAAGAGCTCGAGACCCTAAACGAAGAGCTTCAATCGACCAATGAAGAACTTCAGACAACAAATGACGAGCTCAATCAGCGTTCAGACGATCTAAACCTTACAAACGCCCTTCTCGATTCGGTATTAGGAAGCCTTCATAGAGGGTTTGTGCTGGTTGACAAAGACGGTTGCATCCTAACCTGGAACCATGAAGCTGAAGAGCTATGGGGGCTGCAGGCAGCAGATATCCTGGGCAAAAGTTTCTTTGTTCAGGAAATGGGGCTGCCTGTAGAGCAGCTCGCAGTACCCATAAGGAAAATTTTGGATGAAGGCAAACCCACGGAACTGGTCCTGGAGGCGACCAACCGGAAAGGCAAACGCCTCGTTTTACATATGACCCTTGCCCCGCTCATGGAACCCGGTCGAAACGTCTCCGGTGCTTTAATGTTAATGGAAGAGATAAAGAAGAGCGTCTGATCTGACGACTCCACTATTGCTGAACGGCAAAACTATTTCCCGTCTATGAACCAATTACTTAGATGGAGAGATAGAGTGACAGAAGGTACCATCAAATTAGTAATGGCCGACATCACCACATTAGAGGTGGATGCAGTCGTCAACGCTGCCAATAACTCTCTTTTAGGCGGCGGAGGTGTGGACGGCGCCATCCATAGCGCTGCGGGACCGGAGCTTCTGGAGGAGTGCCGCGGCCTCTGCGGCTGCCCGACGGGCGAGGCCCGCATCACCAGAGGCTACAGGCTTCCGGCACGCTTCGTCATCCATACCGTAGGGCCGGTTTGGAGCGGCGGAGACAACGGCGAGGATGATCTTCTTCGGAATTGTTACAGAAATTGCTTCGCCCTGGCAGAGCTGCACGGCATAAAGACGATAGCCTTTCCGGCCATCAGCGCAGGTGTTTATGGTTTTCCCATGGAACGAGCCTGTCGCATCGCTCTCCGGGAGATGATATCCTACCTGGAGAAGAAAAACGTTGATGTGATTGCGGTCTGCTTCAGCGAGAGGGCGCTAGGGTGCTATCAGGTTGCTTTGCAGGAATTCTGAATGCCGGGTTTTCGGACATCTCTTTTCGCATAGCTGATAGGCTGGCCGTCAGCTCACGAAGTATATCCCTATCATTACCACCAGAAAAGAGATGCCTTTTTGCACCAGTGCTCTCCGATCAGTCCTTTCGTTCATCTCTTTTGCCAGCTTTGGCGCGAGGACTCCCATGCCCAGAATGAGGAGCACGGTAAGTATTGGTTGAAGGGCTCCTACGCTTGATACCAGCGTAACCGATCCGATGGCATAGGCGAATATGGAGAAGATAAAACCCAGGAATTGGAGGATCTCCTCAGAGATAAGTGCCCCCACGGCAACGCCCCCGCCGGCGAAGAAGTCAGTAACCTCGCTGCGGATGGATTGCTTGCTCAAGAGGGGCAAGACTACCATAAGGCCGCCTAAGGATGACCAGGCGTATAGATGCCACTCATCCATGGAGACAAGGAGATATTTGAGAGAAAGGTAATAGATAGCGGTCAAGATCCAGTATGACATGAAGGGCTTAATCGCCGGCGATAGGGCCACGAGATTCGTCAGGATTTTTGGGCCTCTGCTATTCGAACCGCTACGAATGGCATTTTTTTTGTAAGATAGGAGTAGAGTGCCGACGATTAGCAGCAGTCCGCCGGCGCAGCATTTCAGATCCAGAACCTCTCCAAAGAGGAAGACGGAGCCTATGAAAACAAATACAGGGTACACATACTCCATGGCGCTGACCTTCGATGCTTCTTCAGTCTGCATGGCCTTCATGTAAAAGAAGGCCGGAAATATCTGCAGGCATCCGAAGAGCATCGCTATAAGGGATTCGGGGTACATGAATTTCGGGCCCGCTATCAGGATCACGGGGATGGTAAAGAGCTGCTGAGCAAGAACCTGGCAGACGATATAGGCCTTGGAATCATTTGTGCATTTGCTGAGGAGAAGTTTGTCCAGTATCCCAGCTCCGGAAAAGAATAATGTGCCCAAGAATGCTAATATTAGCCACTCCAAGTCCAAACCCTCCTGTTTGAGATTATCTTTCAACGAACCTAACTGTTTATTTTAATCAATTAAGTGATAATTTTGATACTAGTTATACTTATCTGAAGTACTAATTTTTAAAATTGCACGAGTTTATATATTATTTACATATTTATAAATTAAAAACCATTAACAGCCCCGGTGTATGCTATTCATATTAGGTGGCCATAATTAATTAAAGAAATTTCAAAATGTTATTTTATTCTAATTTTTGTTTGAAATTATTCATATATATTACAAGCTTTTGATAATTTATCCGTCAGTAGTAAATTAATTAATTATTTCATGATTGTTTAAATTTTGAGTTCGCGAATATCTATTATACATCATAGCTTTTTTTATATTTAAATAATATAAACAGCATGTAAAGAAATTTGAGTCTGTTGTTTAAGAAGTAAACGGATATATATATAAAAGTAATGTTGTAGGATAACAGCTCAATTTTGCCAAAGGTTGTTTAAAACTATAGAAAAATATAAATTTTGAATTTATTTAGTGACCAGTACAGATTCATTAAATAATGGCCCATCTTATCTATAAAATTTATTCTTTGAGCAACAATCACATTCGCTCCGCTTATTCCTCGAACTTATCTTCTCCCAAGAAAAGAAGAATCACATGGACTTCGAACTGCATCCCGCGATCACTCTTGGCAGCAGAGCCTTTCATGTCCTGGTGGCTCCTGTGCAGATGCTGGTCGAGGCACTTAACGACCACCTCGATTTGCAGAGGTTCCAGATCCTATACGTCTGCGGGAACTACTCTCGCATCTTGAGCGATCTAGACCGCAGATTTACAGACCTGGAGGTGAGGCGGGCCTTTACCGTCTTCCAGCTGATGACCGTCCTGGAGGATAACCGTCACACTCTAATGATCTTAGAGCACGACCCTCTGCTTTACGAGGACGCGGAAGAGATGGTGGAGTATGTATCCAGGGCGATGAGAGAAGCGGCGAAGAGCTGCATCGTGCTTCTCTATTCCCCTCTGTCAGACCCATATTTGGAGAAGATGATGAATTATGCCGACCGGGTATTTTGCTTCGCCGAAGTCCCTCGCACTGCGACAAAGCCTTCTGCAAAGAGCAGTCGAAAAGCGCAAACGAACTCGACTGGTCAGACGACCCTGGAGGTCTTCTGATGGGCAGGAGTTTTGAGAGCGTGCGCATGGGCGTGCGGGAGGTCTCAGCTCGCTGGGCTAGGGCCGGTCGGGCCTTGAAGAAGGAGGACCAGAGCTATGCAGAAAAGCTTGCACAGATGGCCAAAATTCATTCCAGCGAGGCATTCTATGCACTGGACGATCCACTGGAGGCGGCCATATTCTCCGTGCTGATTGAATTCATGAAAGAGAGAGAGGTCCGAGAGCGGGACGAAGACGCAAAAGTGTGACTTACGAAATTTGGGTGATTTGAAAATTTCTTATGGGAATAGATGGAAAGATAGCAAAGAGAGCAAAAATATTGCGAAGAGTAGCTACGGTTCCCATGGGAATCGCGTCCATTTGGTTCTCCTGTTTTTAAGTTCGTCTCCGTACATACTCTGTGAGCTTTGTGAGCTATGTGGTCGAAACGTCGCGAGCACGCTCGCCCTCAGCGGTTACGGACGTTCACCACAGAGGCACAGAGCGCACTGAGGACTCACAGAGGACTCACAGAGGCTTCTATTATTCCATTACTCACTCGATATTACCGCGAGGAACCGAAAAAATGGTTTTCCCGGGCCTTGACATCGGTCTTATTTGATCTTTGCCTCCACTATCTGCTCCCTTAGGCGACACAGGTTCTCTGCGCCGCGTACATAAAACCAGTAGTGTACAATTACCAGCAGACCCCATCCAACCGGGGAATAGTATACCGCCCAGGGAGGATTAATCATGACTGTACCCATCATATTAAGGGCCAGCCAGATTATGTTCACTACCAGATAGATAACTATGTGAAGTTGGAACAGTTTCATCTGGTCAGTGACTGTAGCCTCTCGAAAGAGCCTCTTATATTCATCTATTGTACCCGCCATCATTCCACCTACTAACAAATTACACAATGAAATAATAATGCTCTTGAAAGATTTAAAGGTGATGGAACCAGAAGCCGGGTATCATAATGCAGCTCGGGACCAACAAAAAAGTGTACGATCGAAAAATGGATGAGTCTGCAGGTCGCCAGATATTCACAATGCGGAAAACCCTTATTCTTTATGAGAGCAGATATGGATCGACAAAAGAAGCTGCTAAAATTCTAGCTCTAATCCTGGGGCCTGCTAGAGCCTGCCGTGTCGATGAGTTCGAAGATCGTTACAAGGACATCGACCTGTTGGTTATAGGCACTCCCATTTATTCTGAGCAAATAGACCCCAAGATAGTCCAATTCATAGAAGAGAACTCATCTTGGCTCAAAGACAAGAGCATTGTACTCTTCTGCCTCTCCTTAGATCGCTCGAATGGTCATGCAGTTCTTCAGAAGCTTCTGAGGGATCAACAACTCAAGGTCATAAGCTCGAAGGCTTTCGGCGGAAAACTGGACCTGGAGAAACTGAACGATGAAGATTATCGCATTCTATTGGTATTTCAAGACAAAATGGGTCTGCCTATGCAGAACGTTGATAACTTTTCCCGAGAAGAGATAATTGAATTTGCTCTAGAGATTAAGCAAACCACGGAACGCCTGGCCAAGACAATGCCATCTGTTGAGCTAGGGGCTTGGGCGGAGGATTTCTTGAAGAAGCACAACACCTGCACATTGGCCACCGCTTTGGGAAATCGGGTCAGGGCCACGCCTATTGAGTACAGCTATCATAGCGGTTTGCTCTACCTGCTCAGCGAAGGTGGAGAGAAATTTGCCAATATCCTCCTGAACAACCGGGTATCTATTGCAGTTTATGATGAATACCGTAGCATGGATAAGCTGGCAGGCATGCAGATCACCGGCCAGGCATTCATCGTGGACCCTGGTGATCAGGAGTATAAAGATTTTCTTCACCTAAAAGGCCACAATCCGGACCGAATCGCAACTATGCCTTTCGTCCTGAACATGATCCGCATCGAGATGGAAAAAGTCGAGATCCTGAATTCAGATTTCAAGAAGATGGGGCAGGAAGTAAAGCAGATACTCCTATTCTAGAGTTCATTTCTTTTTAAAAGGATCTTCATCCCAAACGAATTTATCCCAATATTGAGAAATAGTACAATTCGTCGGGCCATGCCCTGAATAAGATCCGAAAGAGGTGCGCTTATGAATACAAACGATTCGGACAATAATCCTAAAAAGAAATTAACCCCGTTACAGTATCGTGTGACGCAACAATGCGGTACGGAACCGCCCTTCCAGAATGAGTTCTGGAATAATAAAAAACCGGGCATTTATGTGGATGTGGTCTCAGGTGAACCGCTATTCAGCTCCGAGGATAAATTCGATTCAGGAACCGGCTGGCCCAGCTTCACAAAGCCCTTGAAGCAGGACAATATTGTAGAGGATATTGACAACAGCCACAATATGAGACGGGTGGAGGTCAAGAGCAAAACGGCCTTGTCCCATCTGGGCCATATGTTTGATGACGGGCCAGATCCGACAGGGATGCGATACTGTATCAATTCAGCATCTTTGCGTTTTATACCGGCACAAGATCTGGAAAAAGAGGGTTATGGCGAATATTTGAGCCTATTTGATAAGGACGAATCCAAAAAAACACCCTCTAAAAGCTCCTCGAAAGACGGTTCGAATTACGAGCTGGCCACTTTTGCAGCCGGTTGTTTCTGGGGCGTGGAATCGATTTTCAAACAGGTCACCGGAGTGATGGAGACAACTGTTGGTTATACTGGCGGAACCGTCCCCAATCCTTCCTACCGGCAGGTCTGCACCGGGATTACCGGGCACGCAGAGGCAGTATTGATAAAATACGATCCCAAGATACTATCTTATGAAGAATTGCTTTCCTTATTCTGGAGGATACATGATCCTACCACTCCTAACCGCCAGGGTCCTGATGTCGGAACGCAGTACCGCTCCGCTATATTTTACCACGATGATCGGCAAAAGAAGGCTGCAGAAGAATCAAAAGAAGAATTTGACCGAAACGGATCGTATATAAATAAAGCTACAACCCAAATCATTCCGGCATCGCCTTTCTATGAAGCAGAAGAGTACCACCAGGATTATTTTGAGAAACAGGGCAGAGGATCCTGTCATGTATTGAGGCCGGAATAGAAAGCGGCTCTCAATTTTTTCCAATTTTGGCTCTTCGCTTTGCGCGGATGAAGCAATTCATCATATGCCCCTTATCACATCCAATTCGATGCATTATGAACTGATGCCTTAAAGCAAGGCAGACATAAAGAGAAATTACGGCTCGATTTTAATGCCATGATTCACGAAGAACTCTTTTAATGCCTCTTCGATTACCTGGCTTTGAGCGCGCATGCTGCTTTTGGCCTGTACGGTATAGACTTTCAGGGTTTTGGCCACTGG
>Ga0209745_1001468_pt1 | contig 14021 bp, 13 predicted proteins | sample BarGraNGADG00312_FD_184495 | JGI IMG/M metagenome (GOLD analysis project Ga0209745, IMG submission 184495) | Arctic peat soil microbial communities from Barrow, Alaska - Barrow Graham LP Ref core NGADG0004-312 (SPAdes) (version 2) | ecosystem: Environmental > Terrestrial > Soil > Wetlands > Peat... | reverse complement strand
GCCATGTATGAATATGCTGCGACGGCTATCGGCCCGATGTATTTGCTGTTCAGCACCTGTGACACCAGTATTGATGTCGGTCCGTCTGCTGCCCCTATGATGCCTATTGATGCGGCGTCCTTCAGATCAAATCCCAGGAGCACGGCAATCACCACTGTAGCAAATATACCGAACTGGGCTGCTGCGCCGAACAGCAGCAGTCTCGGGTTAGACAGAAGAGGTCCGAAATCGATCATTGCCCCTATGCCTATAAACAGGAGCAGTGGCATTGCCTCCGAGGCTCCTATGCCCACCTTGAAGAGCCAGTCGATTATTCCGCTGACCTCGCCTATACCCGGCAAATTCTGATTGAGAGCGCCTGACATCGGAAGGTTGACTAAAATTGCTCCAAATCCCATGGGCAGCAGCAGTGGCGGCTCCAGCTTTTTGGAGATTGCCAGATAAACAAGAGTGCCGCCTATTATCCACATCAGTACCTGTTGCCAGGTGATCAGAGTAAAACTGTTAAGTAGAAATCCCATTATACCTAAGTGATTTTAATTTTTTAGAGTTGAATTTACCTCACCCGTAAAAATAGGATTTTTTATCAGGACGAAAAATGCCATTGATCTCTCTTGCTTAATAATGGAATCACCGATGTTATAAATTGGATATCTCCTTAAGGAAGCTGATAATCTCGTCTCTGTCGTGCGGTTCAAAATATTTTACTGGTATACGAAGGATTTTTTCATTTTTAAGTTTTATGCAGACGAATCTGTTATCAAAAGTCATTCCCGCTATGTCCCCGACATTTATTCTTCTTTTCCTGAGCCTGTTATACCATCTGATTTCCAGTACACCATTGTTATGGATGAGCCGATTGATATTGGTGCCGAAGCCATGGGTGAAGAGGGCAATGAGGAGCAGGACTATCATTGCCGCACACAACCAGAAGAGCCATGACCCCGGATCGGTAAGGATAAGTGATGCAATCAACGACAGCAATGCTAGTATACCTACAAATCTGAATACCGCTTCCTGGCCTTTATCACGGAGCACAAGTTGTTTCATGGCATTTTCTATATAATAAAGATACAACAGCCCGGAGAAATATTCATTAAATTTGACAAGAAGCTTCTGACTTGACATATGAAAACAGAATTCAGCATATACAAGGGAGAAATTAAGTTCGTGGACAATAAGATCAGGATCAGAGATGGTATCTTCAAATGGCATAAAATCATGAACCTGGCTTATGCGGTGGTTTTTATTTTTTTCGGTGCTTACATGGTTATCAGACATTTCATGACACATCAGAATTGGACTCTGTTGCTGGGACTGGCAATCATTGTGGTTGGGATTATCGTGCTGATCATAGATTCAAAAGTCAGCATGGATACTGAACTGGATGTAAGGAATGTTAACAAAGCAGTAATCTCGGAGGATTTCGCCTCCTACCTCCACCTCAAATTATATCTGAAGAGTTCCCGGGTACGCAAGGTAGCACTTGATTACAGGGATGAAGACAGGTTTGAAAAGTTTTACCTGAATGATCTGGTTGAAACACTGAAGAGTTTTTCAATCAGTACAGAAGTGAAATAAGCACAGGCCAAAACTTACCTGAATGCTTACATTCTCATGGTGTATTGAATATATTTCCGGGTAGCAGAAGAAATACAACTGCAATAATCAGAAAGGCGATGCTCCTAAGGATGATGTTCCTGTAAAACTGATCCTTTTCCTGCACATTTTTTATCATAGCCAGGATAATGATTATCGCCGCTAGAACTATTCCGACAACAAGAAACGTCATAGCCATCGGATACTTGAGTACGGAAAACATAAAACCAATGGTAAGTATTGAAAGTGTCAGGCCGGTTCCGATAGCAATCAGAATTTTCCAGGGTCCAATTCCTTTGTAAGAATCTGCTTTAAATATCTTCCTTAACGGAATGTTATTTAGCAATGCAAAGCCAAGATAGAAATAGAGACTGCTCAATGTTATAAAAAAAACTGAGACAATCAGAGAATCAAGCGGGATATTGAAGAGCGCCATCAGGATGCCAATAATGGCTCCGATGATAAGGATCATTTCAAGCTTTTTCATAATTTTTGTGTCGGGAAAACCACCTCTCAGTTTGCGTTTATACAATCTTATCTATATTCCCATTTTTTCAATAATGGCAACTCGCATTTTCTTTCTGAATCAGTATTTAGCATGAATCATATGGTTTGTCATAGCCTCTGCACCTGAAACCACTCCTGTAAATAACTCATTTAACAATCAGCACCAACAAAAATCGTGAAAACAGGATTCCCAACCTGCTTCTACGATCGGAGACTTTTTGCTGTTATAAAGGCTCATAGTAAAAAAACTCCTCCAACATACCCGTATCCGGATCTAGAATGAAATTAATCCAGGCATCTTCCATTATGGTCTGATTTCCGATAGTGGATGACAGATAAACGATAAATAATATCTTCCCTTCCAATCCTCTCATATCATGAATCGTTTTCTTCCTTGCATAAGACTTCGGGAAGATCTTTTGCAGTTCATCGGCCTTCATTCCGACCCGGATTTCAGTTCCGTCTTGTAACACTAAGGCATATGGTTCGCTGTTTATCTTGAACTTTAATTTACCCTTCTCATCTTCAGGAATGCTCAATGTCAATCCATCTGAGTAATTGTACTGTGTGTAATATCTGTCTGACATTTCGCCATATTCCCTTTTCGACTTATACTTACCGCCGAATTGGTTTTCCACATCCACCGACGTTCTTAACATAGATGCCTTTTTCACAAGCTCACCTTTGAGGTTACATGAGGGTTTAATGATACTGTAGGAATTTCGGTCTATGCAATCGTACTCATCTTGTGCATTCAGGTTGACGGATAACGCGTAAATAATCCCAAAAAGAATCCAGGTTTTCATATTTTTCATTTTTAGTCGATTAAAAAGGGTGGAGTATTAGCATCACAGTTTGCAATAACTGTACCATTACTACTTAAAAGTGTTGCCAAATAATTTGCCGGATTAACTGACACCCCGTTAAGCTTAACTTCTATATGTAAATGAGCAATGACTGCAGAGACTGCCGCATTGCCCGTCTTTTCACTTCTGCCAATTAACAAATTGGCATCTACCATATCTCCAACAGAATAATAAACATAGTTTAAATGAGTATATTTTATGTCAACAGTACTTCCTGATAGATATGTATGCCGAATTGTAATATAGTTACCATAAGACTCACTTGCATATTCATCTTGTGCAAAGCTATTCACTACCATTATTACTTTGCCAGACAACATAGAATAAACCGGTGTATTTTGATCACAAATCAAATCCAATCCACCATGATAGGCATTAGTATAATTACAATTAGCATCACTTCCGGCTCGGACACATCCAAAAGTGCCACCAGTTTTACCTGAAAGTTCTGTCGGGGCAACTCCTGTTATTTCATATATTGGATCTCCTTCACACGGAGTTGGTTCATACTCATTTATATCGGGAGATTCAGGCAAATCATAAAAACCATTACTACCATTTCTGACAGTACCCGGACTTCCTCCTGAATAGTTACATAATCTGTACAAATAGCCTGTTTCTGTTGAAGGAGCATCGCATGTCGTATTGGTATACTCACCGTTTTGATACCAATCTGTACACGTTTGAGTCCAAGTTGTCATGTAATAGTCAGAGCAGGCTTCCTCGATCTTGGTCGGGATTATCTGAAAATCTAAGTTAGAGTCTGTCCCATTTGGTAGTTGTAAAGTATGGGTAACTACCTTATCATCAAATTTCCAACCATTAATATAGCTACCATCTAACCTGTGGTAAAGGACAAAACCACTATAACCCTTCTGCCATGCTCCATATACCGAGGCAAAGACCTTATGGTTATTTTCTTTTCTATACTCACTATCTGGTATCAAAGTCATAAAAAACCCAACTGTCTTCTTTTCCCTGGCACTATTGATTATTATCATTCTGGTTAGTGACTGTAAATATCTCTCATCTTCATTAGTTTCAAACGCAGCTTGAGCGTCTATCGTAGCGTATCCAAATTTGCCCTGCGTTAACAATGGAACCTCTACTACCGTAAGATCTTTGTATTTTCGATAAAACGAGCTTCCCCAACATGGTTTTATTTTCATTCGTTCACTTGATAGGTCAGAATATTTCAGAACTTCCGTTTGAGGATATTCATTAATAAGCCAATTCTGCGCTTTAAGAATTACATCATCATATGCCGGTTCATTTGAAATTTCCTCATTACATGAGGTTAAAGTACAAATGAATACGCATAACAAGGACCATTTTAGCTTTGAATATAATTTCGTTTGCATGATTAACAATTTATGAGTTTACCACGAGACATTATTCCACATTTCATACTTATAAAAGCCATCTAATCAGATATATCTAAAAACATGTTGATCAAATAATTCCTTAGTGATAGAACAACATTGAATAGGATATCTTTAAATAAACTTTTATGCTCCCTCCTTCCTCGAGGTGGAGGCAAGTCTACAATTTTAAGGTGACTTTTGAATGGCCATCTTCTTGATCTTTTAAACATTGCCTTTCCTATTAGCCCAACTTCCATTATAGTATTTTTTAAAGTCAATTATTTCTTCTCACAAGTATCCAGTCAATACATCCTAAGTCAACAACTACTTATAATTTATCGTAGAGAGAATCATTTTTTGATAGGAACGTAACCACCCTCATAATCTGAGCTCTTATTACTATTTAATTACCCAAACCAAAAACACTATCAATAATGTTCTAAAGGAAAACACATAGATTTCTTAAAATGCAGCATGTCAAATTTAAGACAGTACTTTTAAAAAGTCAAGTTTTTTAATAAATTTGTTTTGCTGCATCAAAAATTAATCATTGTGAAAAAGGAAATCTTTCAACGGGTGGCCTTCATTATCTTTGCCGTGTGTGCATTCCTTAATCCAATCCTTGACATGCTGCCATGGTTCAAATTCACCATGGTGGCAGGCTCAATCTTTTATCTTGCGCTGGGATGGTACTTCCCCATGATAAGAGATGGCGGTAATCCAATGGGTGCTGAACTGGTAGGATATATCTATGCCACCGTTTTCACAGCTAACTTACTTAGCGTGTGGAACATGCCCATGGCAGACATATGTGTTTATTACGGATGCTTCATTTCCCTCGCCTTGATGATCTATATGGTCGTCAGACGTAAAACTGTCAGACGGGATATGCTAATTCAATCAATAATCCTCTTTCTGGTTTCACCAATCACTATGTGGGTGTGAACCAGGAAGACTCAAACATAAAAAGAGGGTCACTGTAAATTGCGACCCTTTTTTTGTGTATCAGACTATTGCTTTGTTGCCGTGTATTCGCCAGACGGATCTCTCTGCTTCATTCCTTTGACAATACCATCCTCGCGAACAAAGATGATACTGAAGTCATCAAATTCCTTGATCCGGAAAGTGTCTTTTGTGACAGGTATCAGCCTGATACGCGGCGTGCCGGGTAAAACAATGAAAATCTCATTACCGGTTACCTCTACCGTGAATGTCGACCCTCCCATGAGATACTTGCCCTCATAATCCTTCAGAACTGCCGGGTCACTTAAGCCTGGATCAACCCTGCGCGTAAATGTGACCTGCCCCTCATCAAGTGAAACAACCAGACCACTGATCGCACCGGCAGGGTTGGTAAGGAAATTCAGCGAGAATAACCCGTAGTCCTCATCATTGGGCGTGTCAAAACGGTCATAATGATAATGCGACAGGGGAAGGACTATATCATGAAAATTAACCTGCATCGAATCATTCTCCTTAAGGCTGACCTTCATTATGCCATAGGCAGGATGTTCATACTCGCCCGCATAATCAGCCAGCTTATGCGAAGGCCCGGCACCTGCAACCCTGTCCTCACCAGCCTTGCTCCGCCCCTCTCTGCCTAGAGCCTTGCCCTTGTCACGGTCAGCAAGGTTCCTCTCGCTCCAGGGCGTCAGATCCATCCCCAGAAGCCGCTCATAGACATTATAGGTGATTGTGTTATATAACGGCTGGCTCTGGTCCCCGATGACAAACACGATCACACCAATACTGTCCGTAGGCATCATCGATATCTGAGAATGAAAGCCGGGAAGATCCCCGCCGTGAAATGCAATCAGATGTCCCCTGTAGGAGGCTGTCCACCTGCCCATGCCATAAACAGAATTAAGCATTTCTTTATATCCCTTGTTTTCAAGCCCGGTATTGGGCAGAGCTATCGAAGGCGCCAGTGAAGCTTTCAGAACTGCTTCAGGTATCACCTGCTTTCCCTCATACTTCCCGCCGTTCATGAGAGCGATCAGCCACTTCGACATGTCATTGATGTTCGAAATAATTGATCCGGCAGGCCCGACAGCCTCCTTGTCCTCATATATCGGGATCTCATAAAGAATGGTCGTGTCACGCTTTTCGTTGTATGGTACACCGTGGTCCGGATCAACGATCATCTCGGCAACCGAGAAAAACGTTCTTTCCATGTTCAGCGGATTAAATATCTTCTCCTGAACAAACTGTTCCCATGTCTTTCCGCTCTGCAGCTCAATAATATACCCTGCTGATACATACATCAGGTTGTTGTAAAGAAATCCTGTGCGAATGGGTTGGCTGGGTTCAAGATATTTTATACGGTCAAAGAGATCCTTCCGGGAGAAATCTGATTTGTACCAGATCAGATCATGCCTCGAAATACCAGTGCGGTGAGCCAGCATGTCACGCAACGTCACCGTATTGTCAAGTTCATTGTTATAGAATTTTATTGACGGCACGAAGTTCTTCACCGGAGCATCCCAGTCCAGCTTGCCTTCCTCAACAAGCAATCCTGCCGCCACAGTCGTGAACAGCTTTGTGTTTGAGGCAATCTGGTAGAGGGTATTTGGTGTCACCGGGAGTTTTTGTCCATAATCCCTGTAACCATATCCCTTTGCAAAGACAAGCTTGTCTTTTACCACTATACCGACACATGCGCCGGGTGTGTTCCAGTCCTTCAAAGTCTTTTCCATATACTGGTCAAATCCTTTGAGCTTCTTGTTGATGTCGGCCGGCTGTGCCTGAGCAGTCCGGAAGAAGCCTGAAAAAATTATCAGGACAAACGCTATCAGTGAACCCTGCAGGCAGATCCTTCTTCTGCAAGGTCTGTTTTCAAGGCACCTCACAAATGCTGCTGTGTCATTCTTTTTCATTTAACCAAATTATTAAGTTTTTCGAAACGGTCATATCTATACAAATTTAAGCAAAAGCCGGAGTATGTTTAAATAAATTTGACTCGCATTGATTGCTGGCGTAATTTTACATACAGGTAAGAGGAACCAATAATTTTTAAGATATATACCTATGAAAAAACTTGTACTTTTTGCAGCATTTTTCCTGTTGATCCTGGCCGGATGCAAACAGGCACCGGTGAACCCTGTCGCTGGGGCATGGAACCTTATCTATTCCAAAGTAGTAGCAAATGATTCAATAATAAGCACTTTCCCCGGTGAATACCAGGGGAGCCAGGTGAAGATGTGGTCCGATAATTATTGGATGTTCGTCGGACAATACAAGCAGGATACGGTTGTTGAAAACGGTTTCGGCGGCGGATCATATACACTTGATGGCGTCGTATACAAGGAGACTATCAAGTATCATAACTCAAAAGATTATGTGGGTCAGACCCTCAGGATGAGGATCGTCGTCGAAAACGATACACTGATGCAGGTCTGGCCTGCAGATGAGACGGGGGAGATTGACAAGAGCAACTACCGGAGTGAAAAGTATGTGAGGGTGAAATGAGTGGAACAGACCACCCCCCGTCCCGATAAATCGGGACGGTTCCCCTCCTAACTTAGGAGGGGAAATTATTAAATATGAATGATTTAGGCTAAGTTCCCTTGCTCTTTGCCCCATGCCCCGTGCTCAGAGCCAGCTTCTCGTGCAGTTTCGTGGCCCACGTCTCTATCGCTGCCTGCTGATGACGGAAATCACTCTCTTTCAGTATTCCGAAGAGGATATTCAGTTTGAACTTTGATCTCTCACCGGGTTTGGTATCTTTATCAGGATCAATCTCGTCCGAGAAGAAACCTTCACTGACAGGATGTGCCATAGCCCTGACCGGAGCGGTATATTGCATCACAACCATGCGTGATTCAGCTCCCTTGTCCGATCCAAGTGTGTGACAAACAGTGAAGATGGCAAGCTGCTCAGTCCAGAACACTCCCTGATACCTCCTGACAAAATCCAGCGCTTCAGGCGTCCATTGGCCAGCCTGCTCGATGCTGCCGGCTACAACAGCATCGTAACCTATCAGAGTTGTCACGCCGCTCATGGGAAGAACGGTCACAATCTCCCCGAGTCCGGATAATACCTTTCCCACCCGTTCAGCCGTTCCGGCTGCAAATCCGCCGCTACCCGCATAAGTGACAAGGATCTTCATTGGCCAGTTTTCAGAATTTCAAAGTTACGAAAATGTAGTGTTATTTATAACATGTAATCACTATTGCATGCTGCCTATTGCCTGCTGCCTATTACCTGCTGCCTGACTTGTCCCAATTTCTTAGTATTTTTGCAGCATTACAAATATAACCACACCCTTAACCGCTGCCAATGAGTGATATTATCAAGCTCCTCCCTGACTCCGTCGCCAACCAGATTGCTGCCGGTGAGGTGATACAGCGCCCCGCTTCAGTGGTGAAGGAACTGACTGAGAACGCGGTGGATGCAGGAGCGTCAGAGATAAGCGTGGTCATACGCGATGCAGGACGCACGCTGATACAGGTGATAGACAACGGAAGCGGTATGAGCGAGACCGATGCCCGTCTGTCTTTCGAGAGACACGCAACCTCCAAGATATCATCAGCAGAGGATCTCTTCTCCATCAGCACCAAAGGTTTCCGCGGCGAGGCCCTGGCTTCGGTAGCAGCAGTCTCCATGACCGAGCTGCGCACACGGCGCGAAGAGGATGAGGCAGGCACACTGGTGGAGATAAACAACTCAAGAGTGACCAGACAGGAACCCTGCTCATGCGCCACAGGTTCTGTGTTCAGCGTAAAAAATCTTTTTTATAATGTCCCTGCCCGCCGAAAGTTCCTTAAGTCTGACAGCACGGAATTCAGACATATAATAACCGAATTCCAGAGGATAACGCTGGCCCATCCCTCAATAAAGTTCAGCCTGATACACAACGATCAGGAAGTCTACCGTCTGCCTGCCGCAAACCACAGGCAGCGCATCGTGGCTCTCTTCGGCAAGCCGTATAATCAGAACCTCGTAAATGTAGAGACAGACACGTCAATTGTCTCCATCAGCGGTTTTGCCGGCAAGCCTGAGAATGCGCGGCGTTCAGCCGGCGAACAGTTCTTCTTCATTAACAACAGGTTCATCCGCCATCCTTACCTCCACCGGGCCGTGCTGGAGGCTTATCAGGGTATATTGCCTCCTGATACGGTGCCGGCTTATTTTCTCTTTATGACCGCCGATCCGGGAACCATCGACGTCAATATCCATCCCACAAAAACAGAGGTGAAATTCGAGGATGAGCGTTCTGTCTGGCAGATTATGCTGGCATCCGTGCGTGAGGCGCTGGGACGGTTTAATGTCGTGCCCTCCATCGATTTCGGACCCGAGGGAGCCATAGAGATACCTGTCATCACAAGTGACATGCCTGCACCTCATTCGCCTCAGATAGAGGTCAACCCCGCCTTCAATCCTTTTGACGGCACTGAATACAGGAGACCTGATCTGAAATGGAAGGACGATGAGAGACGAGACACCCGGGGATGGGAGTCTCTCTTCACCGTTACCGCAAGAAGCGCCACCACCGAAAGCCCGGAGGGATCTGCAGGTCAGCGCCGCTTCTTCCAGGTGAAGAACAGGTACATAATGTGTCCTGTGATCTCCGGCATTATGATGATCGACCAGCGCAGGGCTCATGAACGGGTATTGTATGAGAAATATCTTGCTTCGCTCAGCGACGGACCAAAACCAGCGCAGGTCTCTCTTTTCCCCGTACAGACCGAACTTAATCCCGGTGACATCGTCATCCTTGATGAAATAAAAGAGCATATAAGGGCGCTGGGCTTCGGAGTAGAGACCGGGAACGGGACCATCGTGACCATCACCGGTCATCCTGCCGACAGCCGTAATGCAAGTCCGCTGGCAATGCTTGAGACGCTAATAAGTGAATATAAACTGACCCTTGGCGACCCGTCAATTAACGCCCGCGAACGGGTAGCACTCTCGATGGCAAAAGCATCAGCGATACCGTACGGCATGCCGCTTACCCACCAGGAGATGGAAGAACTGTTTGACATGCTCTTTGCCTGCGCCATGCCCAACTACTCCCCGACGGGAAAGACAGTGATGAACATTATCACTCTTGAGGAGCTTGACAGAAGATTCAGCTGATTTTCGGATAGAATGGCTAAATTTGCCGCTTCATGAACTATATCGGATAAGATGAACAGAATATTTGGAGATATGCCTCCGGTTGTAAAGAACCTGATCATTATCAACGTCGTCATGCTGCTGCTGATGTATGCGGCGAAAGCAATATGGGGTATTGATCTTAATGGTATACTTGGTCTCTACTTTCCTAAATCAGACTATTTCAAGTCGTGGCAGATAGTAACGCACATGTTCATGCACGGAGGATTTCTTCACCTCTTTCTGAATATGTTCGCGCTGTGGATGTTCGGCAGGGTGCTGGAGCAGGTATGGGGACCGAAGCGTTTCCTGATATATTATCTTGTGACGGGCCTCGGCGCCGCCTTTGCCTTTGAGCTTGTTCAGTGGATCCAATATAATAAGGTTATGGCCATCCTTACTCCCGAACAGCTTCAGTATGTATATGACAGTGGCAGCGAGGCCGCCAGACAGGGCCAGAACTTTGCAAACGCGGAGATGGGCAGGCTGAACTCGATACTTAATGTACCTGTGGTAGGGGCCTCGGGAGCTGTATATGGTGTCCTTCTTGCTTTCGGAGTGCTCTTCCCCAATACTCAGCTGATGTTCATCTTCCCTCCCATACCAGTAAAAGCAAAATACGTCGTGATAGGATATGCCGCTATCGAGCTTTATTCTGCCATCACCGCTCCGGGAAGCGGGATAGCCCATACAGCACATCTCGGTGGCATGATCTTCGGCTTGCTGCTCATACGGTACTGGCGCAGGACCACCAATACACTTTATTGATGAATATCTGGGACGAGATAAAAGGATCATTCAGGCACGGTACGACCCTCACCAGGCTTATATATGTCAATGCTATTGTATTCCTTGTAATAAAGATTATTGAGGTGATCGGTGTGCTGGCGGCTAAGCCTGCACTGACGGCATCTGTAGTATCATTTCTTGCCGTACCTGCCTCCATAGATGCACTGGCAGGAAAACCCTGGACGCCCGTCACTTACATGTTCACCCACCAGGGCTTTATACATATCATATTCAATATGTTATGGTTGTGGTGGTTCGGAAAGATATTCCTTAGCTACCTTGACCAGCGCAAGCTGGTGTCGCTCTATGTCATGGGTGGACTGGCAGGGGCTCTGCTTTATATCGCGGTCTTTAATATTTTCCCCGCCTTCGCGGGGATGGTCCACGTCTCCGTTGCCCTCGGCGCATCAGCCTCGGTGATGGCTCTCGTCATTGCCACCGCAATCTATCTACCCGACCTGGAATTAAACCTCCTCTTCTTCGGAAGGATAAAACTCAAATACCTTGCACTTATAACCTTCCTCATCACATCTGTCTTCGATTTCTCGGTCAATACCGGAGGAAAAATTGCACACATAGGCGGAGCACTGATGGGACTGGCTTACGGCTACGGACTGAAGAACGGAAAGGATATCGGTGCCTGGCTGAACAGTATACTAGACTTCTTCGTTACTCTCTTCAGGCCGGGAAAGAAGCTTAAAGTGACCTACAAAAAAGCAAAGACTGATTACGATAACAAAAAGGCAAAAACAGATTTCGACTATAATAAAGTCAAAGCTGAAAGGCAGAAAGCCATAGACCATATACTTGACAAGATCTCAAAAGGAGGTTATGACAGTCTCACGAGAGAAGAAAAAGAGATCCTCTTCAACGAGAGTCAGAACAAAAGGTAGGGCGATAAAACGGTTCTCCCGCAATATTCTGCTGGCGGTGAACATTGTTCTTATCGTTGCCCTGCTGCTTGCTTATATTTCAATATATATCAATCCTTCAATAACCTCTCTGCCGGCACTTTTCGGACTGGCTTACCCCTATATTGTAGCCGCCAATATTATAATGGCGCTGGTGTGGGCGATATTCAGAAAGTGGTTAGCCCTGATATCTGTAATTGCTATCGCTGCCGGCTTCGGCTATATGCACGACTTCATGAGGTTTCGGAATCACGGTAATGAGATACACCATGACCTTAAGGTGATGAGTTATAACGTCAGGCTCTTCAATATTTATGAAGATACCGAGAAAAACTCATACTGGAAGATGATTCAGCTTATGAAGAAGGAAGACCCGGGCATCCTCTGTATTCAGGAATATTTTGTCAGGGACAATCCGTCAACCGCCGATCAGAAGCTCAGGGACGCTCTCGGAAGCAACCTGCAGACTCATATCAAACTTGTAAAAAGCGGGGCATCAAGTTATTACGGCATAGCTACCGTCACCCGGTACCATATCATCAACAGGGGTAACATAATTCATCCGGGCTCATCGTCACTCACAATATTCACTGATGTGGTTGTTGACACTGACACTTTCCGGATATATAACAACCACCTGCAATCGTTCAGGCTCAGGCACATTGAAGGCAACCTGCTGAGCGAGATCGCAAGGGAGGATCCGGGCGGTTCCATGGATAATATTGCAGGTTTGTATAAGAGCCTCACAGAGGGTTTTGCAAGCCGTTCGATTCAGGTTGACAGGGTGAGGAGGCATATCGAAACTTCACCGTATCCGGTAATAGTGGCAGGCGATTTCAATGACACTCCCATCTCATACACCTACCATCGCATGAGGCGAGGGTTGAAGGATGCCTTCGTTGAGGCGGGCTATGGTGCCGGCTTCACATACAAAGGGAAGTACCCGCCCAACAGGATAGATTACATTTTTTATAATGAAGATTTCGATTGCAACGATTTTGACATCGTAAAAGTCAGGTATTCAGATCACTATCCGATAATTGCCTATTTCAGGCGCGTTGCCCAAAAGGAAGCTTCGACAGATCAGCGTTCCCTCCGGAAATAATTATTGCAACCGTTTTGCCGGTAAAAACACTTTTGTTGGCAAGCACCGCAGCAAGAGGCACAGCTGATGAAGGTTCAATAATGATCTTCATCCTCTCCCATACAAGCCGCATTGCGTCAATTATCTGATCCTCGGTCACTGTGAATATATCGTCGGCATTCTGCCTGATAATTGTAAATGTTCTTTCGCAGAGCGATGTCAGCAGTCCGTCTGCGATGGTTTTTGGAGGCAGAGCGGGTTGGAGTGTGCCAGTGTGGAATGATCTGGCCGCGTCATCGGCGAGAGCCGGCTCGGCGCCGTAGATCTTTATACCGGGCAGGAGGTGCCGTGCTGCGATAGCTGTGCCGCTGAGGAGGCCGCCGCCGCCGACAGGAGCGATGATAGCGTCAGCAGAAGGGTAGTCGGTCAGGATCTCCAACGCCGCGGTGCCCTGGCCGGCGATGATATTGAAGTTATCAAACGGATGAATAAGTGTGGCGCCGGTACGTCTTATGACCTCGGCGGCGGCGGCCTCCCTCGACGCGAGCGTTGGCTCACAGAAGGTGATCTCAGCCCCGTATCCCGCCACAGCTTTTTTCTTTACTTCGGGAGCCGTTGATGGCATGACGATATACGCCTTCACCCCGCGGGTCACCGCAGCATGCGCCAGGGCAGCAGCATGATTACCTGATGAATGTGTAACCACACCGTTGCGGCGCTGCTCCCCTGAAAGATTTATTACAGCATTGGTGGCACCCCTGAACTTGAAGGCGCCAACCTTCTGGAAATTCTCGCACTTGAAGAG
>Ga0209745_1001466_pt1 | contig 14034 bp, 16 predicted proteins | sample BarGraNGADG00312_FD_184495 | JGI IMG/M metagenome (GOLD analysis project Ga0209745, IMG submission 184495) | Arctic peat soil microbial communities from Barrow, Alaska - Barrow Graham LP Ref core NGADG0004-312 (SPAdes) (version 2) | ecosystem: Environmental > Terrestrial > Soil > Wetlands > Peat... | reverse complement strand
CCCGGAGGTGGCCCGCGACCACCTGCCGGACATCTGAGTCGGCGTACGCGGGACCCTCGCGCTCCTGTACGTTCATCTGTCATGGAGGTCTCCGTGAGCGCGCTGCGCGCCGAGCTCAAGCAGTGGATCGATGCCGCCCGATCGGGTGCGGACGTCGTGATCACCGATCGCGGCGTGCCGGTCGCCCGGCTCTCCGCCATCGCCGCCACCGACCTGCTCACGCGACTGCAGCGTGAGGGCCTGCTCGGCGCCCCGGACGGGGAGCGGCCGTCGGTCGAGATCCACGACCGGAACCGGCCCGCGCAGGCCCTCTCAGACCTCGCTCGTCGCCTGCGTCGCTGACCGGCGCACGCGATGGCTCTCGTCTACTTCCACCCCGGAGCCCTGGTCCGGCTCTGCATGCCGACCACGAGCTCCGCACTTGCCGTCGCGCTCTGGGACGGCGCTGACGCGGTCGTGACCTCGCGGTTGGCCGATCTCGAGGTCCGCGCTGTGCTCGCGGGGGGCCTGCGGATCGGCAAGCTCGACGACGTCGACCACCAGCGCGCGGGTGAGCGCTGGGGCCGGCTGTGGCGTGGGATGTGGACCGTCGAGCTCGGCACCCAGCTCATGGACCATGCCGCCGAGCTCGCGGGGCGGCACCCCCTGCGCGCCACCGATGCGGTCCACCTGGCCAGCGCGCTCGTGCTCGCGAGCACGGACCTGGCCGTGCTGTGCTGGGACGCGCAGTTCGGCGACGCGGCGCGGGCGGAGGGCTTGCGCGTCCTACCCTGAGGACGGCCCTGCCCCCAGAACGACAGCGGAACCTTCCGTCTCGTAGGCTGACCGTCGTGATCGTCGCCCTGCAGACCCTCGTCTACTTCGCCTTCTACCTTGCCGTGTTCGTGCTGGCGGTATGGGCGCTCATCGACGCGGCGACCCGCCCGCCCGGCGCGTTCGCCAGCGGGGGCAAGCGGACCAAGCGCTTCTGGCTCGTACTGACCGGCGCGGCCGCGGCCATCGCCTTCGTCGCCATTCCGATCATCGGGATCGGTCAGCTGTCCTTCTTGGCGCTCGGGAGCGCGGTCGCCGCGATCGTGTACCTCGTCGACGTGCGTCCCGCGATCCGGCCGTACTCCGGTGGGGGTCGGGGCGGTCGTGGTCGCCGCGGACCGGGCGGACGTGGTACCCCGCCCACGCGCGGCGGCTGGTGACCGTCGATCCCGTTGGCGGTCCGGACGTCGGGGCGCGCTCCCTGCCGCTCGCACGGGTCGTCCGCGGCGACCTGATCGAGTCCGTGCACGCGGGCCACCTGGTCGTGCTCGCGGTCGGCAGGGTCCCGTGACGGCCCACCCCCGCACCCACGACCGCGCGCGTGGCCGCACCGACCCGGCCCCGCTGTGAGAGCGGTCGTGCAGCGCGTGACGCGGGCGTCCGTCACGGTCGACGGCCAGGTCGTCGGCGCGATCGACCGCCCGGGTCTGCTCGTGCTCATTGCTGCCACGCACGCCGACGGCCCGGCTCAGGTCGAGCTCATCGCGCGAAAGATCTCCGAGCTGCGGATCATGCGCGACGAGCGCGCCGCGCTCGAGATCGGTGCCCCCGTCCTCGTCGTCAGCGAGTTCACGCTGTACGCCGACACTCGCAAGGGCCGTCGGCCGACCTGGAACCGGGCCGCACCGGGCCCGGTCGCGGAGCCGCTCGTCGAGCGGCTCGTGGACGCGTTGCGCGCGCTGGGCCTCGAGGTCGTGACCGGAACCTTCGGGGCCGACATGGCCGTCGAGCTCGTGAACGACGGTCCCGTGACGATCTTGCTGGAGGCCTGACGACGGTGGGCACGCTGCGGATCGACGCGGTGCGCGGGGACATCACGCGTGAGCGCACGGACGCGATCGTGAACGCCGCCAACTCCGCGCTGCTCGGCGGTGCCGGTGTCGACGGGGCGATCCACGCCGCCGCGGGTCCGGCCCTGCTCGCAGAGTGCCGCGAGCTCCGGCGGACCACCCTGCCCGACGGTCTGCCGGTGGGCGACGCCGTCGCGACCGGCTCGGGCCGGTTGACCGCCCGCTGGGTGGTCCACACCGTGGGGCCGAATGCCCATCGCGGTGAGCGGGACCCCGCCCTGCTCGCTTCGTGCTTCACCCGGTCGCTCGAGGTCGCGGCCGCGTTGGGTGCGCGTTCCATCGCCTTCCCGGCTGTGAGCGCCGGGGTCTACGGGTGGGCTGTGGACGACGTCGCGCGGATCGCGGTGCGGGCGGTGCGCGCGTGGGGTGCGCTTGACCGCCGGCCCGACGACGCGACCGGGCTCGTGCTGGTGCGGTTCGTGCTGTTCTCCGACGCCGCGCTGGCGGCGTTCGAACGGGCTCTCGCCGAGCCCGTGGACTGAGGGCAGTGCCGGCCCGTGTCACGCCTGCGGCGAACATGGGCTGTTGCAGGTACCTGTCGCCGTTAGCCTGGAAAGCACGCCGTCCCGGCCGGACCCCAGCCCCGGCTGTACGTCGCTCGTGAGGAGTGCACATGTTCGAGAGATTCACGGACCGAGCCCGCCGGGTGGTCGTCCTCGCCCAAGAAGAGGCGCGGATGCTGAACCACAACTACATCGGCACCGAGCACATCCTGCTCGGCCTCATCCATGAGGGTGAGGGTGTCGCTGCGAAGGCGCTCGAGTCCCTTGGGATCTCCCTGGACGCGGTGCGCTCGCAGGTCCAGGAGATCATCGGCGAGGGCCAGCAGGCGCCGTCGGGCCACATCCCCTTCACGCCGCGCGCCAAGAAGGTCCTCGAGCTGTCGCTGCGCGAGGCGCTGCAGCTGGGCCACAACTACATCGGGACCGAGCACATCTTGCTGGGCCTCATCCGCGAGGGTGAGGGCGTCGCCGCGCAGGTGCTCAACAAGCTCGGCGCCGACCTGAACCGCGTGCGCCAGCAGGTCATCCAGCTGTTGAGCGGCTACCAGGGCAAGGAGCCGGTCGCTGCTGGCGGACCGGCCGAGGGCCAGCCCTCGGGTTCCGCGGTGCTCGACCAGTTCGGCCGCAACCTGACCCAGGCCGCCCGCGACGGCAAGCTCGACCCGGTCATCGGGCGCGAGAAGGAGATCGAGCGGGTCATGCAGGTGCTGTCCAGGCGCACCAAGAACAACCCGGTGCTGATCGGTGAGCCCGGCGTCGGAAAGACGGCGATCGTCGAGGGCCTGGCGCAGGACATCGTGCGAGGCGACGTGCCCGAGACGCTCAAGGACAAGCAGCTGTACACGCTCGACCTCGGTGCGCTCGTGGCCGGCAGCCGGTACCGCGGCGACTTCGAGGAGCGTCTGAAGAAGGTCCTCAAGGAGATCCGCACTCGCGGCGACATCATCCTGTTCATCGACGAGATCCACACGCTCGTCGGTGCTGGCGCGGCGGAGGGCGCGATCGATGCTGCGAGCATTCTCAAGCCCATGCTCGCGCGCGGCGAGCTCCAGACGATCGGCGCGACCACGCTCGACGAGTACCGCAAGTACGTCGAGAAGGACGCGGCCCTCGAGCGCCGGTTCCAGCCGATCCAGGTTGCGGAGCCCACGCTGAAGCACACGATCGAGATCCTCAAGGGTCTGCGGGACCGTTACGAGGCGCACCACCGCGTCTCGATCACGGACGGGGCCCTGGTGGCCGCCGCGACGTTGGCCGACCGGTACGTCAACGACAGGTTCTTGCCCGACAAGGCGATCGACCTGGTCGACGAGGCGGGCGCGCGCCTGCGCATCCGCCGCATGACGGCCCCGCCGGAGCTGCGTGAGCTCGACGAGCAGATCGCGGTGGCGCGCCGCGACAAGGAGTCCGCGATCGACGAGCAGGACTTCGAGAAGGCCGCGCGGCTGCGCGACAAGGAGAAGCAGCTGGGCGTGCGCCGCATCGAGAAGGAGAAGTCCTGGAAGTCGGGCGACCTCGACTCGGTCGCCGAGGTGGACGAGGACCTGATCGCCGAGGTCCTGGCGCTTGCGACGGGCATCCCGGTGTTCAAGCTCACGGAGGAGGAGAGCGCGCGGCTGCTCCACATGGAAGATGCGCTGCACAAGCGCGTCGTCGGTCAGGACGCCGCGATCAAGTCGCTGTCCCAGGCGATCCGGCGGACCCGGGCCGGCCTGAAGGACCCGAAGCGTCCCGGCGGCTCGTTCATCTTCGCGGGGCCCACGGGCGTCGGGAAGACCGAGCTCGCGAAGGCGCTCGCGGAGTTCCTGTTCGACGACGAGAACGCGCTGATCCAGCTCGACATGAGCGAGTTCTCCGAGAAGCACACGGTCTCGCGGCTGTTCGGCTCACCCCCCGGGTACGTCGGGTACGACGAAGGTGGTCAGCTCACCGAGAAGGTGCGCCGCAAGCCGTTCTCGGTCGTGCTGTTCGACGAGGTCGAGAAGGCGCACGCAGACATCTTCAACGCGCTGCTGCAGATCCTCGAGGACGGTCACCTCACGGACTCCCAGGGCCGGCGGGTCGACTTCAAGAACACCGTCATCATCATGACCACCAACCTGGGCACCCGGGACATCGCCAAGGGCCTGCAGACCGGCTTCCAGGCCGGCGGAGACCTGTCGACGTCGTACGAGCGGATGAAGTCCAAGGTCTTGGACGAGCTCAAGCAGCACTTCCGCCCGGAGTTCCTCAACCGGGTGGACGACGTCGTGGTGTTCCCGCAGCTCTCGGAGTCCGAGATCTTGGCGATCGTCGATCTGATGATCGCCAAGCTCGACCTGCGGATGCAGGACAAGGACATGTCGATCCAGATCACGCCGGCGGCCAAGAAGCTGCTGTCCGAGAAGGGGTACGACCCGGTCCTCGGGGCGCGCCCGCTGCGCCGCGCGATCCAGCGGGAGATCGAGGATGCGCTCTCCGAGAAGATCCTGTTCGGTGAGATCCACCCCGGTCAGGTGGTCCTGGTCGATGCCGTCGGGGAGGGGCTGCTGGGCGAGTTCACATTCCACGGGGTCGCCAAGGGTGAGTCCGTCCCCGAGCCCGTGGTGGTCGGGGTGGTCGGCACGCCCGGTTCGGGCACTGACGTGCCGCACGCGCCGCCGTTGTCCACGTCGGGTGACACGCAGACCAAACCGCTCGCCGACTAGCGGCTGCTCGCCTGTCTCGCGCGACGAGTCGTGCGCGTCAGCTTGCGCCCGCAAAGCCCTCCTGGCGCCAGGCCTCGTACACCGCGAGCGCGGCCGAGTTGGCGAGGTTGAGTGAACGTCTGCCGGCGAGCATGGGGATCCGCACCTGGTCGGTGATCCGCGGGTCGGCCAGCACGTCGGCGGGCAGGCCCGTCGGCTCGGGCCCGAACAGGAGCAGGTCGCCGGGTCGGTATGTCACGTCGGTGAAGCGTCGCGTGGCGCGGGTCGTGAAGGCGAACACCCGCCCCCCGGGCTGGGCCGCCCAGAGGGCGCCCAGGTCGGGGTGCACGACGACGTGTGCCAGGTCGTGATAGTCCAGCCCGGCGCGGCGGAGCTTCGGCTCGGACAGGTCGAAGCCGAGCGGCTCGACGAGGTGCAGCTCGGCGCCGGTCACCGCGGACAGGCGGATCGCGTTGCCGGTGTTCTGGGGGATGCGGGGTTCGAAGAAGACGATGCGTACCACGCGTCGATGCTCCCACCCGTACGGTCGAGGCGTTCGCGCGGTCGACCTGGATTGCTAACGTGGAGCCCCGACCGCTCACCCCTTTCGAGAGGACACCTTGATGTCATCGCCCGATTACGAGGCCGCCACCGAGCGTTACGGGCAGATGCCGTACCGCAGCGCGGGTCGCAGCGGACTGAGCCTGCCGAAGCTCTCCTTGGGGCTCTGGCACAACTTCGGGCACACGACACCGTTCGAGACCCAACGGGCCGTGCTCCACCGCGCCTTCGACCTGGGCATCACGCACTTCGACCTGGCCAACAACTATGGGCCGCCGTACGGGTCCGCGGAGGAGAACTTCGGCCGGCACCTCGCGGCCGACCTGCGTCCCCACCGTGACGAGCTGGTCATCAGCTCGAAGGCCGGGTACGACATGTGGCCGGGTCCGTACGGTGACGGCGGATCGCGCAAGTACATGCTCGCCTCGCTCGAGCAGTCGCTCGGACGGCTCGGGTGCGACTACGTGGACATCTTCTACTCGCACCGGCCGGACCCGTCGGTCCCGATCGAGGAGACGATGGGCGCGCTCCACACCGCGGTCCAGCAGGGCAAGGCGCTCTACGCCGGCGTCTCGAGCTACTCCCCGGCCCAGACGCGCCAGGCGGCCCGGGTGCTGGCCGACCTCGGGACGCCGCTCCTGATCCACCAGCCGTCGTACTCGATGTTCAACCGGCACGTCGAGGCGCCGCAGCAGGCGGCTCCGGGGACGGCGGGGGAGAGCCTGCTGGACACGATCGGCGACCTGGACATCGGCATGATCGTGTTCTCGCCGCTCGCGCAGGGCCTCCTGACCAGCCGTTACCTCGGCGGTGAGATCCCTACCGGCTCGCGGGCCGCAGTCGGGCAGTTCCTGAAGGCCGACCAGATCGACGACACCTACCTGATGCGTGCACGAGCGCTGAACAAGATCGCAGCAGGGCGCGGGCAGTCCCTCGCGCAGCTCGCGCTGAGCTGGGTGCTGCGCGACGAGCGGGTGACCTCCGCGCTGGTCGGTGCGAGCAGTGTGGCGCAGCTCGAAGAGAACGTCGCGGCGCTGGCGGGCGGTCCGCTGACGGACGCCGAGCTGGCCGCGATCGAGCCGTACGCCGTGGACGGAACCGCCCGGTAGCGTCAACCGAGCGTCGCCGCGATGACGAGCAGGGTCGGCACGGCGAGGGCGGTGGTCACCACCCCGGCGTCGCGCGCGAGCGCCTGACCGCGCCCGTACTGGGTCGCGTACACGAGCACGTTCTGCGCGGTGGGCAGCGCCGCCATCGCGACGACGGCGAGCAGCGTGTGTCGGTCGAGGCCGAGCACATGCCCGAGGACGAGGGCGAGGGTGGGGCTCACGACCGTGCGCAGCGTCACGGCGAGCACCAGCTCGCGTGGCCGGGTCGCCTCGCCCTCGGTGCGCGGCACGGCGATCGACATTCCGAAGGTGATCAGGGCGAGGGGCGCGGCCGCGGCCCCGACCAGGGCGAACGGCCCGAACACCGCCGCCGGCAGCTTCCAGGGGAGCGCGGCGAGGAGCAGCCCGGTCAGGGACGCGACGATGATCGGGTTGCGGAAGGTGCGTGCCAGGACCCCTCGCAACCCGGGCCGTCCAGGGAACAGGTGCGCGTCCAGGATCGTGAACGCGATCGGGGCGAGGACGAGCAGCTGGAACAGCAACGGCGGCACGACAGCGACGGCGTCACCGAGGAGGTAGACCGCGAGGGGCAGGCCCAGGTTGCCGGCGTTGACGTAGGACGAGGCGAGCGTGCCGACGACGACGTTCGGGACGGGTCGACGCCAACCGAACGCCAGCACCACGGCTGCGAGCACCGCCACCGTCGATGTGCTCAGCGCCGAGACCAGCGCCGAGCGGGAGAGCAGCAGGTGCAGGTTCGCGTGCGCCACCGTGACGAACAGCAGGCACGGCGTCGTGACCGTGAAGCAGGCCCCCGCCAGAATCGTGAGGGCGCCGGTGCCGAGGGTGCCGCGGTGACCGAGCCACCAGCCCGCGCCGATGATCGCGCCCATGGTGCCGAGCGCGATGACCACCGCTCCCATGCGCCCCCCCGATCACGGCTCGGTCGTCCACGAACCGATGCCCGGCCAGGTTACCCGCGGGGCCGCCGGCCTGGCGCGCAGATCACCGGTCCGGGCCGGCCTGCGTGACCTGGGCGAGGGCGGCCCGGGCGACGGCGAGGCGCGTGGGCACGTCAGCGTCCTTGGGTCGCACGGAGACCTTGACGGCGATACGCGGGACGTCGCCGGCCGCCCGGAGGGTAGCGGTGATCTCCTCCTGGCCCAGCAGCGAGGCGGCGGATGCCGCGAGGGCCGGGTCGGCTCCGCGCGGCGGGATGTGTGCGTCGCTCCAGGCCGGACCCCACGGCGTCGGGACATCGCTCGCCCCCGAGAGGACGACGGCGCGCAGGACCCCGGCGTCGACCGCCGCCCGGACGTGCTCGATGGCGGTCCCCGCGCTGTGGCCCTCGATCGCGGAGCGCCCCCAGTTGATGCTCAGCCCGAGCCGGTCGGCATCGACGCCGACGGCCCGCACTGCGGCGATCTCGTCCTGGATCGACCAGAAGCCTTTCGCCGCGAGCTGTCCGGGGACGGGGGCGTCGCAGTGCTCGACCAGCAGCACCGCGCCTGCGAGGTCCCACTCGAGGATCTGCGCGAGCGAGCGCGAGAGGGCGTCCCGTGAGCCGCCGGTGGGGCCTGGTGCGCTGTGCACCTGGATCGCGACGACCCGCCGCCGGCCGTGCTCGTCGGCCAGTCCCAGCGCGAGGTCCCGCGCGCGGGCGACATCAACCAGCGCGAGCGAGCGCCCGGCCTCGTCGACAGACGCGAGCCCGTAGGCGGGCTCGCGCAGCAGGCGTCCCATGACCGTCGGGATGCACGTCACCAGCAGGTCCCACGCCGGACGCACGTTCCGCACGAGCCAGGAGGGTTCGAGGCTCGGCGCGCCCTCGAGGGCGAGGGGGAACTCGAGGCCGCCGACGCCGAGGTCCGCAACGCCGGCATAGAACGCCTCCTCGGCCTTGAGGCCTGCGGGCGCCATCGCGTAGGCGCCGAGCAGCAGTTCCGCGGGAGTGGTCATGGTGTCTCCTCCATAGGATCTCGGACCCGGTTTGACGGAGTCGAAACCGGTGCTACGTTGTTCCATGTAGCGGAACTCAGTTCCATCTGGAAGACTAACGCAGAGGTCAGCTTGACCGCGATGTCGAGGTTCCGGACCTACATCGGTATGCGCCACCCGCCCGAACCTCCACCGAGGACCAATCCGGGCGCGCCAGGAGCTCACGTCGTGAGCCGAACAAGGAGTTCAGTCTGAAGCGGAACAAGGTTGTTTCGATCATTGCAGGGGCGAGCCGCGTCGCGCTCGCACTGACCGCACGCGGTTCGGCCGACGACGGCCAGGGCAACGCGAGCGCCAACAAGGATGGTGAACTGTGACTCAGAGCCTGGTACTCCCACCTCCGCCCCCATTGGATGCGGTCCTTCCTCCGGTGGACAAAAAGAACCTCCGCCGCGCGGCCTGGGCGGGTGGGATCGGCACCGCGCTGGAGAACTTCGACTTCACGATCTTCGGCACCGCCTCCGCGATCATCTTCAGCAAGATCTTCTTCTCGAGCCTGAGCCCGGCTTCCGGCATGCTCGCGTCCTTCGGTGTGCTGTTCATCGGCTTCGGAGCCCGCCCGCTCGGGGGCATGTTCTTCTCGAAGTACGGTGACCGGCTCGGGCGCAAGTTCGTCATGGTGGCCACCCTGTTCCTGATGGGTACCGCGACGTTCGCGATCGGGCTGCTGCCGACCTATGCAGCGGTCGGGATCTGGTCGCCGACCCTGCTGCTGATGGTCCGGTTCCTGCAGGGCTTCGGGGCCGGAGCCGAGCAGGCCAGCGGCATCGTGCTACTGACGGAGACGGCGCCGAAGGGTAAGCGCGGGCGGTTCGCCTCGCTGGTCTTCGTGGGTGCTGCGGCCGGTGCCGCGATGGGTGCCGTCGTGTGGATCCTGGTCCAGCTGATGCCGGCCGACGCGCTGCTCTCCTACGGCTGGCGGCTGGTCTTCTTCAGCTCGATCTTCGTCACCTTCGCCGCATGGGTCATTCGCCGCAAGGTGAAGGAGTCCCCGGTCTTCGAAGAGCTGAAGGTCGAGGGTGTCGTCAAGCGCGAGGTCTCGCCGGTGGGAGACGTCTGGAAGAACGGCAAGAAGCACCTGGCCCGGATCTTCTTCATGAACATCGGCGCCAACGCGCACTCGTACATCTTCCAGGTCTTCCTCGGGGGCTACCTGATCACGTGGCTGCATCTTGACGCCAAGCTGATCCCGAAGTTCCTGCTGATCGGCGCCCTGTGCGCCTGCGTCTCCGCGGTTGTGTTCGGCATCCTGTCGGACAAGTACGGACGCCGGCGCATGTACCTGATCGTCACTGGCTTCCTGTTCCTGTTCGCGGCGCCCGCCTTCATGCTGATGAGCACCGGCAACCTCGTCCTGATCTGCCTCGTCATCGTCATCGGGTTCATGATCGCGTCGCAGGGCACTGTCGGGGTCCAGGCCGCATACTTCCCGGAGCTGTTCGGCTCGCGCTACCGGTACGCGGGTGTGGCCCTCGGCCGTGAGTTCTCCTCCGTCTTCGGCGGTGGCCTCGCACCCTTCATCTGCGCCGCGCTGGTCAAGGCTGCCACCGGTTCCTGGTGGCCGGTTGCCATCTACATGATGGTGATCATGGCCATCACGTTCGGTACCACCCTCTTAGCTCCCGAGACGGTCGACCGCGACCTGCTCCAGGAAGCGGACGCGGAGTAGCAGCAGCTGTGATCCGTGCCGGGTGGAACGTCTCGCGAGTTCTGCCCGGCACGGCGCTTTCCCGTGCAGTACCCGAACAACCGTGTAAAGAGGACTTCATGGAACAGCGTTACGCCACGAGCCCGGAGCACGTCCGCGGGATGCACACCGCGGAGCTCCGCGCGCGCTACCTGGTCCAGGACCTGTTCGTCGACGACGAGGTCAGGTGCGTCTACACCCACCACGACCGCATCGTGCTCGTGGGCGTCAGCCCGGTCACGAAGTCCCTCGAGCTGCCGACATCTGCGGAGATCCGCAGCGACTTCTTCTTCGAGCACCGCGAGGGCGGGATCGTCAACACCGGCGGCACCGGAACGGTCACCGTGGACGGCACCGAGTACCTGCTGGCCACGGGATCGTGCCTCTACATCGGGCGTGGCGCCTGCGTCGTCGTGCTGGCCTCCTCGGACGCGACCGGCCCGCTGGGCGCGGCCCGCTTCTACCTGGTCTCCGCACCCGCCCACACGGCCTACCCGACGACGCTCGTCGAGGCCGGCCAGGGCAACGTGCGCGAGCTGGGCGACCCGCTCACCTCCAACCGCCGCACGCTGAACCAGTACATCCACGAGAAGGGCATCCAGAGCTGCCAGGTCGTGATGGGGGTCACCACGCTTCACCCAGGGAGCATGTGGAACACCATGCCGGCCCACACGCACGACCGCCGCACAGAGTGCTACCTCTACTTCGACCTGCCGGACGACGCCCGCGTCGTCCACCTCATGGGCGAGCCGACCGAGAGCCGACACCTCGTCGTCGGCAACCGCGAGGCTGTCATCTCCCCGAGCTGGTCCGTGCACTCCGGAGTGGGATCCGCGAGCTATTCGTTCGTCTGGGCCATGGCCGGAGAGAATCAGGCGTTCGACGACATGGATGGCTTCGCCATCGCGGACATGCGTTGATCTCGCAGGGTCAGCGCTGAAGGAGGGGACCGAGAGATGAGCACTGAGATCGCCGAGGCGGCAACGGGAGCAGCGGGCATCAACGCGGCGAGCGCGAGCGAGAAGACCCTGCTGGTGCTCGAGGCTGCGCTGACCCACTCGCGCTTCACGGCGGTCGTGGCGGCCACCGGGCTGGCCAAGGCGACGACGCACCGCATCCTCAGCACCCTCGTGCTTCGCCAGTTCGTCACCGTCGACCGTGACGGGAGCTACCTTCCCGGTCCGAAGATCCTGTCCCTTGCCGGACGAGCGCTGCAGCGGATCGACATCTCGGCGATCGCGAAGCCGTTCGTCGATACGCTTGTGCGCAGGTCGCACTGCACGGTCCACCTCGGCGTCGTGAACGGCGACGAGATCGTCTACCTGATCCGCGCCGACTCCGACAAGCCCTACGTGATGCCCTCGCGCGTCGGCCTCGCGGTCCCGATGCACTCCACGGGTATCGGGAAGGTCGTGCTGAGCACCTACACCGACGACGAGCTGGAGCGTTTCGTGGCCCGGGTCGGCCTGCTGCCCCGGACCGGGCACACCATCACGACGCTCGAGGGATTGCGAGCCGAGGTCGCCGTGGTCCGCAGGCTCGGCTACGCCGTCGACCGCGAGGAGAACGTGCCCGGACTGGGCTGCGTCGCGGCCCCTGTCCGGGATCTCACGGGCACGGTCAAGTACGGGGTCAGCATCTCCACCCTGCTCCTGGAGCACACCCTCGAACAGATCGAAGCCATGGCGCCGTTGGCCATCGAGACCGCCGACCAGATCTCTGCCGCCCTCGGCCACCGACAAGGAGCACTGCAGACATGACGAACGTCACCACGCCTTCCCGCTACGCGGAGAGCCTGTTCAGCCTCGAAGGGAAGCTGGCCGTCGTCACCGGCGCGAGCCAGGGCATCGGGCTGGCGATCGCGGAGTCGCTCGCCCGAGCGGGCGCGGACATCATCGGCGTGAGCTACGACATGCCGGAGGGCGCCAGCGCCGTCCGCACGGTGGTCGAGGCCCTCGGCCGTAAGTTCACCCCGCTGTGTGCCGACTTCTCGGTGCGCGAGCAGGTCACCGAGCTGGCTGAGGACCTTGCCGGACGCGGGGTCGACATCCTCATCAACAACGGCGGCACCATCCGGCGTGCTCCGGCGGCCGAGCACTCGGACGAGGACTTCGACTACGTCGTCGACGTCAACCTGCGCTCGACGTTCATCCTGTCCCGCGAGGTCGGCCGGTCGATGATGCAGCGCGGCCAGGGCAAGATCGTCAACACCGCCTCCCTGCTCAGCTTCCAGGGCGGGGTCAACGTCCCTGGCTACGCGGCCTCGAAGTCGGCCGTCGCCGGTCTGACCAAGGCCCTCGCCAACGAGTGGGCCCCCAAGGGCGTCAACGTCAACGCCGTCGCCCCGGGCTACGTCGCGACCGCCAACACCAAGGACCTGCGCGCGGACGCCGAGCGAAGCCGGGAGATCCTCGACCGCATCCCGGCGGGTCGCTGGGCGCAGCCCGAGGACATCGCTGGTGCGGTCCTGTTCCTGTGCTCGCACGCGGCGGACTACGTGCACGGCATCATCCTTCCCGTTGACGGCGGATGGTTGGCTCGATGACCGCTGCCGCGGTGAGGATCGTGATCACCGAGTGCGATCACGACTCGTTCGCGGCCGAGCACGAGGTCACTGACCCGGCCGGCGCCGAGCTGGTGCTGACCCAGTCGCGCTCGGCCGCCGAGCTGGTCGCGGGCGCCGCCGGCGCTGACGGGATCCTCGTGCAGTACGCGCAGATCACGGCCGAGGTGATGGACGCCCTGCCGCGCCTGCGCGCGATCGGGCGGTACGGCGTCGGCGTCGACTCGGTCGACATCGACGCCGCCACCGCGCGCGGCATCGCGGTCTGCAACGTGCCCGACTACGGCACGGAGTCCGTCTCCGACCACGCGATCGGCCTGGCCCTGGCGGCCGCTCGGGGCATCCCACGCCTGGACCGTGGGTTGCGCGCCGGCTCGTTCGACCTGGCCGCCGTGCGCCCGCTCTACCAGACCCGCGGACGCGTGTTCGGGGTGATCGGGATGGGACGCATCGGCACGGCCACCGCACGCAAGGCGGCTGGCCTGGGCTACGAGGTCATCGGGTACGACATCGCCGCCGACCCGCGTGGGACGACCTACCACGGGTTCACCGCGGTGGGCCTGGACGAGCTGCTCGAACGGTCCCAGGTCGTGTCGCTGCACACCCCGTTGACGGAAGTGACCCGGGGCATGATCGGCACCGACCAGCTGGCGCGGATGCGCTCCGACGCCATCCTGGTCAACACCAGCCGCGGCGGGGTCGTCGACGGTGCCGCGCTGGTCGAGGCGCTGCGCACCGGCAGCATCTGCGGGGCGGCGATCGACGTGCACGAGTCCGAGCCGCTCCCGGTCGGGCACCCGCTGACCACTTTCGACTCGGTCGTCCTCACGCCGCACCTCGCCTGGTACACGGAAGAGTCGTACGACGAGCTCAAGCGACGCACGGTCGCAGGAGTCCTCGAGGTCTGCGCGGGGCGTGTGCCGCGCAACATCGTCAATCCCGAGGTCCTCGGGGCACCGGGACGCAACAGCCGCTGCGTCACCGCAGCAGCGTGACAGGAGCGCCAGATGAACACCATGGTGGCAGCGCGTTGGACGGCAGCCGACGAGGTGCGGGTGGCTGAC
>Ga0209745_1001465_pt1 | contig 14036 bp, 13 predicted proteins | sample BarGraNGADG00312_FD_184495 | JGI IMG/M metagenome (GOLD analysis project Ga0209745, IMG submission 184495) | Arctic peat soil microbial communities from Barrow, Alaska - Barrow Graham LP Ref core NGADG0004-312 (SPAdes) (version 2) | ecosystem: Environmental > Terrestrial > Soil > Wetlands > Peat... | reverse complement strand
GTGCGGGATCTGTTCGAACAGGCCAAGGCCAACGCCCCCGCGATCGTGTTCGTTGACGAGATCGACGCGGTCGGTCGCCACCGTGGTGCCGGCCTCGGCGGCGGTCACGACGAGCGTGAGCAGACGCTCAACCAGCTCCTCGTCGAGATGGACGGCTTCGACGTCAAGACCAACGTCATCCTCATCGCGGCCACGAACCGTCCCGACATCCTCGACCCCGCACTGCTGCGCCCGGGTCGCTTCGACCGCCAGATCGCGGTCGATGCACCCGACATGATCGGCCGGCACCGCATCCTGCAGGTGCACGGCAAGGGCAAGCCGTTGGCCACCGGTGTCGACCTGCTCGCGGTGGCCCGACGCACGCCCGGTTTCACCGGCGCCGACCTGGCCAACGTCCTGAACGAGGCGGCCCTGCTCACGGCGCGTGGCAACGGCAAGCTCATCGACGACGCCGCTCTTGACGAGGCCATCGACCGTGTCGTGGCCGGCCCGCAGAAGCGCACCCGGATCATGAGTGCCCGGGAGAAGAAGATCACCGCCTACCACGAGGGTGGTCACGCGCTCGTCGCCTCGGCGATGCTCAACACCGACCCGGTCACCAAGATCACGATCCTGCCCCGCGGCCGGTCCCTCGGTTACACCATGGTCATGCCGCTGGACGACAAGTACTCCACGACCCGCAACGAGATGCTCGACCAGCTTGCCTTTGCCCTGGGAGGGCGCGTCGCGGAGGAGATGATCTTCCATGACCCCACGACCGGCGCCGGTAACGACATCGAGAAGGCCACCGGCCTGGCCCGGCGCATGGTGACGCAGTTCGGCATGAGCGAGCGCATCGGTGCCATCAAGCTCGGCCAGGACGCGGGTGCCGAGATCTTCCTCGGTCGCGACATGGGCCATCAGCGCGACTACTCCGAGACCGTGGCAGGTGTCGTCGACGAGGAGATTCGGCGCCTGATCGAGGCGGCGCACGACGAGGCCTGGCACGCGTTGAACGACAACCGCGACGTGCTCGACCAGCTGGTGCTCGACCTGCTCGAGAAGGAGACTTTGGGCAAGGACCAGCTCAAAGACATCTTTGCCAACGTGGTCAAGCGTCCGGCCCGGCCGATATGGCTCTCCAGCGACCGGCGCCACGTCAGCGACCTGCCGCCCGTGATGACCCCCGCAGAGCGCGCTGCCATGTCCAACGGGTCGAAGCCGCAGGACACACTCACCGGTCAGGAGCACTCGGCGACTGTGGTGATCGAGGTCCCCGAGGGCGGCTATGTCGACCCCACCTCAGGTTGACCTGGAGCGTGCTGAGCGCGCAGTTCGCGAGATCCTGCTGGCAATCGGCGAGAACCCCGACCGCGAAGGGCTGAGAGAGACCCCTGCCCGCGTGGCCAGGTCCTACGTCGAGATCTTCGCGGGCATGACACAAACGCCTGAAGACGTACTCACAACGACCTTCGAGATCGGTCACGACGAGCTCATCCTGGTGCGCGACATCGAGGTCTACAGCACCTGCGAGCACCATCTCGTCCCCTTCCACGGCGTCGCTCACGTGGGCTACATCCCCGGCCACGACGGGCGGGTGACCGGTTTGTCCAAGCTGGCTCGTCTGGTGGATGTCTTTGCGCGACGCCCGCAGGTCCAGGAGCGGCTGACCTCGCAGATTGCCGACGCGCTGGGTGAGTACCTCAAGCCACAAGGCGTCATCGTGGTCGTCGAGTGCGAACACCTGTGCATGTCGATGCGTGGAGTCCGTAGGCCCGGCTCGCGGACCATCACCTCAGCCGTGCGCGGCCAGCTGCGCGATCCTGCGACCCGCGCCGAGGCCATGGCCCTCGTGCTGGGCGGTCACCGGTGAGCGATCGCGCTCCCTCGCGCACGCCTTCACCGGGTTCTACACTTCTGGCCGAGTTCACCAAACCCCGTTCGCGGGCCCCAGCGATGGTGGGCGCCCTCACCTACCTCGTCGGCTTTGCCGACATCGCCACCGGTATGGCGCGTGGCTGGCGGCAACGGTTGCATCCCCTGACCAATCTGGTGCCAGGTGCCATCGCCGCAGCCTCAGCGGCGACGGTCGTGTCCGGCATACTGCTGCTGCTGCTGGCTCATGCGCTGCGACGGCGCAAGCGCCGGGCGTGGCGGGCGGCGTTGGCGCTGCTGGCACTCAGTGTTGTTCTCCACGCGGTCAAGCTCGAGTTCTTCGCGGTCGCGATGTCGTTGGCGGTGCTGATCGCCCTGATCGCCTATAGGGGCGAGTTCCGGGCGTTGGGTGACCCCACGACCCGATGGCGGGCGGTGCGGACGTTCGTCGTCCTGTCAGCCGCGAGCCTCGTCGTCGGCGTGCTGCTGGAGATCCTGCTGCGTCATCGCGCGGTGGGGGGGCCGCCGAGCTTTGGCAGCATCGTCCAGGAGGTTCTCAGCGGTTTGGTGGGCTTCCAGGGCCCGCTCAGCTTTGGGGACGAACGCGCTGCCGATGTCGAGGGAGCCGTGCTGCTCGGGCTGGGCCTGATGACGGCCCTGACGACCGTCTATCTGGCCCTGCGTGCCCCCGAGCCGCGTCCGCAGCTGACCGACGCCGACGAAGCGGCCATGCGTTCCCTGCTCCAACGCAACCCGGACTCTCTCGGCTACTTCAACCTGCGTCGCGACAAGAGCGTGGTCTGGTCCGACTCGGGCAAGGCTGCGGTGGCCTACCGCGTCGTCTCGGGCGTGATGCTGGCCAGCGGTGACCCGCTGGGGGACCCCGAAGCGTGGCCGGGGGCCATCACCAACTTCCTTGCCGACGCCGAAAGCCATGCCTGGACGCCCGCGGTGATCGGTTGTTCGGAGCGCGCCGGCAAGAGCTGGTGTCGAGCGACTGGACTGAGCGCCCTGGAGCTCGGTGACGAGGCCGTGGTGGACGCGGCAACGTTCTCTCTTGACGGTCGGCCGATGCGCAACGTCCGGCAGATGGTGAAGCGGATCGAACGGGCCGGCTACACGACGGAGGTCCTGCGGGCGGGCAGCGTCTCCGAGGGCGAGCGGCGCCGTGCCCTGGTTGATGCCGATGCCTGGCGGGGCACCGAGACCGAGCGCGGATTCTCGATGGCCCTGGGCCGGCTGGTCGACCCCGTTGACCCCGACTGCGTCTTCGTGGTGGCACGCCAGGATGGCGTCATGAGAGCGTTCCTCCAGTTCGTCCCCTGGGGCCCTGACGGGATGTCCCTGGACCTCATGCGCCGCGACCGAACCGCCGATGCCGGTGTCAACGAGCTGCTCATCGTGGACTCGCTGAGGTCGTGCCCACAGCTGGGCGTCAACCGCGTCTCCCTCAACTTTGCGGCCTTCAGGTCGACCCTCGAACGCGGAGAGCGCCTCGGTGCCGGACCTCTTCTGCGAGCGTGGCGCAGGGTGCTGTTGTTTGCCTCCCGCTGGTTCCAGATCGAGAGTCTGTATCGGTTCAACGCCAAGTTCCAGCCGACCTGGGTGCCTCGTTTCGTCGTCTATCCGGCGGCCCGTGACCTGCCCCGTATCGCGGTGGCCGCGCTGGAGGCCGAGGCCTTCCTCACCTGGCCGCATCTGCGGCGGTTCAGCGGGGCGTGATCATGAGCACCCTGGTGATGGGCGTCGTCAACGTCACGCCTGACTCCTTCAGCGACGGAGGCAGGTGGTTCTCCCCCGGGGCCGCGGTTGCCCACGGCGTGGAGCTGGTGGAACAGGGCGCCGACATCCTGGATGTGGGCGGTGAGTCCACCCGGCCCGGTGCCGAACGCACCAGCGAGGAAGAAGAGCTGCGCCGCGTCATCCCGGTGATCCGTGAGCTGTCCAGCGGCGGGGCCCGGATCTCGGTCGACACCATGAGGGCATCGGTGGCAGCGCAGGCCGTCGAGGCGGGTGCGTCCATTGTCAACGACGTCAGCGGAGGCCTGGCCGACACCGACATGGCGCGGGTGGTGGCCGCTGCGCAGGTGTCGTTCGTCGTCATGCACTGGCGTGGCCACAGCCAGACGATGCAGAACCTCGCCTCATACGACGACGTGGTCGCTGACGTGTGCCGCGCGCTGGCCGAGCGCATGGCCGACCTGTGCGCCCGGGGGGTGGGACGCGATCAGCTGATCCTCGACCCGGGCTTCGGCTTCGCCAAGCTGGCCGAGCACAACTGGTCGCTGCTGGCCCACCTGGACGCGGTGCAGTCGCTGGGGCAACCGGTGCTCGTCGGCGCCTCGCGCAAGACCTTCCTGGGCCGCCTGGGCGTCCCCGAGGGGGGAGAGGCCCGGCCTCCCAGCCAACGAGATGCGGCAACCGCCGCGACCACAGTCATCGCAGGACTCGCGGGAGCCTGGGCGGTGCGCGTCCACGACGTCGCCTCGAGTGTCGACGCCCTCCACGTGGTCGCTGCAGTGAAGGCAGCTCGATGACGGATCGCATTGTCCTGCAAGGAATATCGGCCCGTGGCCGACACGGGGTGCTCGACTTCGAAAAGGCTGACGGACAGGACTTTGTCGTCGATGTGACCCTTGAGGTTGACCTGCGGCGCGCCGGTCGCAGCGATGTCCTCGCGCACACGGTCAACTACGCAGAGGTGGCCGCCGACGTGGTTTCACTGATCACCGGGCCGTCGCTGGATCTGATCGAGGCCCTGGCAGACCAGATCGCCGCGTCCGCTTTGCGGCGCCCGCTGGTGCAAGCCGTCGAGGTCACAGTTCACAAGCCGCAGGCCCCGATGGGAGTGCCGTTCGGTGACGTCCGGGTGTCGGTCGAGCGCCACCGTGACGAGGCGGTCGTGATCGCCCTCGGCGCCAACCTCGGCGGGGTTCAGTCCACGCTCCAGGCCGCTGTTCGAGCGCTGGCCGATGTGGACGGACTGCACATCATCGCGGTCTCGGACCTGTTCGAAACCGACCCGGTCGGCGGCCCCGACCAGCCGGTCTACCTCAACGCGGTCGTGCTGGCGCGGACCCGGTTGGCCGCCTTCGCATTGCTCACCGAGCTCCACGCGATCGAGGCCGATCGCGGTCGGGTTCGCGAAACTCGTTGGGGTGCAAGAACTTTGGACCTTGACCTCATTCAGTACGGCGATCCCGAGTCGGGCTCTGAACTGGTCAGCCAGGACCCGGAGCTCATGCTGCCTCACCCCCGCGCCCACGAGCGGGCTTTCGTCCTCGCGCCGTGGTGGGCGCTCGACGCCGAGGCACAGCTACGGGTTGGCGAGGCATTGGTCCCGGTCAGTGAGCTGCTCGAGCGAGCAGACCAGGACGGCATCCGGCCTGGCCCGGAGTGGAGTCCGTCATGGTGAGGGGCGGCCGGGGTGTCTCGACCCGACTCGTGCTGCTGCTCGGCCTGGTTGTCACGGGCTTTGCCTACCTGGGCCTGCGTCTGTGGACTGGGCAGGGTCGAGAAGTGACAGGGGCATCATGGGGCGCGCTCATCGTCCTGGTGTTCATGGCTTGCGGCGTCTTCTTTGCCGGGCTGCCGGTCCGCCGTTTCCTGCGCGGGCAGGCCAAGAAGTCGCTCAACCCGATGCGGGCCATGCGCACGTTGGTGCTTGCTCAGGCGGCGGCCCTGACCGGAGCGCTGGTCGCCGGCTGGTACCTCGCGCAGGTGCTCGTGCTGTTGCCGCTTTTCGACATCGACTCGCGTCGCTCGCTCGCGGTGCGGCTTGCTGCGTTGGCCGCCGGGGGGGTCCTCCTGGCGATCGCCGGTTTGGTGGCCCAGGCGATGTGCCGGGTGGACAAGGGCGACGACGGCGACCGTCGGGACGACGAGCACGACAACGACAACGGCACTCCCACCCACTGACCGAACACCTCTGCGCGACCGTTTGGGGGGCGATTCGCCTCGAAAACGGTCGCGCAGAGGTGTTCGGTGCGCTATTTGTCGACGTCTCCCACGACGAAGAACATCGAGCCCAGGATCGAGACCATGTCGGCGATGAGGTTGCCCGGCAACAATGCTGCGAGCACCGAGACGTTGTTGAAGGACGCGGAGCGCAGTTTGAGCCGCCAGGGAGTCTTCTCCCCCCGCGATACGAGGTAGTAGCCGTTGAAGCCCAGCGGGTTCTCCGTCTGCGTGTAGCGATGGCCTTCGGGCACCTTCAGCACCTTGGGCAGCTTGACGTTGATCGGTCCCTGTGGGAGTGAGCCAAGGACGCCCAGGCAGTGCTCCGCCAGATCGAGGCTCACGTGGACCTGCTCGATCAGGCACTCGAGCCGCGCGAGGCAGTCGCCGTCGGTGCGGGTGACGACTCGGCCCGGTCCACCCTCGGCGAACAGCTCGCCATAGGCCAGGTATGGCTCATCGCGACGCAGGTCCATATCAACGCCCGATGCGCGCGCGATGGGGCCCGAAACGCCATACGCCGCAATTGTTTCCGGTGTCAGGACGCCCACACCGCTAGCCCGAGCGTGGATGATCTCGTTGCCGACGAGGAGGCTCTCGAGATCGGGCAGACGGCGCCTCACAGCCTGGATCGCCACGTCGACCCGCCCCAGCCAGCCGGCGGGGAGGTCTTCCTTGAGGCCGCCGACGCGGTTGAACATGAGGTGCATCCGCGCGCCCGAGACCTCCTCGATGACGGCCTGGAGCTCCTCTCGCTCGCGGAACGAGTAGAAGATCGGCGTGATCGCACCCAGCTCGAGTGGGTAGGAGCCGAGGAACATCAGGTGGCTCAGAACACGGGTGAGCTCGGCCAGCAGGGTACGGGCCCACGTGGCGCGCTCGGGCACCTCCATGCCGAGCATGGCCTCGACCCCCAGCACGACACCGAGCTCGTTGGCGAACCCGGACAGCCAGTCGTGGCGGTTGGCCAGAACCATGATCTGACGGAAGTCGCGCACCTCGAACAGCTTCTCGGCGCCGCGGTGCATGTAGCCCACGATCGGCTCCGCGCTGACGATGCGCTCACCGTCGACGACCAGCCGCAGCCGAAGCACGCCGTGAGTGGCAGGGTGCTGGGGGCCGATATTGAGCACCATGTCGGCCGTGACGAGCGCGCCCGCGCCCATTCCGACGGTGAGCTCTCGCGGTGTGGTCTGCGTGGTCATACCGGCAGTCTGGCATGACAGCCGGTCGGTGATGGAGGCGCCGGTCGGTGTGGGATGCGCCCGCTGATCAGCAAGCGGGGTCGTTCTGGGCACTGAAGACCTGCCCCTGGGGGTCAAGAGTCAGGAGCATGACCTTCTCCGAGCCCAGGAGCCCTGCGAACTCCTGTAACGTCGAGGCCTTCTGCGCGGCGTGCTGGTCGATGGCGACACAGTGCCTGTAGGTGAAGATCGCCCCTTGAACGACGGGGATGCGGAAGGTGATCTTGGTGTTGAGGTTCTGGAAGCGCGCATCGGAGTGCACGTCCATCGGAAGGCCCTGGGTGGCGAGCGTGGAGTCGGGTACCCCTGCTGCGGTCCAGCGGTCGAAGATGATCACCGGCACGCCGCCGTCGTCCTCGATCCTGACGATCGTTCCCAGGTCGAACTTACGGCCCACAACATCACTCCTCGCGACGCCTGCCGCCGATGTCGTCGTCGTGGGCGGGGGCGTGACGCTGTCGGCCTCTGTCGGTTCGGCCGTCACGGTGACCGTCACGGTCACCACCCGGCCCGGTGCCTTGGTGGCTTCACCACTGCAGCCGCTCAGCAGTGCGACTGCCAGAGCGACACAGAGACCCACCGTCCCTTGGTGAGTGGAGTGTGCGGAGGCGATCGATGACATACGGTGATCTGTCCTTTCTAGGTGCAGCCGCTCAGTCTTCCGCACCTCGCGCTCGTGGACAAAGGGTTCGGTCTCGCGCACGTCGGGGCCGACCTGCCTGCTGCCTACCGAGTGCTTGGTCATCGTGCCCGGGTGAAGGCCCACAGGAAGTCGCCGAGTCCGCCCTTTGCCATCAGCGCCGTGGCTGCCGAGGCGGTGCTCAAGCCCTGCAGGTATGCCGCGGGGTCCCTTCGCGCCAGGTCATGGGGGGGAGTCTGACCGCTGATTCCCAGCTGCCGCAACGCCGTCCGCTGATCGACAAGCTCGTCGTGGGTCAGGGAGTCCATGGAGACGTGAGCGGTCAGGTCGCAGGACCCGTCGGGGACGGGCAGCACCTGGCGCCCTTGTTTGAAGCCGGTCAGGGTGCCCGCAGGCGGGCGGGAGTCGATGGTGTGGCCGTAGTCGACGGCAACAGCGAGACCGGATGCAACCCGGGACACCAGATCGTCCCAGGCGGTGTCTCGAGTCTCCCCGATCTCGAGACGATCCCCAGGCTCCAGGCGATCAATCGGCCAGAACCACTGGCACCACAGGCGATCCGTGCCTGACACGGGATCGCCGAGTCGCTCTTCCCCGGACGCGGCGTTGACGAGGACCTCGCGGAGCTCGCCGTCCTCGTCCATCTCGCCAACCGGGCACGGCACCACATCGAGCCATTCGTTGGCGAACGCCAGGGTGTCGGTCAGGGCGTCGAGCTCGTCGGGCAGCTGTCTTCCGCCGGGGGACTGAAACCAGCCGATCGGTTCGCTGAGCTGGGGCCGGGCAACGATGTCGACGCCGATGCAGCGTAGGTGCGGGCCCAGCCGGTGGACCTGCTCGAGCAGCTCGCCACGGCCGCAGCCCACGTCCACGAACGTGTCGAGGCCTTCCGTGGCCATGAGCTCCAGCACGGCCCGGGCCAGCAGCTCACCGATCTGTGGGACCCCCTGAGAAGCGGTCGAGAAGTGGCCGGCGGGTCCGGCCACCTGGCGATAGAAGCCCCTCTCGCCATAGAGAGCCTGATCCCATGCCGGCATCCACGGAGTCCACGTCACGGGCCGAACGCTACGTGGCTGAGCAACGCGCTAGCGTTTCGGGCGTGAGTGACCTGCGTGTGGCAACGCAAAGACCCGCCCGGCTCGACGTCGGAATCGTCGGCACCGGCCGTGTCGGTGCGGTTCTGGGCGCCGCCCTCCTGCAGGCTGGGCACTCCCTGGTGGCCGTCTCGGGCGTCAGCGAGCTGTCACGAGGGCGAGCGGCGGCGCTGCTGCCCGGCATACCCATCATGTCTGTGGAGGAGGTCGTCACGCGGGCCGAGCTGGTCCTGCTGACGGTCCCCGACGACGTCCTCCCTGGTCTGATCGCCGGGCTGAGTGCCACCAAGTCGTGGCAGGCCGGCCAGCTCGTGGTGCATACCTCGGGCCGCTATGGCACGGCGATCTTCGAGGCCGCGGCCGGTCACCACGTACTCGGGCTGGCTCTGCATCCCGCGATGACGTTCACGGGCACGTCGATGGATCTGCTGCGCCTGGTTGACTGCTGCTTCGGCATCACCGCGCCCGTTCCGTTGCGGCCGGTCGCCGAGGCGCTCGTGGTGGAGATGGGCGCCGAGCCGGTGTGGATCGAGGAACGGGACCGGCCGATGTACCACGCGGGGCTTTCTCACGGCGCCAACCACCTCGTGACGCTGGTGGCGCAGGCGATGCAGGTCGTGGGCTCGGCCGGAGTGCAAGAGCCGCAACGGCTCATCGCGCCACTCTTGCATGCGGCGCTCGACAACGCGCTTCGGCTCGGTGACGCCGCTCTCACCGGACCGGTCGCGCGCGGTGATGCGGGTACGGTTGCCGCGCACTTGGAACAGCTGAACAAGCAGACCCCAGACATCCGGCCGACCTACGTCGCGCTGGCCCGGGCGACAGCAGAACGGGCGCTCGCCAGCGGGCGGCTGACGGCGGCCGATGCCGAGCCCCTGCTCGACATCCTTGCCGCCCGGGAGGAGCGACCATGACCGAGACCTTTGACAGCACCGCTGGTACGACCGGTGCGATGACCGTGACCGCGGCCGAGGCCGCGGCCCCGAGCGCGGGGCCCAAGGTGGCGCGGACCCGCGCTGAGCTCAAGGCCGCTCGTGCCCTGCTGGGTGACGGTGACGTCGGGGTGGTCATGACGATGGGGGCGCTCCATGAAGGACACGCGACGCTGATCCGCCAGGCGAGGGCCAACGCGGGGCACGTCATCGTGACGATCTTCCTCAACCCACTGCAGTTCGGCCCCAGTGAGGACCTCTCGCGCTACCCCCGCACCGTGGATGCCGACATGGAGATCTGCACCCGAGAAGGGGTCGACCTGGTCTTCATGCCGACCCCCGATGTCATCTATCCCGACGGCGACCGGGGGGTTCGGGTCTCTGCTGGGCCACTCGGTAACGTGCTCGAGGGTCAGGCCCGTCCCGGCCACTTCGACGGCGTGCTGACAGTGGTCGGCAAGCTGCTCCACCTCACGGGCGCCGACCGTTCCTACTACGGTCAGAAGGACGCCCAGCAGCTGCTGCTCATCCGCCGGATGGCGCGCGACCTCGACTTCCCCGTCGAGGTGATCTCGGCGCCGACCGTGCGCGAGGCCGATGGCCTGGCGATGAGCAGCCGCAACATGTACCTCACCGAGTCGGACCGGGATACTGCACTGTGCCTTTGCCGGGCCCTGCGAGCCGGCGCGTCCGCCGCAGCGGAGGGACCCTCGGCCGTACGCCGCGCAGCTCGGGCCGTGCTGGTCAAGGAACCACTGGCGCTCATCGACTACCTCGTGCTCGTTCATCCTTCGACATTGGAGGACGTGCCCGAGTGGTATCGCGGCGAGGCCCTGCTGGCGGTCGCCGGGCGGGTGGGCACAACCCGGCTGATCGACAACATCCCCCTCAACGTGGGACCCGGCGGCGGAGCGCTCGAGGTCTTCTCCGAGGGCGCCGGGCGCGACCTCAACCTTTTAAGCCCTCTAGACCCTCTGAACCTCTGAAACCCTCTGAAGCCCTCTGAACCGAAGGACATCGCAGTGCAGCGCACCATGCTCTACGCCAAGCTCCACCGGGTTACGGTCAAGCGGGCCAACTCTGGAGGTCAGTGGTGACGCTGCGCATCCCGGCCCGGCTCACGGCACCGGATCCAGGTTGGGTCACCTCGGCCGACGTCATCGTCGTCGGCTCGGGGATTGCCGGCCTCACCGCGGCCCTGCGTCTGCGCCAGCGCGTCGACCGCGTGCTGTTGGTCACCAAGACCGTGCTCGCCGAGGGTTCGACCCTGTGGGCCCAGGGTGGAATCGCTGCCGCTCTGGATCCTGCGGACTCCCCGGACGAACATCTTCGTGACACTTTGGTGGCGGGCGCCGGCGTCTGCGACCAAGAGGCCGTTCGCGTCCTGGTCTCTGAAGGGCCGGCGCGCGTCCGTGAGCTGGTGGCCCTCGGGACACGGTTCGACCGTGGGCCCGACGGCGAGATCTCGCTCACGCGAGAGGGCGGTCACCACCGGGACCGCATCGCCCATGCCGGCGGCGACGCGACCGGCAAGGAGATCTCCCGGGCGCTGATCGCGGCGTTGCACGCCGTCAAGGAAGATCCCGGCATTGAGGTGCTGGAGCACGCGCTGGTCGTGGATCTGTTGCAGGACAGGGATGCTCGGGTGTGCGGCGTGACGCTGCACGTCATCGGCGAGGGTCAGATCGATGGCCTTGGCGCAGCGCGTGCCCGAGCCGTCGTCTTCGCGACCGGCGGGATCGGGCAGGTCTACTCGGCCACGACGAACCCGTCCGTGGCCACGGGTGACGGCCTCGCGGCGGCCTTGCGGGCGGGGGCGGTGATCGCCGACCTCGAGTTCGTCCAGTTCCACCCCACGGTGCTCTGGCTGGGTGAGGGCTCGAGTGGACAGCAGCCGCTCATCTCCGAGGCGGTGCGCGGCGAAGGCGCCTTCCTGGTGGACCGCGACGGGGTTCGGTTCATGAAGGGTGTTCACGATCTTGCGGACCTTGCTCCCCGCGATGTCGTGGCCGGGGCCATCGTCGCCCGCATGTCCCAGACCGGCGCCGATCACGTCTACCTGGACGCCCGTCATCTTGGCAAGGACTTCCTCGAGAGACGGTTCCCCTCCATCGTGGCACGCTGTCGCGAGCTCGGCTTCGACCCGGTCAGTGAGTTGTTGCCTGTGGCTCCGGCCCAGCACTACGCCAGCGGGGGAGTGCGCACCGACCTGGTCGGTCGGTCCAGTCTGGCGGGGCTGTATGCCTGCGGGGAGGTCTCATGCACAGGAGTCCACGGTGCCAACCGGCTCGCGTCGAACTCCCTGCTCGAGGGCCTGGTCTTCGCCCACCGCATCGCCGACGACATCACCGCCCGGCTGTCGGCGGGGGACCTGACACCGGCGGACCCCTTTGTGGGCATCGAGGACGCCACGCTGGTCGCCGCTCACCACCGCACGGGTGTCCAGCGGGCGATGACGCTCGGGGCCGGTGCTGTGCGCTCCGGCGACTCGTTGGCCCATGGCGCGAAGACCCTTGAGGCCATCGCCGACTCGGCGCCGGGTCTGACGGGCGATCCCGACTCGTGGGAGACCTCGAACCTGTTGCACGTGGGACAGCTTCTGACCGCCATGGCCACGCTGCGCGAGGAGACTCGCGGCGGCCACGTCCGGTCGGACTTTGTCGATCGCGATGATGCGCGCTGGCTCGGACACACGTATGCCGTACGCCAGGTCGACGGGTCGATCGCGACGTCATTTCGCCCCGTAGCAGCCCCGGACCAGTCGTGAGCGCCTTCCCCGAGGCCCGGGCCCAGGTTGTCGTCGAGGGCGCCCTCGACGAGGACCTCGGCGGCTTCCCCGGCCTCGACGTCACCAGCTATGCCACCATCCCCACGACCCAACGCAGCTCTGCGCACGTGGTGGCAAGGGCTGACGGTGTGGTCGCCGGGATCCCGTTGATCTCGTTGGTCTTTCGCGCGGTGACTGATCGCCTCGGGTCCAGTGAGGTGGATGTGGAGCTGCTCCGCCAGGACGGCGACGCGGTCCACACCGGCGACGTCATCGGCATACTGCGTGGTTCGACCCGGGCCACCCTGGTGGGGGAGCGGACGTTGCTCAACCTGATCAGCCGCCTCTCAGGAATCGCGACCCACACCCGGCAGTGGGCCGACGCCCTCGAGGGCACCGGCGCCATGGTGCTGGACACCCGCAAGACGACCCCCGGGCTGCGCGCTCTGGAGAAGTACGCCGTGCGTTGCGGCGGCGGCACGAACAAGCGGATGGGCCTTTACGACGTGGCCATGATCAAGGACAACCACAAGCTCGCCGCGGGTTCGGTCTCGGCGGCCTTCGGGGCCGTTCGCCGGGACTATCCGGCCGTGGACATACAGGTCGAGGTCACCACCACGGCTGAGGCGCTCGAGGCCGTGGCCGCCGGGGCGCGGTTCCTGTTGTGCGACAACATGTCCATCGGGCTGTTGCGGACCACTGTCGAGGCCGTGCGTGGCATCGGTGAGCAGGTCGAGATCGAGGCCACGGGCGGTTTGACCCTGGAGGTTGCGCGAGCGTATGCCGAGACGGGCGTCGACTTCCTCAGCGTCGGCGGCCTGACCCACTCATCGCCGATCCTTGACATCGCCCTGGACCTGGTCGGCGACGGGACCTGACGTGACCTCGACGACATGTCACCTGTGCCTGGGAGCCGACGGTGACCAGGACATGATGCGCGTTCAGGTCTGGGAGGACGAGCTCTGGCGACTCACCACCAGCATCGGGCCGGGTGACTGCACGCCGGGGTTCTCGTACCTCGAGCCCAAACGACATATTGCGCACATCACCGACCTCGACGGCCCGGAGGCCGCGACTTTCGGGGCGGTGATCGCCCGGTGCACATCGGCCCTGAAGGACGCGACCGGCTGCCAGCTGGTGTACGTCTACGTGTTCGGCGGTGGCATCCCGCATCTGCACCTGCACCTGGCCCCGCATGTCGACGGCGACGCGCTCAACGATGCGCTCCTGCGGGGTGAGTTTGAGGCGCGCAAGCTCCCGTCGGGTGCCACCGCGATGATCAGCAAGGACTTTGAGGCCCTGCCCGACGACAAGCTGAGGTCGGTCGCCGACGAGGTCGCGAGACTCCTGGCCACCGAAGGCCGGTGACGGCCTCGCCGTAACGCCCGGGCGACTGAGCGGATCGACAGTGTGGACCGACAAAGCTGAATGGTCAGGCGGCATCATCAGGCGGCCAGTTCGTGGTGGTTGATGGGGTGGGTGGCGTACTGGCGGCGGTGGGGGTCGGTCCAGGTGCATTCGCCGTCGCGGGTCATGGTCAGGGTCCAG
>Ga0209745_1001463_pt1 | contig 14048 bp, 15 predicted proteins | sample BarGraNGADG00312_FD_184495 | JGI IMG/M metagenome (GOLD analysis project Ga0209745, IMG submission 184495) | Arctic peat soil microbial communities from Barrow, Alaska - Barrow Graham LP Ref core NGADG0004-312 (SPAdes) (version 2) | ecosystem: Environmental > Terrestrial > Soil > Wetlands > Peat... | reverse complement strand
CGCGCGTGCCCCCGTAGTCATGCAGGAGCAGCACCGGCACGCCCGGGGCGCCAACGGCTGCAAAGTAGGAAGCCGGGATGGTGATGCCGCCGTCAACGAAAGAGAGCGCTTCGCCCGCGGGGGCCTCTTCCCGTCGGCTCCCCACCAGCGCGGTCCTGATGCTCCCGACGATCTGGGCGAGCACCAGTTGCGCGAAGGCCGCCGCGACGAGCCCGCCGACGAGCACCACCAGCGTCTCGGTCCCTTCCAGGTCCGGCGAAGCGAAATGCCCGGCGCGAGAGAAGTACCAGGCGCACGCGCCGGCCGCCAGCCCCAGCCCCAGCAGCAGACTCGCCCACCTCCGGTCCGGGTAGCCGGTGAGAGAGAGGCCGTTCAGCCTCCTCGTCGCGACCAGCACCTGCGCGACACCCAGGAGGAACCAGCCCAGAAACAGGAACATCCCCAGGACGTCTCCGCGCATGTGGATGAGCCTGCTCACTTCGACCCGCTCCTTTCCGGCTCGACGCGCTCGGGGCGCTTCCAGGAGGCCAGCAGCCGGTCGAGCCCGGCGTTGAGCCACCTGGCGAGGGGCGCGTACAGTGGCTCCGCCGCCCGTACGGCCAGGGCCGCCCCCAGACCCAGCAGGGCGCCGCCGATGATGTCGATCGGATAATGTATTCCGACCACTATCCGAGCGAGGCCCTGGAAGGTCGCCAGGCCCAGCATCACCCACCCCAGCTTCCTCCAGTAGAGGAAGACGGCGAAGGCCAGCGCGAAGGCCAGCGTGGCCGCGTTGGATGGGAAGGACGAGTCGGTGTTATGGTAGAAGAGCAGGTGGACCATCTGGGTGGTGAAAGGCCTGGGCCTGAAGAAGATGTTGTTCAGGCCGTACAGGACCAGCATCGAGACCACCGCGGCGAGGGTCGCGCATATCACGGTCTTCAACGCGACCTCCCTGCCGGCGTGCTTGCCCGCCCAGAGCAGGGTCGCCAGCACCAGCAGAGTGAGGATGAGCGGGACGATGTGGTCGTCGGCCCCGGCCCGCGCGAACCAGTCGACGACGGAGTTCTTCCCGGCGATGGAGTTGAACGAGTGAAAGACGGATCTGTCGAGCCGTATCAGGAACTGAAAGAACCCGGACATCCTCCCGCCTTCCATCAGACCAACCTGCGAGCGTGCGCAACATGATACCGGATTTCCCAGGCGGGCGCATGGCGGTGGCGCCGTGAGGATAGCCATCTCGTCGCCTTACTCATGGTCGCACCCGGGAGGGGTCAACAACCACGTGAGCGGGCTTGCCCGGCAACTGGTCGAGCTCGGCCACGACGTCACCATCGTGGCGCCCGACGCGTCTGGTGCCGCCGCCCTGGTGGACGCGGGCCGCAGTGTGCCGCTACCGGCAAACGGGTCGATCGCTAGGCTTGCCCTGCTCCCCGGCTGCGGCGCTCGGGTCAGGCGGGCGGTGCGCTCGGGAGACTTCGACGTGGTCCACGTGCACGAGCCGCTGGTCCCCCTGGTCTCGACCTCGGCGGTCCTGGCCGCGCCGCGCAAGGTGGTCGGCACGTTTCACGCGGCGGGCGAGGGCCGCTCGCTCGCCTACCTTGCCGGCGGGATGCTGCTGGGCCGGGTGGCCCGGCGCCTGGACCGGAGGATCGCCGTGTCGGAGCCCGCGCGTGCGCTCGCTTCCCGCTACCTGCCGGGGGAGTACCGGATAATCCCCAATGGGGTCGACGTCTCACGCTTCAGCCCCCGCGCTCGCGGCGCGGCAAGCAAGGACGGGCCCTCGATACTCTTCGTGGGGCGCAACGAGAGACGCAAAGGCCTCGATGTCCTGCTGAAGGCTTTCCCGCTGGTATGCCGGAAGGTGGAAGGCTGCCGCCTGGAGGTGGTCGGCTCCGGGTTCGACGCCGGCGACGTGCGGCGGCGCCTGCCGGAGGCCCTGCGCGAGCGGGTTTCCGTGGCGGGCTTCGTGGTCAATGAGGAACTTCCCCGGAGGTACGCCTCAGCCGACGTCTTCTGCGCCCCGGCTCTGGGCGCCGAAAGCTTCGGCATCGTGCTGGTGGAGTCGATGGCGTCCGGCACTCCCGTGGTGGCCTCCGACATCCCCGGCTACAGCGCGGTCCTGCAGCAGACCGGCGGCGGCATCCTCTTCAGAAGGGGAGACGCCTCGGACCTGGCGCGGGCGCTGCTCGAGGTCCTTCAAGAGGGCTCGCTGCGCGAGGAGCTCGTCGGGAAGGGCCTTGCCGGGGTCGGGCGGTTCGCCTGGCCCGCGGTGGCCGACAGGCTGCTCGAGATCTACGGGGAGTGACTACATCGGTGGCGCGATCTGCACCGGGGCGTTGTAACCGGAGATGCTCGCCTCCACGTGGCAGTTGAACTTACCCAGCTTGCCGGTCTCCAGGTCGCTGGCGTCGAGCCTCACGTGCTTTATGTACTTCTGCTGCGGGTCGACCCAGATCTCGGTATGGACGCTGGTCGAAGGCGTCGAGGAGACGCCGGGAAACAGGCTGAGGGCGAAGGTGGGTTTGGAGTCGAAGGCGAGGTGGTCGCACTCGACCCCTTCCATGACCTGCTTGTCCATGACTCGTATGGCGGACGCGCCAGCGAAGAGCGACATCGACGAGAAGTCCGGGTTGCTCAAGTCAGTGGAGAGCGACCAGGCCCCGGAGCTGCTCTTGCTGTAGGTCTTCGCCCCGACCGTGATGTACTCAGCGGAGGGGATCAGGCGCGCCGCCCCATAGACGGCGCGCAGGTCCTTGTCCTTCACGATGTCCGCGCTGACCGCCTTTTGAATCGTCCCCGCTTTCTCGGTCTGCATCAACACCTCGGCCTGAACGTGGTATGAGGCCGCGCCGGCCATCGCGCTCTGCGCCCCGCCGGCGATCACCTGCGCCTGCGAGGAGAAGTAGTTGCCGCCGAACAGCAGGTACCCCAGCGCGACCACGACCAGCACCGCGCCCAGCTCTCCGACGATCGCCTTGGGCCTGAGCAGCAGCTTCGCCCTGGCCAGGAAAGACCAGTCGACCTTGGGCATGCTGGGCATGTTCCGGGCGGGCCTGGGCGCCTTGGGCGGCGCGGCGTGTGAGGCCACGTCGCGGGGCACCGGACGCTTTACCGGAGCGGGGCCCGCTCCCTCGCCGAGGGGCGCACCCAGTGCGGGCGGAGGGCCCTGATAGGCCGGGCGGTCCGGCGCGCGCTCAGGCGCGCTGGGGCCGGGTGGAGAATAAGCCGATGGAGACGGGCCGGACGTGTCCGCCGCGTCCGGGCGCCTGGGCGCGGGCCGGACCGGCAGAGGCTTTGCCGGTTCACGCGCGGACTTCGGCTTTGAACGAGATCTGCGCTTGCGCGTCTGCGGCTCGGCCTGCCGCCCCGCGAAGACGTCCGAGGGGGACGATATGTCGCTCAGCCGGAATGGGTCGAGGTCGGGGGGCAGCCCGTCTACGCCACCCATCGGTGACGGCTCCGGACCTCGAGCGCGCGACTTGCGCTTGCGCTTCCTGCCGGTGGGCTCGTCGTGCCCTCCCATAATGGTGCCGCCGGTCATGACCTGGAAAGCGTCGGAGACCGCGGGGCCGCGCCCGGGGGTTGCCCCCGCGGCGTCGTCTATCTCGTAGCCTCCCAGGTCGAGCCCGCCGTCGAAGGCGTCGTCGAGATCGGGAGGGGGAGCGGCAAGCTCGGGCTTTTTGGCCCAGTCGGGCGGCTCGTCGAACTCTCCGCTGCCGAGCTTGGGTTCTTCTCTGACCGGCTCGGTCTCGCGCGAGCCTATCGGTGGGGCGTCCAGCGGGACAGGTCCCGTCTCCCTGGTGGGGGTACTGCCGCGGTCGATCTCGAACGGGTCTCGCACAGGCCCCTTACGCCCGGCGCCCCCGGCTCCGGGCCCGGGTTTGAGCTCCCCAACGAATGCGAGCCTGCACTTCATGCAGAACTCGCCCCGATCGGGGTTGAGAAAGCCACAACGCGGGCAAGACTTCAAGCGACACCTCCCATGGGAGCGCGGGTCCGCGGTTCGGCCCGCGCGTGCGCGCAAGGGCGGGACAGGTCAGTCCTCGACCTAAAGCATACTATTAAAGGAACTTCCAGTTAACAACAAATGTCAGGCTCCCGGACGGCACCAGAGTAGCGACGATGGCGTCTCGCCGGCATTCGAGACGTAAGTGAACCGTCGCCCCGCCGTCGATTAGCCCGCCGGGGGGCGCGTTGGTATACTGGCTCAAGTCGCAGACTCTGTCGAAAGGCTGCTCGTTGGACGACCGCTGGAGCAAGGAAAAAGAGATCGTCTCGCTGGTGCGCGGGCTGTGCGCCGAGGTGCGCTCCGCGGTGCGTCCCCACCTGGGCGGGACCTCCGCGAAGGAGCTGGCCGGGACCGGCGCGTCGGGGGACATGACGTTCGGGATCGACGAGGTGGCCGAGAGAACGGTCGAGACCTTCCTGGCGGGGCGCGACGACATCGCCTGTTACACCGAGGACCGTGGGCTCACGGTCCCGGACGGCGCCCGATATCTGCTCATCATCGACCCAATCGACGGGACCCGACCGGCCGCGGCCGGTCTCGAGTCCTGCTGCGTCTCGATAGCGGCGGCGGCGTGCGAGGGCCGCGACGCCCGCTCGCTGACCATGGGCGACGTCTTCCTGGGGGTCGTCTCCGAGATCAAGGACGACGCCGTCTTCACGGCCCTTCGCGGCGCCGGGGCGCTCATAGAGATCGCCGGCGAGCGCAGGCAACCTTCCCTCAGCGCCACCTCCAGTCTCTCCCGGATATTCTGGACGGCCGGCTACCGGGGGCGGCCCGCTCTGCCGCTCACCACCGTCATCGCCGAGCTCATCGACCTCTCCTCGGTCGACGGGGGCTACTTCGACCTGGGCAGCGCCACCTACTCCGTGACCCGCGTGGTGACCGGTCAGATGGACGTCTACGTCGACGTGGGCCAGCGCATGGTCGAGGACGTGCCGCGGGTGAGGGACGAGTTCCTCGCGGTGGGGCACGGCGCGGTCCTGAACAACTACCCCTACGACCTCGCCGCCGCCGCGCTTATCGCCTCCGAGTGCGGGGCTCATGTCTCGGACGCTTCGGGGCGCCCGCTCGACCCCTACCACCTGGTGCCCGAAGGGGGAGGCGGACAGCTCTCGTCGCTGGTCAGCTCCAACCAGGAGCTCCACCAGGCGGTCCTCGCCAGCCTTGACGCCGGGATCGAGCGGCTGGAGTCCACCTACCGGGCGGGCTAGGAGACAGGCGTGGGCGCTCTCATCGGCATCTTCTTCTCATCGATGCTAATCGGACTCTCGGGCGCGATGATGCCCGGGCCGATGTTCACGGTCTGCGTGGCGGAGTCCTACAAGAAGGGGTTCTGGGCGGGGCCGGTTATGGTGCTGGGGCACGCGATCCCCGAGCTGGTGCTGGCGGTGCTCTTCTCCATCGGGCTCAACAAGTTCCTCGACGACAAGACCGTGGTCGGGACCATAGGCATCGTGGGCGGGCTCTTCCTGGGCTGGCTCGCCGTCAAGATCTTCATCGAGGTGCGTCGGGGGGTCAGCGTCGACCTCACCGCCAAGAAGGAGGTCGGCTGGGGGCCGCTGGTCGCGGGCATATGGACCAGCGTCTCCAACCCCGGATGGATAGTCTGGTGGGCGACTATCGGGGCGCGCTACATCCTGCTCTCCCTGGACCACGGCATCATCGGGGTGGTCTTCTTCCTGGTGGGCCACGAGATGGCCGACCTGCTCTGGTACGGCACGGTATCTTTCCTGGTCTCGCGCGGCCGCGGGAGGATATCGGACCGCATCTACCACGGCGTCCTCTACGCCTGCTCTTTCATGGTCCTGGTCTTCGCCGTGCTTTTCCTGGTGAACGGCATAAGGTCGGTCATCAAGGGTTAAAGAACGCTGTTCTCTTGCCGGGGCTTGTGTTATAGAATCCTTGCGACGTTCGATGGAAGGAGGCAACTTATGCCGTGGTGGGGATGGCTGTTAATCGTCCTCGCGATCCTCATGTTCGGTGGCTACATCGCCATGTTGTTCAACAGGCTGGTGAGCTATCGCAACAGGGTCGACAACGCGTGGCACCAGATCGACGTTCAGCTCAACCGCAGGGCGGACCTGATCCCGAACCTGGTAGAGACGGTGAAGGGATACGCCGCCCACGAGAAGAGCACGTTCGAGATGGTTACCCAGGCGCGCAGCGCGATCATGAGCGCTAAGAGCGTGGCCGAGAGCGCCAAGGCCGAAGGCATGGTGACCGAGGCCCTCAAGTCACTGTTCGCGGTGGCGGAGAACTACCCCGAGCTGAAGGCGAACCAGAACTTCCTGGCCCTGCAGGAGGAGCTGGCGGGGACCGAGAACAAGATCGCCTACGCCAGGCAGTTCTACAACGACTCGGTCATGGCTTACGACGTGGCGAGGCAGAGGTTCCCCGCGCGGATAATCGCGAGCAGCTTCGGCTTCACCGAGCCGCGCGACTACTTCGAGCCCGAGACTCCGGGTTACAAGGAAGTCCCCAAGGTCTCCTTTTCCTGAGACCGGCCGCCGATCGGGATCACTCGTCGGGCCGTCCCGTCTGCGCTGAGGCGCTCGCGGAGGCGGCCTGCGGAGGTTAAAGGCTTTGTACGAAGAGATATCGTCGAACAAGTGGAAATCGGGCCTGATGCTGGCCTTCTTCGTGGTCTTCGTGGTCGGCTTCGGCTACGTCATCGGCCTGGTCTGGGGCGGCAGCACCAACCACCTGTGGTACGCATGGGTCGGTCTGTCGATCGGGTTCGTCATCGCGATGACGATGGGCTTCTCCAGCTACTACTCGAGCGATAAGCTGGCGCTCTCCACCTCGGGGGCGAAGCCGTTGGACGCCTACATGCAGGACCCCAACTGGCGGCCGCTTGCTATCAGGTTCGACAACGCGGTGGAGGGCCTGGCGATCGCGGCCGGGGTCCCCAAGCCTACGCCCTACATCATCGACGATCCCGCCCCCAATGCTTTCGCCACCGGGAGGAACCCGGCCCACTCCTCGGTCGCGGCGACCACCGGCCTCCTGGGGATGATGACCGACCAGGAACTGCAGGGGGTCATCGGGCACGAGATGTCACACGTGAAGAACTACGACATCCTGCTGATGACGATGACCATAGTCCTGGTGGGGACGGTCATACTCATCAGCGATATCTTCCTGCGGACGTTCTGGTTCTCCGATAACGACTCCGGCGGCGGAGACGGCGAGGCCGGGCTGGTCTTCATGATCATCGGGATAGTCCTCGCCATACTCGCTCCGTTGATCGCGGTGCTCATCAAGCTCTGGATCGGGCGCAAGCGCGAGTACCTCGCCGACGCCAACGGGGCCCTGCTCACCCGCTACCCGCCCGGGCTCGCCAACGCTCTTCGCAAGATCGGGGGCGACACCAAGCAGCTCAGGCGCGCGAACAAGGCCACGGCCCACCTCTACATCGCCCAGCCCCTCAAGACCACCGAGGGCCGGGGCAGCGGCATGAACCGCATGTTCGACACCCACCCTCCGATCGAGGACCGCATAGCGAAGCTGGACGCGATGGCCGGCCAGTTCCAGGAGATAGTGCCCGGCCCTGCCGCGCCGGAGGCGCGAGCCCCTCAGTAACCGGCGGACCGCCGTCGCAAGGCCTCCGATAGACGCTGTTCTGCTTTTCCTTTTTCCCGCCTTCTCTACAATGGACAGTAAGACCATTTATGGAAAGACGGTGTTACTCAAGTGATCGATAGAGGCAGGAAAGCGATAACGGCGGCGGCGTGCTGCGCGATCCTTCTCGCGGCGCTGCTCGCCGGAGGCTGCTCCTGGTTCGGCGGCGGCAAGTCCGTGTCCAGGGCCGCCCCGAGAGTTCAGGCCGCCAGGCCGGTGACGTGCCCGCTGTGCGGCCTGGTGCCTGCCGACCCCACGTTCATCAAGCGCCGTCCCGTCGCGGTGAAGATAGAGAACGACCCGTCGTCGCGCCCGCAGTCCGGCCTCTCCAACGCCGACGTGGTCTACGAGGAGCAGTGCGAGGGCAACGTGACCCGCTTCATGGCGATCTACCTCGACCGCGACACCAACCCGGTGGGTCCGGTGCGCAGCGCCCGCCCGGCCGACATCGACCTGGTCTATCCCTACAACGCGCTGTTCTGCCACTGCGGGGGAGGGGCGCCGATCCTGGCGATGGTGCAGTCCTCGGGGATCGCGGACCTGGACGAGCAGGTGTGGCCCGGCGCCTACTGGCGCACCCACGACAGGCGAGCCCCCCACAACCTCTATTCCGCCACGGCGAGGCTGAGGCAGGCCGGAGACAAATCCTACCCATTTTCGGGACAAGCGGGACCGGCGTTCAAGTTCCTCACCGATCAGGCCCAGGTGAAGATGGAGAAGGACAGGTCGGCCGAGATCGCAGGGGCACAGGCCAACCAGGCGGCTCCCAAGCCGGACTACGTGCCGATGATGACCGTGGTGCACAACCTCCACGTCCCTTATCAGGGAGGCTGCGCCGTGGATTACTCCTACGACCCGGCCTCGGGCCGCTTCATGCGATTGGTGGCGGGAACCCCTCACGTCGACAGGAACACCGGCGGCCAGATCGCCGCCGACACGGTGATCGTCCAATACGTCACTACCACAAGATCGGGGTTCGTCGACGTGAACGGCGCCGATACGCCCAACATCGGGGTGACGGGCACCGGGCACGCGCAGGTGTTCGTGAGGGGGCGCCTGATCGACGCGAACTGGCAGAAGGTGAACCGCACCCAGTATACGGTGTACACCGACGGCGCGGGCAAGGAGATACCGGTCAAGCCGGGCTCGACCTGGGTGGAGCTGGTCCCGACCAACATGCAGGTGACCTTCAACTAGAGTCCGTAGCTGCGTCCAGGTTCCGTAGCGCCGGCGTCCCGCCGGCCTGCATGGTCTCGTTGCAGCACACCTGCCTGTCGGATATGATGAAGGTGTCCCCAACTGCAAAGGAAGCAACCAGTGGACGAGAGCGTGGAAAAGGGCACAATCACGGTCAAGAGAGGCCTCGCCGAGATGTTGAAGGGCGGGGTCATCATGGACGTCACCACCCTGGAGCACGCCAAGATCGCCGAGGACGCCGGCGCGGTCGCGGTCATGGCGCTGGAGCGGGTCCCGGCCGACATCAGGGCCGCCGGCGGCGTCGCGCGCATGGCCGATCCCAGCGTCATCAGCGCGATCATGGAAGGCGTCACCATACCCGTGATGGCCAAGTGCCGCATCGGGCACTTCGTCGAGGCGCAGGTCCTCGAGGCCATGGGGGTCGACTTCGTGGACGAGAGCGAGGTGCTCACCCCGGCCGACGAGAAGCACCACGTCGATAAGTGGAAGTTCAAGGTGCCGTTCGTGTGCGGCGCCATAAACCTGGGAGAGGCGCTGCGCCGGATCGGAGAGGGCGCCGCGATGGTAAGGACCAAGGGCGAGGCCGGCACCGGCAACGTCGTCGAGGCCGTCCGCCATATGAGGACCATCACCAGCGAGGTCGCGCGGCTCACCACGCTTCCCCCCGAGGCGTTGATGAGCGCGGCCAAGGAGCTTCAGGCCCCTTACGACCTGGTGTGCGAGGTCGCTCGCACCGGCGAACTGCCGGTGGTCAACTTCTCCGCGGGAGGCATCGCCACACCGGCCGACGCCGCCCTGATGATGCAGCTCGGCGCGGACGGCGTCTTCGTCGGGTCGGGCATCTTCAAGTCGGAGGCTCCCGCTCGGATGGCGCACGCGATCGTGCAGGCCACCACCCACTACGAGGACGCGGGGCTCCTTGCCGAGGTCTCTCGCGGGCTGGGCGAAGCCATGAAGGGCCTCGAGATAGGCGCGATCGGCAAGGAGAACCTGATTCAGTTCCGTGGCTGGTAATGAAGTGACGATCGGGGTCCTCGCCCTGCAGGGAGCGGTCAGCGAGCACCTCGCCATGATAGAGCGATGCGGGGCCCGGGGGGTTGCGGTGAAGCGCCCGTCCGGGCTTTCTGGCGTGAGCGGGCTGATCATCCCCGGAGGAGAAAGCACCGCCATTGGAAAACTAATTGATGAGTACGCCTTCGCCGGTCCGATACGCGAGATGGCGGCATCGGGAGTGCCCATCTACGGAACCTGCGCGGGGCTCATCCTGGTCTCGTCCAGGGTAAAAGGGAGGCACGGGACGATCCTCGGCCTTGCAGACGTGACGGTCGAACGGAACGCGTTCGGCCGGCAGGTGGACTCGTTCGAGCGCGAGCTCGAGATAAAGGGGATCTCACAAGAGGGAAGGCCGTTCCGGGCGGTGTTCATCAGAGCGCCGGTGATCGAGGAGACCGGGCCGGGCGTTGAGGTCATGGCGCGTGTGGAAGAGGGCGTGGTGCTGGCCCGCGACGGGAACGTGCTGCTGGGGGCGTTCCACCCGGAGCTCACCGACGACGAGCGGCTGCACCGCTACTTCCTGGAGATGGTCACCTCCGCCAACGGCGGAAGCGGCATGGAGGTCTGAGATGTCTGGACATTCCAAGTGGCATTCAATAAAGCATAAGAAGGGCAAGGAGGACGCCAAGCGCGGCCAGCTCTTCAGCAAGCTGTCCCACCGCATCACCATCGCGGCGCGGGAGGGCGGAGGCAGCCCGGACTCCAACGCGACGCTGGCCAACGAGATAGAGACCGCGCGCAAGTACAGCATGCCCATGGACAACATCAAGCGCGCGATCGCCAAGGGGACCGGCGAGCTCGGGGGTGGCCAGCTCGAGAACATGACCTTCGAAGGTTACGGAGAGGGAGGCACGGCTATCATCGTGGACGTGCTTACCGATAACCGCAATCGGGCCTCGGCGGACGTCCGCAAGGCCTTCACCAGGGCGAACGCCAGGCTCGGCGAGACCGGCTCGGTGGCCTGGATCTTCGAGAAGAAGGGCGTGTTCCTGATCAAGAAGTCACCCGAGCACGAAGAGGACGAGCTGCTCGACCTCGCCCTCGAGGCGGGCGCGGAAGACCTCAAGGACGAAGGCGACTACTGGGAGATTGACTGCGACATCGAGGAGTTCGGCAGCGTGAAGGGCGCGCTGGCGACGAACGGCATCGAGACCGAGAGCGCGGAACTCACCATGGTACCCAAGAACACCGTCGCGCTGGACCCCGATGGCGCCAGGAAGGTCCTTCGGCTCATCGACGCGCTGGAGGACCTCGACGATGTCACCGAGGTGTACGCCAACTTCGACATTCCCGACGAGGTTCTCGAGGAGGAAGCCTCCTCGCTATAGGCGCGGGCCGGCGGCCCGCCGCCTCCTACACTAAGGACAGCCGTTGGCGAAAGAGTTCAGGGTCCTGGGAGTCGACCCGGGCATAACCAACACCGGCTACGGGCTGGTGGTGGAGGCGGCGGGGACCCTCACCGCCGGCCGTCACGGCGCCATCAAGACCCATTCAAAAGCTGACATGTCACAGCGGCTCGATACCATCTATACGGAGTCGAAGAAAGTCATCCTCGAGCTCTCGCCCGACGTGGTGGTGCTCGAGCAGCTCTTCTTCAACACCAACCAGAAGACCGCGACCGCCGTGAGCCAGGCGCGCGGCGTGATCCTGCTGGCCTGCAACCACGCGGGCGCCGGCTGGGCGGAGTACACTCCTCTGCAGGTGAAGCAGGCGGTGGTGGGCAACGGCAACGCCACCAAGGAGCAGGTGCAATACATGGTCACGATGCTGCTCAGGCTGCCGGAGCCGCCGGAGACGCTGCACGCCTGCGACGCCCTGGCGATGGCAATATGCCACCTGCAGGGAAGAAGGCTCAGAGAGCTTACGGGGACATAGGATGATCTCGTTTATCAAAGGCTCGGTGCTGGAGAAACATCCCGACAGCCTGGTGGTGCTGGTCGGCGGGATCGGGTTCGAGGTGCGCGCTCCGGCGGGCACCATAGACCGCGCCCCCGATCCCGGCGGTGAGATCTCCCTGTACACCTGCCTGCTGGTCCGCCAGGACCTGATGCAGCTCTACGGGTTTGACAGCTCCAGGGCCCGCGAGCTCTTCGTCAAGCTGACCTCGGTGTCCGGCTTCGGGGCGGCCAAGGCGATCTCGGTGCTCTCCATCTTCCCGCCGGACAGGTTCGAGGCGGTCATCAGGTCCGGCGACGCCGACGCCCTGACCATCATTCCCGGCGTGGGGAAGAAGAGCGCGGAGCGCCTGCTGCTGGAGATGAAAGATAAGTTCGAGCCAGGCACGGATGAAGGCCCGGCGATGCCGGCGGGCGAGAAGTTTGTCTTCCAGGAGGCCGCCGAGGCCCTGGTCGCCCTCGACTTCACCCGGCTGGAGGCCCACGACCTGTTGAGGAAGTACCCGCGCGACAAGGGCGAGCCCACCATCGAGGAGCTCCTCCAGTTCGCGCTGAGGCAGAAAGGCTGAGGTTGAAAAACGGTGCCAGGCACTTTTCGCCCCTTTTTTTCAACCAGGCGGGAACGAATAGACGAGAAGAGAGAGACCGTTGGCTGAAGAAAGTGAACGGGAAAGCATAACCGCAGAGGAGCTGTCGGCCGAGGACAAAGCGGTCGACCTCACCCTGCGGCCGAGGACCCTTGCCGAGTTCATCGGGCAGGCGGCCAACAAGGAGCAGTTGCGCATCTTCATCGAGGCCGCCAACATGAGAGGCGGGGTGCTGGACCACGTGTTGCTCTCGGGTCCGCCGGGCCTGGGCAAGACGACCCTCGCCGCCATCATCGCCAACGAGCTGGGGGTCAAGACGCGCGGGACCAGTGGCCCCGCGCTGGAGAGGCAGGGCGACCTCGCCGCCATCCTCACCAACCTCGAGCAGGGCGACGTCCTCTTCATAGACGAGATACACCGGCTGCCGCGCACGGTGGAGGAGATCCTGTACCCGGCGATGGAGGACTTCCAGATCGACATCATCATCGGCAAGGGGCCCGCCGCACGCGACGTCCGCCTGCCGCTCCCCCGGTTCACCCTTATCGGCGCCACCACCAGGGTCGGCCTGATGACCGCTCCGCTGCTCACCAGGTTCGGGGTGTCCTGCCGCCTGAACTACTATCCCGTCGACGAGATGGAGGAGATCGTCCACCGCGCCGCCGGGATCCTCAAGATAGAGATCGAGGAGACAGGCGCGCACGAGATCGCCAGGCGCTCGCGGGGGACGCCCAGGGTCGCCAACAGGCTGCTGCGCCGGGTGCGCGATTACGCCGAGGTCGAGGCGGACAAGATCATCACCGGCCAGGTCGCGGCGCGCGCCATGGTCATGCTGCAGATAGACGACATGGGCCTTGACGTCCTGGACCAGGCCGTTCTGACCGCCATCATCGACAAGTTCTCCGGGGGCCCGGTGGGGCTCAAGACGCTGGCCTCGGCGGTGGGCGAGGAGCCGGACACGCTGGAGGAGGTCTACGAGCCGTACCTGATGCAGATCGGCTTCCTCAAGCGCACGCCCCGGGGCCGTGTCGCCACGCCCAGGGCTTACGCGCACCTGGGACGGGAGCCGGACGGCGGCTCCTCGGAGAGCCTCTTCTGATGAGGGGGCGGCCAAGATGAAGGTCCTGCTCCACACCTGTTGCGCACCCTGCCTGATCCATCCCTTCGAGCTGTTGACCGAGCGCGGCTTCGAGGTGATCCCTTTCTTCTACAACCCCAACATCCAGCCGTTCCGCGAGTACCGCGAGAGATACTTCGCGGTCGTCGATTACTGTTCCGAGCGCGGGCTCGACCTCAAGGCCGGGCCGTACGACATGGAGCGCTTCCTCTCGGAGGTGGCGCCGGCGGAAGCCGGCCGCCAGCCGCCGCAGGCCGGCGGGCGATGCGCGCGGTGCTTCTCCATCCGGCTGTCGCGGACGGCGGCGGAGGCCCGCGGGCTGGGCATCGCCAGCTTCACCACCACGCTGCTGGTGAGTCCCTACCAGGACCAGGAGCTGCTGCGCGAGGCGGGCGAGTCCGCGGCTATCGAGAACGGGCTGCGCTTCATCTTCGAGGACATGAGCGCCGGATTCCGCGAGGCATCCGACAGGTCCCGCGAGTCGGATATGTACCGACAGTCTTACTGCGGCTGCGTCTACAGCGAGAAGGAAAGATACCAGAAGGGCGACCCACCGCGCCGATGAAGACAGACATCTTCGACTACCACCT
>Ga0209745_1001462_pt1 | contig 14051 bp, 12 predicted proteins | sample BarGraNGADG00312_FD_184495 | JGI IMG/M metagenome (GOLD analysis project Ga0209745, IMG submission 184495) | Arctic peat soil microbial communities from Barrow, Alaska - Barrow Graham LP Ref core NGADG0004-312 (SPAdes) (version 2) | ecosystem: Environmental > Terrestrial > Soil > Wetlands > Peat... | reverse complement strand
ACTGCTTTCTTGTTGTACTTGATTATATAACCTAGCAGCTCTCGATTCATCTCATCCATCATATCTTCATCATTGCATGAAGATATCAACAGATTATCGATTTTGGACTTGAATGTATCTTCACAGAAATCTGTGATCAATCCAGTTACTCGTCTCAAGTTTGGATACTTAGACGCTGTGACCCATTGGATAGCATGACAATCGATAGATGTTCGCCGTCTGGATAGATGTTTGAACGCTCTGCAGACTAATTCAGATGAACCAATATCTGAAGGAGAATCGTTGAAGTTAAGAATGAGTTGCCAGACGTCGAGTGGGAGCGCCATAGTTGTGGACTATTCACAGAGTCAGACGAATAGGCAATCAGTTTTCATGTGCCTCCAACGAAGGCACACGCTTTTTAAATTCCAACACCCATCTTGTTCAGAATGTATGTCTCACTGTAGTACATCTCTTGGAAACATTCCATTCCTTTCTTTGTCATCTTGTACTGTAGAAGTTCAGACGGATCCCAACGTTCGACATGAATCGGGCAAGATACGACTATCCCGTGTGGTGCATCGTCATGTTGGAGGACAGTTATACCTTCCATGTTCAGGTTATACTTAGCATATGTGTGATTGAATAAATCTTTGAATAAATCTTTGTAGTCAAATCCGGGTCCAACGAGAAGCCGTTGGACCGCCAACTCTTTTATCAACTTGGCGTTCACTGAACTGATAGATGCGAAGCCTTTGACTAATCGAAGAACAACTTTGCCCTGATGCTTTGAACGATAAATGTTTACAAGGTCTGCCATGAACGAACTAGCACTCATACCAACTGTGAGTGATAACGGAGTCCATACATAGAGCAGACTTCGCTCGGACATTCCAACAACATTAGAATATACCTTGACTTTCTGCTTGGGATATTTAACCAACCATTCAACGATCTGCTTGTTAGTGTTAATGTATGGCAACTCGTCTTCCTCCTTCTCATTCTCATCTCTGTACTTGATATCAATGTCAGCGCTGATCATGAACTCAACAAGCTTAGATTGAAAGATAGCTTCACAACATCCACTGATGAGACCTTTGATCATTCTGAGATTGGTAAATCTCGTCAAGAGAGTCCAAGGTTGTTCATAGAAGGTTAAGGATGTTCGCTTGGTCGAGAGATGTCTAAACGCTTTGCAAACTAACTCAATCGATCGAACATCTACAAGAGAGTCGTTGAAGTTAATAATAAGTTGCCAAACATCGAGCGGTAAAGACATTTGGCTATCCAATATAGTCATTCGGTTAGTTAATCAATTTCGAACATGCATGCAACTCTGGTAGAGCCGCATGCTTTTTTAGACTAATACAGGTCATCATACTCAACTCCTTCGGTTCGGAAGAAGGATCGAGCTTCTGCATTAGTTTGAATCCAAGGATCGTTCCATTCGTTGTCATTTGTGATAAAGACTGTTATACCTATCTTTTGCAGATCGTCGACTAATGAACCAGATGTAGCGAAATCGAATGTTGTTCCTACTGAAGTTGGCCGTTTGGTAGCTAAAGCGTTAAGCATAGCTAATTTGCTTGGGTTCATCCACCAACAGACCATACTAGGATTGATTTGTTCCAAGAGTTCAAGATAGTTGTTTGGCTCATCAGATGATCTAGATCCAATTTGGACAACTACGATTGCATCCTTCTTGCTGACTTCTCTGAATCGTTTGACGATCATTGGAGACTGGTCATCGAGAGACATAATAGTCAGATAATCCTGATCCCATCTATAGATCATCTCTCTATCCGATTCTGGCCAGTCAGGGTGAAGGATATTGTTGTGGACTGCCACTCCCTGCTTAGGATACTTAGCAACCCATTCAAGTATGGCCTTGTTACTGAGAGTCACTGAAGAACTATCAGACTCATAATCTTTGAGTCGAATGAATGGTGTGATTGTATCAGTTGACACGCGAATGTATTGAAGTTTGGACTTGAAGATGTCTTCACAACATCCAGTGATCAATCCATTCACTCTTATCAAATTGGTATATCTGGACGCTATAGACCAATGGATAACGTGAGTGGTAATGGAAGTTCGTGATCGTGAAAGTTGCTTGAATATCTTACAAGTTAATTCAGCTGATCTGATGTCTCTCGGTTTATCGTTGACATTAACAATGAGTTGCCAAACATCGGATGGGAGTTGCGGAAGAGCCATGATTGGCTCTGTTCATATAATCATCTGATTGACCAATCAATTTCGATCATATTCCTCCAACGGAGAGATATGAGCATTTAGTTAATCTGAGTGATCTTGAAGTTCAACCAAGTAGCATTGGTCAACCACAACAGATAGATAGCCATAAGATAGGCTGGGACGACTTGATTTGCTTGGACTGCCAAGGCAGCAATTTGGGCAGTCGTGAGCAACAAGACGGCAAGAAGCCACATAGCACCCGGAACGTCACCAGCAGTGAAGAAGATGAAGGACCAAGCAAGGTTGGCTAATAGGTTAATTCCAAACAACCAATTGATGGTTGTAACGAATTGTTCATCGGCTACGGCTCTCAACTGCATCCAAGCCCAAGCAATGAAGATGTAGATAATGATCCAGACAACTCCGATTGCTCCCCCAGGTGGAGCATAGCATGGTTTGTTCAACTTCTGATATCCTCCCATCCCAATGGAAGTGAAGACGAAGCCGAGAACGGCAACGATAAATACGATTGCAATAGGCAGCCAATCCATTTATTGATGAGATATATTTTGACACGCAACTCCCGAAGGAGCCATATGTAAACTTTTTAGCACCAGGGCATTATCTTGGTAGCAACACTAGTCGATTTGATAGTGTACAAGCCATCGGCACTATGACCAACGACATTAGAATCGTCTTCGGGAGCAACGTCATTCTCATAGTCGAGGAAGATGACTCGTTGAGGAAGTTCAAACTCATATTCAATGTTATCGCACACATTCTTGTATGGCAAGTCAGTCTTAGTTCGGAGCATGTCTGGGAAAGAGGCAACAACTTCTTCGGGAAGGTCTTCGTTGTCAAACACCAGCTTGTATTCAACTTCATTGACTGTGAAGCTGCAATGAGTGATACCATCATCGGTTGTAAGTGTATTGATCATCTCTTCAGCGTATGGAGTCTGGTCAAACCAAACGTGGTCTCCGAGAGTGTTGGAGAAGTAGTCGATGGGAAACTCGGTAATCACTTGAAACTGCTTCGGAACTGTGCCGTACTCATTGTAGTCACTGTCAAGGTCGATGATGGTTGTTCCATCGAAAGCAAAGACACCGCTGTTACGGTAACCGATGACTCCTTCGATATGTACCAAGTCACCACGTTTGCCTCCCTGTTGGGTAACGTAGGGAGCAAGGAGATCAAGGTTGTGAATGAGGACATCTTCACAATGATCATCTTCGGTCAATGGTTTGTTAATTCCAAAGAGTGACATGTAAACAGTAGCAGGAACAAGAATGATAGCGGGGGAGGTAAAAGTAGAGGTAGACATGATTGTAGATTGGTTGCCTACTCCTTAGGATCAATGGATTATCCAATCAATTTCCGGGACAGTTCGAATTTGATCGGTTAAGTGAATAAGGCTGATAACAATCAAAGATGCAATCCTTACCAGTCGAAATCATTCAGCTCATTGTCAACTATAATAATGAACCAAGAGAGATAAGAGCTATTGAACTTACTTGTCGATGGCTCAAGAATCTATCCAGACAGAGAACTCATGTCAAGTGCAATATCGTGTCTTGGCCAGTACTAGCCAGATATCCCAAATTGTTGATTGTCGACGGACTCATCACAAACATTTGCAAAGACACATTTAAGTCCAAGATTCAACACCTTCGAGTGTTAATCAATAAATGTCTTTGTGTTCAACCTACCAAGTGGGTCGGTTGTTGCGATACAAAGAGAGATATGATCAGATGGATCGATAATAACAATAATCCATTGGTTGAAGCTTACGATGAAGATATTATCAAATGTTTATGGGGAGTCTGGCGACCCGGAGTATTTGAAGCCAAACAATTGGACTCTACTGGTTTGCACCACTTGCAGATGATACGTGAATCAAGGCGTATCATCGGTCAATTTAGTTCTGACGATGATATCGCTCGAGTAACTCGGCTCAAACTGGATGTATTCCGGGTACACAGATCTGGCACACGGCCAGATCGCATAATGAATGAACTCACGAGCCTATCCATTGTGCTTATGGAGAACATCGAAGTTGAGATTGTAGTCAATGATGAAGATACAGCCAAAGAATGGAGAAAGATGGCCACATTGTTCTACGACGATGCAATGACTACATTGCATCGATCATTAGCTAAATGGAGAGTCATTGTTGATAAGAGTAACTGGAACAGATCTTGGCCAGAAACGCTTGTATCATTTGACGATACATAGATGGTAGAATCATTGGATATCAAATGATGATCACTACTGCTCTCCCTGTAGACAATGTGAGTAATGAAGTGAGATTGAGCGAAGAGCTTGATTAACAAAAAAGTTTGCATCTTGCTGCTATACAGCAAGATGTCTTGATTAAGAACTTGGGCCAGTTGCACCAGTTGGTTGGAGCGACCAGTTTGACCAACCACCAGAGCCAACTGGCCCTATTGGACGCTCCGAGTCTCGTCTAGTATCTGGTCTAACTGTTGGGAAAATTCCAATTTTAGTATTAGCCGCGTCTTCGGCACTGTTGTTATTTCCCATTTGCTTTAACACTTTGCTGCTATACAGCAAGATGTTCACTCAATTCGTGAGTTTATCTAGTTGCGTCGTTGGTATACTTGCCAGATGATGGCTAAGATGAGGAGAATGAGCAAGATAATGAGGATGACGACAGCTGCATTGGTTGCAGTGCTGTCAGTGCTCTTGGGATTTGTCGATTTGGGTTCAGGATCGGTTGACTTATTGCCATTCTCTTGAAGGATAGTCTGGCTGAGATCGACGAAATCGTTAATGATGTCTTGGTATTGAGTACCATTAGAGGCATATCGAGTCAACTTGACCTTGGTGATACCCAAAGCTCGTAGTTGAGAGGCTTCAGCTTGAGTGAAACCCTTGAATGGAAGATTGTCGGGCATGAAGATGAAAGCTTCACTTGCATTGTTGACGGTATTCAGAGTGTGAAAGACTCGATCAGAATCGTAGAGGATAGTCAACTTATCACAGAAGGGCCAGGTGGAGGCAGACTTGGGAGGAGGCACACCACTTGCACAGACAGCTGAGCAGCCAGGATTGCCATTGAAGTTAGTGCTCAACATGCATCCAGTAAAGTATGCACCAACAGTGCCAGGTGTCGCAATCTTGATGTCACTGAAGACTTTGGCGATTCGTTCGTGAATGAAGTCATAAGCTGGAGTCTCGTAGAGAGCGTTGATAATGTTGACGATCGTTTCGAACTTACCTTTCAAGTTTTCGTCGAGAGCTTTGATGAATCGAGCTTGGTTGACCTTCAGTTCAGTCAGAGTTGTCGTAATATCATCAAGGTTAAGTTCGAGAGACTTGCTGGGATCATCGCTAATTCCTTGGACCGAGATGATGCTACGACCCTGACTATCGACCCTTCGTTCAACGAGCGTCTGACCACCCTTGAGATATAACTTCTTATTCTCAACTATTGGTTGCTCAGGGCCAGTGCCGGCAAAGGTCAGGCCGTTGCGTTGTAAGATCAATCCACTTCTTCGACTTGCCATTTCTTGACGATGAGAATTTTATTCGTCGCAAGTCGAACGAACGACGGATTATCAATCATCCGTTAAATACGAATTGATCATGAGTCAAGCCAGACGGAATATTCCGAGCATCTCAATATTCGATAACGATGTGACTCTTCTCTACAAGTGGGCAAACTACTATGAAGTACCAATCAAGCAGATAGTAGTTCGACCACGGACAGAGGCTGAAGCCAATGTACAATCAGGATCAAAGACGTGGATTTACGAACCCTTAAATGAGATGATACGTCGTTTGAGCGGACAATCGTTGTACAACATCTATGAACAAGTTGTAGCATACTCGAACGATACTTCAGCTGACGATGTAGCAATGACTTATGCTGACTTGATCAATCCTAGCTACAGGGATCAAGCAATGAAGACCGTCAACGATTTCTATGCTGATCTTGAACCTGGCGTTCAATCAGAGAGTAAGAGATTCCCCTCTCTTAGTGAGTTCAACATTTTCCTTGATACTTGGCATAAGTCGACAGCTAGCCAACGGCAACATGATTCCAAATATCTTGAAACCATCCTTGGAGTTGAAGCCGAGTTGCTTGAGATAAGTAAACAACCACCAGTCCTCACTACTCCACCGTCTATAGGAGCTGCTCTCCTCGCCTTTGTTCCCAAACTCAATAAGGCAGTTCCGCGTCTCATCGATGGTATTGACATTTTCAACTCTTCTGTTGCTAGCCAGTTTGTTCCATTCATCCAATATAACTCAGCTGATCAGAAGTATTACAAGGTATTTCGAGGTGATAACACTGGTCAGGAACCAAACTACAATGTAACTATCCTTAGCAATACACAGACACGTCGAACAAACGCAATCTTCATGATACTCTGGCTAGGTGATCCACTCGGAGAAGGTAATCAAACGATCTACAACTCACCGAACGATATGTTCGTTCGAGTCGAGTACTATCTTGAATCAAATTATCTGACAGTTAACACCTCCTCAAATGAGAACAACTTAGATCTTGATGAGAGAATAGCAGCTCAGAGAATCCAACAAGCTCTTCCCACACTACTCCTTGGACAGCCATCAGAAGCTAAGGTAAGAGGCAAGTTTGATGTCCTCAATGTTCGAATCAATGATGTATCGTTCATTGACATGATACTCAACGATCCTTTGTTCAGCATCTATCTGTACATTGAGGAGAGTATCCGACCATACGCGCTCAAGCGTCGACTTGACATCCATTTCAGATCTCTTCTGAGTGATCAGACAGAAGGTGACACTCCAACAGACGAAGCGTACATCTCCAACTCTGCTTCTGTCTCAGCTACTCTGATTAATAAGCAAGCCTTAGCTGACGAACTAGTTGACGTTTTGCAGCCTGATAATCAAGTTATCAAGATGAACATGTTGAAGGATACTCAATACATTCGTGTCAACATAACTCGAGCTGATTCCCGTCGGGCAGTTAACGAATTTCTCTTGATCTTCCGTCTTCTCCTTCGAAACTATGTTGATAATGAGGCTGCTATACGAGCAACATACGAGACTTTGATTCCCGAGATTGCCGAGCTACCACATCTTATTGCAACTCGTCGACCTAATCAAGTTATCAAACAGAAGGAAGAGCGAGTATCACGTAACAGTCGAATTCAACAGTTACGTGAAAGAGCACCAGAGATCTTCGTAGAGAATTATGCTCGTCGTTGCCAATGCAGATTACAACCTATCATCATTGAACCAAGCGAGGTTGAATTCTGGCGCACTCAGAGAATCTTGGTTAACGGTGTTCCAACTGACCGTCAGATAATGCCTTTCCCCAAAGATAGTCCAAGGTATCTCTTCGTTTGTCCGGGTGATGATAGCCCTTTTCCCGGAGTCAAGCTAAGCAAAGATTTGGCTAACAAAGACCAATATCCTTACGTTCCATGTTGTTTCAAGAAAGATCAGACAGATGCCAAGACAAGCACTCGTTACAATGAATACTATCGAGGTTATCCAAGCAAGCTGACCAAAGGAGCCAAGGCTGACACAACAATCAAGACAGATAAATTGCTCTCGAGTGGGGCTACCGGCCAATTGCCATCATCAATTGTTGATGTTCTCAAACTCTACTCAACTGAATCGAACGAGATGATCCGTCTCGGAGTTCCAAGATCCATTAATTCTCTCCTTCACTGCATCTGTATTGCCATAGATGATCCAAACTATCTGAACAGCTTGACAGATCAAGCCAGAGAGAACTACGTAACAAAGATCAGACAATACATTCTCGGCACCATTCCAGTTCCAGTCTACCGACAGGAACTATATGATCGCTCTGAGATTGAAATCAAGACCATGTTAGCTGACAACGATCTATTCCTTGATCCTTTCCTCTTCTTCCGAGGAGCTGAAGAACTGTTCAAGATCAACATTTTCGTTTTCAACCCTCCTGATCCTACAGACAAAGACGACATCGGTCGAATTGAGATACCTCGACATAAGCTGTTCCATGCTCGACCTCCTAGAAACGATCGACCAACTATCCTCATTCTCAAACATTTTGGATCAGAGTCAGATGCTTTGACCTATCCACAATGTGAGTTGATCGTTGATTTCATCCGCCGAGACAGCGCGGCCGTCAAGATGTTTGGCTTCGATATGTCAGAGCATATGCGAGATGTTCTTTCTCGCACTCTATCGACTATCACATGGACCTTCCAGGAAGGAGAATTACAACCTAACAGGGATATCTACTCAGCTCTTGACTATTATGGCATCCTTGGTCGAACAGCTACGTCTCAATACATTGATGGTTATGGTAAGTGTAGAGCATTCGTCTGTCCAGTCAACATCGATGGTGTTCGAAGTGAGATAACAGTCGTCATTCCTCCAACTCAACCTGAAGCTCTACCTCTCGTAAGTAGATTGCCACCATGTGACGGTACTATTCCAATTCGCATCTTTGGGAAACAACCATCTACTCGTAGCGTCGACGGTCAAGGTAGAACGACTGGATTATGGTTTAGTGTCATTGATCTGACTGAAGGTATATATGTTCCTATCAATCCAACAGTCAGTTACAACACGACTCCGATCGGTTCCAACGATCCTTTGATGGTAGTCGATGGTGATGTCACTGGCCGCTTCAAAGCTCTTCAGAGAACACTTGATGTTTTCCTCCAACTCGTCAGATGGATGTATGATATCTATCGTAAGACAAATGTGCCAGACGTCAATACGTTCTTCATCCAATACTTTGTTGCTAACACTGCATCAGTGTCCGATAGTGCAGGCTTTTATGATCTATCCAAGCTGCCAAGACATCTACCTCCGGTAACAACTGTTAGTGCTGCTATTCAACACATCGAACAATACGCTCCATCGATGATTGCCAGTGATCGTGTCCTCCTCTATGATAACGACTTTACTGTCAGAATGTATCGCTATCTTCAACGATACAACAATCAGACGATCGGTGGTCCATCTATTCCAGAGCCGGTTATCAACAACTATTATCAAGAAGTGACTGACTTTACAACCAATCCAGATGTCAATATCTTCATTGGAGAGCGTGATCTTGGTATTTGGTTAGCTACCAATGCCAGACGACCAGAACGATTCTATGCTATCCGAAATAAGGTAGATCTCGTCTTCTCCCTTTTAGTTGAACCTTATATCTATCAACATACCGACGGTCGTATCTTCCTTATCCAGAACGTGGCAAATGGAAGTCGTGATTCCGCCTTCGCCGTTGCGTTAGCCTGGCATACATCCAAGATAAATCTTGGATTCAATGCCAAGCCATCCAATCAGAAACCTGTCCATCTAATCTATGGAATCTCGCCGTCTGGCAGCCTTGTACCGATCGAGGATCATCGCGAGAAATCGCAATACTACGTCCAACTTCTCAACTATTCTGGAACATCAACTATCAATCCGCGATATGCTGCTCTCCTTGACATTCTCTAGACTACCGTGTTACTTCAATGAAGTAACACGTTCAAATTGATTTTGGATACACATCTTGTCTCATAGCTCTACAAATGGAACAATACACTGTAGCTATCATCAAATGGAATGTCGTCAAGGCAGTTGATATATCCAAGTATGGATTCAAGGTTGATTATGAGATCCGAGCGCATGTCAAAGATTTAGAATGGTGGGCAGAGTTCTATTCCGAACATAAGGGTAAGGATTACTTCGAATCTCTTGTCAAATACATGGCAACTGGTACATGCCATTTCATGATCTTAACACATTCTCAAGGAGATCCAATTAAGAGATGGAGAGACGCCATTGGTCCAACCAATGCTGCTATGACCAAGGAGCCTCCAACATGTCTAAGAGCAATCTATGGAGATGATGAATCTCTTAGAACTAATGGTTTCCACGGTTCTGACTCAACTCAGGCAGCTGAGAGAGAAGCAAAGTTAATCAAACAGTTATAAATGCTGCATGTGTGTCTAGTAGACATGAATGCTTTTTAATCACTCTTTACTATTACATTAGGTTCGTCTTCGACGTCCAAGGTTGCACTGTCCGCTGTGTTGTTGGTAGTGTTGGAACGAGTGATTGTTTGATGATTGGAGCGATTGAAACTGGAGCTATTGATTGAGGTACGCTGATCGGTCTAATTGGAACTTGAGATATCTTGGATGGAGCACTAATTGGTTGGAACGGAACAACTGGTGGCTGTGATGGAACGCTAATTGGTTGGAATGGAACAACTGGTGGCTGTGATGGAACGCTAATTGGTTGCATCGATACACTTGGAGGTCTTGCCGTTGATTTGATCTGAGGTGGTGGACGATTGCCAGTAGTTTGCTGTCTTGGCTCATTGTATCGTCCACCTCTTCCGCGTCCACCTCCTCTTCCACGCTGTGATGCTCGTTTAACGGTAGCAACAGCTGCTCGTCTTCGCTGAATATCTTCAAGCAATTGTGGATTAGGAACATCTTCCTTAGCTTCTGCAGCTTCCCATAACACGAGTCTATCAGGTAGGACAACAACGTAAGATTCAACAGCATCAACTATTCGAGGAAGATCAGCGAATGGTAAGATAGCAGTGCCCATTGTAGCGTCTTTCAATCCATCAACCTCAAGTGTGAACTTATCAGGGAACAGGTCAGTTATTGGACCATTTGAGGAGGTGGCTAAGTCTCTGATCTCAAGGGGTAGGAGAGAGGCTGACAATGGTGGTAAGACAGCCAACAATTGATGCAATGCATTGTATTGTAATTGGCCTTCTACTGCGTAGTAACCTTCAACGAGAGATGTTTGACTGGCAACGTAACTCAAGTCGAGCAGTAATGGAGAATGATGATATGGATAGTAGAAGAGAGTGTTGATGTCAGTCATACCACCTTGGTAGTAAGCGTATGACCAAGCCATGCCGGTGATATATTGTTGACACATCTCTTGGATTGAATCGACAGTCAGCTCAGGCTCGGGAATACCAAGAACGGCGAATAATTCAACATCGCCTCGAGGTAGCAGAGCGTTACGATACCACAGTTCACGATAGGTATCATAGTTGAACGTCTTTCCATCAGTAGAAGCGGCTATTATCTTAGATGGAAACTCGAAGATATCTCTACGCTCCTCCTTGCCTAGAAGGTGAGGAGCGTACTCAGCAAGCATATTAGGTTCGAGTTTAGCCAGCTCAGTCAAGAATAGCCCAAGATTGGGCAGGATAATCTCACCTTCGGCTGTCAATGGTTTGCCAATACTTCGATAGACTTCGGCCATGATATCTATAGCTTTGCTCATTCGACCGAGAGAGTTAGAATGGGGAAGGAAATCATTGCCAATAAGATACATCATGACAACGAAATCGTCAATTGCTGTCGTTGATTTCATGTACGTCTTCAGCACTTCACGCAAGTTATCGATTGAAACGATGTCGTTATCATCTTCGCGGGAAAGGAATATGCCATTGAGCGGAGCAAGCAAGGACAACATGATGAGATCAGCATCGAGGCCGTACAAGATATGAGCACCATCGCCTGTTACCTTACCTTGTCGTATGAGATCCATGATCTTATGCTCACCTTCACCCGGCACCTTGTAAGATGAATAGATGACAACCGATGGAAGGACAAGGCGATTAGTGATAATCCATCGTTCGATATAGTTATCTAACGCGATCATGAAGTCTGTACCAGGAGTAATCGAATTAGTGTCGAAGAGATCTGTCGGTCCACGTTTGGATGCTGCCTTGTATCTTCTTTGCCGTTGCTGTTGGATCTTGGCAACCGGTGCTACTCCGTCAACTGCAATAATCAAGAGATCTTTCGGACTGAACGAAGCAACTACAGTTGATAACATTGAACTGAAGGTAAATTCGAACTTAGCATAGAGCTCATATGGATTGACTTTAGCTAACAGCTTCCTCAGTTCAGGTGTTGAAGTTTCACTATATCCCCAAGCTTCAGCAGCTGCTTTGTGGATGATACCATTGACATCAAGGAACAAAGATGAAACAGCAGATGGTGCTTCGCCAAGCAGTACACCGTTGAAATTGTGCTTAGCCACCCAGTCACGGTAGAACTTTGGAATACCCATAGTTGATGATTGGCAATCGATGTAAACCCTTTGATTAGATAATCAATTTTGGTTAAGCCCAACATCGCTGAGATTCAGCGATGCCCTTGATTGTTCAATCGATCCTACACGGACCAGTCTTGAATGTTAACAATAGCGCACAGGTTAGGAGTAGACAGACTATTTTGGGTGATGTATAGTGATTCAGTCGATGAAAAGAGGCTAGATTCCATCGATCTCTCGTATTAATCGATGGATATCTCTGTTTGTCTGACAATGAATTGGAATGTTGGAGTGGATTGATATGAGAGGGAACGATCATACCTCGATCAGCTGCCGATACCAACATGTTAACCAATGCCAACAATGATGAACGATATTTTAATCCTGAGTGGACATCAAACACAACCAACGTTACCCATCGGGAAGAGGAAGTCAAAATTCGATCTCCTTCAATCCTGTAAGTGTACTCTGATATCAAACAACAATTATCCATTTATAGATTCCGAGAGTTATCTTAAGCTCACCCTATCATCAATAAATGAGCGATAAGTGTCAAGTAGGAACATCAATAACCATCCTCGAACGGTTGGGCAAGGGCAGTTATAGTTCAGTACATCGATGTACTGACGAGAACGGCAATGAAATGGCTGTCAAATGCATCAACACTGAGAATGGAGGTATTCCGAATATTCTCGAGCCAAGCATAATGTCAACCATTGATCATCCTAATATTGTCAAGTCTATGGCTATCTTACCACAACCAAATAAGCTGTATATTTTTATGGAACGAGCTGTTGGTGATCTGAGGGAGCACTCTAAACGTCGTGATGGCAAGCTCGTTGATCTCTCCATCGTCAAGATTAGGGCTTATGCTCTAGCTCAGGCGGTTGCATGCCTTCATCGACAGCATATCATCCATGCTGATATCAAATCAAGCAACATTCTACTATACCCAGATGGCAATATTCGATTATCTGACTTCACTGTTTCGGTCAAACATTGGACTGATGACGTACTCTTCACACATCTTGTTGGAACTGCAACTCATCGACCATTAGAATGTCTATCTGGTAAAGGATGGAGTTATCCTTTCGACATTTGGTCGTTAGGCTGCACACTCTATGAATTAGCATACGGTGAATTACTCTTTCCATGTCAATACGACAAAGGTATCACTCAAGAGCAGGACAATAATCGATTCATCAACTGTCTTCTAGATTGGAACGATAAGAACAGTCAAGATGAGACTGACGTTAAACCGATAGCCGAGAAGTTCTATCCCTTCCATTTCCCTCCAGAGTTCAATGATGAAGCATATAAACCATTGAACAAGCTTATTCTCAGCATGCTTCGAATCGATCCAAAGAAGCGGCCAACAATCATTGACATTCTGCAAAATCCATTCTTCAGCGATCTAACCATAAAGAAATGTATGATCATTGCTGCTCCTTCACCCATCGTTGCTCCCAAGGATAAGTCCAAGATAGAACACGCACTCGGTCGATATATGACTAGTCCCTTGGCCATATCCATTGCTCTTCAATTATACTTCAGATTGACTACAATCGATCTGCGAACTAACGTCAAAGTCATTGGTTGTGCTCTCATAGCCTCTAAGTTAACGCTATGTAGTTTGGACAGCATAAACATCGATTATCACGTATTGTATGATGCTGAGCGTAAGATCAGTCAAGCATTGGCTTTTCGCTTGCACACTCATATATGAAATTACTTATTGGTCCAATGGACCAATATGTTTACTGTCGAATGATCATAACAGGTTTGGGAGGTGGAGGTGGAGGAGGTGCGGGAGTTCCGGCTGGCCTGGGACG
>Ga0209745_1001460_pt1 | contig 14078 bp, 9 predicted proteins | sample BarGraNGADG00312_FD_184495 | JGI IMG/M metagenome (GOLD analysis project Ga0209745, IMG submission 184495) | Arctic peat soil microbial communities from Barrow, Alaska - Barrow Graham LP Ref core NGADG0004-312 (SPAdes) (version 2) | ecosystem: Environmental > Terrestrial > Soil > Wetlands > Peat ... | reverse complement strand
CTCTGGCCAGGTTAGCAAAGGATTATGGAAAAGGACCTATCCAGATAAAAGATATTGCTGCCGAAGAGAAAATCCCTCAGAGTTTTCTTGAAAATATCCTGCTTGAATTGAGGAAAATGGGAGTTCTTGGAAGTCAGCTTGGAAAGTCGGGAGGGTATTACCTGTTGAAAAAACCATCAGAAGTTAACCTGGCTGATGTAATTGATCAGTTCGAAGGTACTTTATCATTGCTTTATTGTGTATCAGAGAAATCTTATCGACCGTGTGAATTCTGCAAAGATGAATCAACCTGCCAGATAAGACAGGTTTTCAAGGAAATTCATGATTCCACCAACTTGATTCTTAAGAAAGCAACTCTCGAAACGCTAGTTCAGCGCTAAACTGGGTTAATGCTTGCAGTTAATTGATTTACAAATTCTTTCAATAACTGTACTTATGACTTTATCATTTGCAAACCTTCCCTGATTGTTTAATATCTCATTTAAAGATGTGATTTTACCGGCAAAATCCGAAAATATCTCTATTACACCACAATAGCCTGTCGGCTCACCTGATTTAAATTTATATTCTAAACTATGTTTTGAATAATTCTCATAGAAACTAATTGTTTCAATATACCTGGATTTATGTTTAAGTATGATTTTTGGATATTCTCTGAAGTTATTTTCAAAATTCAAGAATCTGTTTCGGAGGTTCTTGAGGACCTTTTCACCCAGAGCACCTGGATCAACACCACGCAGCAGATAAATCTCTGCATACCTGAAGACTCCAATGTATCCAAATGCATCAAGATCATCTGATGATGAAAGGAAAGTAGAAAGGTTCAGTGAATCATCACAGGATTTATGATCTTTTCTGTCATGATTTCTAATTGCTTCCGGTACTTCAGAGAACTTATTTTCTGATAATCCGTTCTTTGAAAGAAATTCCCTGCAAAACCTACTGCTATGATTACCATGTCTTTCCCCGATATCGACCGACATTCCAAGGTCATGTAAATAACATGCAATTAAAAGCATGTCTGGAGAAAAAGCAAGTCTATCTGATTCGCGTTTTCCGATTTCTGTAAGGAGCTCTTTTGCATAATGCCAAACTCTCCGGTGATGATCAATATCATGTGAATAAAGAAGAGTTTTTCCCCACTTTTCTGTGAAAAACTCTTCAAGGATCTGCAAGTATTTTCCTTCTGCAGATTTTATAATTTGTTTCAGATTCATTTTTCTGAAAATAAAAAAAAAGCAAAAGACCAAGCCCTTTGCTTTTGAACAGGCTCTAGATCTCTCTTATGCTTTGATCATACTTTCAGCCAGATCGAGGATTGTTGTGTCATCAAAAGTCACTATTCCGCCTCCCGGACCCTGTTCAAGATGTATACCAACGCTTTGTCCCTTGTCAAAATTTGTTCCTCCGAAGTAGTTTCTGACAGTTTCTTCATTCAAATCAAGTTTGTCAGCAATCTTTCTCATACTTCCGGAGGGTAATTGGTCTTTGATCTTCCGGAGCTCATTGAATGTGATTGTTTTTGCCATGATATCATGATTTAGTTAATATCAACAGATTATTTCAATAATCTGTAACAAAGTTAATGATTAATTAATAAACTTTAAAAATCATTTTATAAATTCGAGATATCCCTGATAATAAAAACATTGTATTCACCCAAATGCCTGAAACCGAATTTTTTGTAAAGGTTTATAGCTTTGAAGTTGGTTGAATGGACTTCCAGTTTGACCTGAAAGCCCTTGCTTTTAACAAACAGCAATGATTCCTTCAGGAGTATTTTTGAAAGTCCGTTACCCTGGAATTCAGGGAGAATGCCAAAATGGTGCAAAAGAATTCTACGCCCGTCAAAGGTCATCCATGAAGTTCCTGAGATCGTGCCAGTGCTTATTTCTTCCAAAACAAGCAAAGTGCCGCCTATTTTAATAGTGTTCTCAATTATTTCCTTATTGTCGCCACGCTCCGGAGTTCCCATGCCTGTAAGATCCCAGAACCTTGTTATACCATCAAAGTCACCATCTCTGTATTCCCTTATTAAGAACTTATTTTCAACGTCAGTTTCTGTCATAGCTCTTTAAGATATTCAAGAAATAAATTCATCGCCTCTCTTTTCTTATTATCCAGGAAGAAATTGATGTTTTCAGTCAGATACTTCCTGAGCTCCATTCCTGATATAGATCCGCTTTCCCTGAATCGTTCAGCAACCTTATCAATATTGTTTACACCCAGCGAAAGAGCGTTGTTAAAATCCGATACGAATTCCGACGGGAGGGGTTTGTTTGCGACCCAGCAGGCAAAAACAAACGGAAGGCCTGTGTATTTCTTCCATTCCTCAGCCAGATCGATCTTGCAGCGGTATTGATTTTCATATTCAAAACACTGGTCCCCGATTAGTACAACTGCTTCATTGTCTCCGATCGACTTAAAATCAAAATATTCTGATGTATTAACCCATGTAAGATCCCTTTGCCAGAATCTTTTTGCAATTACTTTCACAAGATTGACAGAGGTCATTGACCTGTAATCGAGAAACACTTTTTTAACATTATCAAATGAGGAATTGCTCATTATCTGGACAGTTCTTACCTTACCGTCAGCACCTATGCAGTAATCACCTGTAATATATGATTCTTTCAAATGAGGGATTGCTGCCACCGGAATAAGTCCAAGATCAGCCCTTCCGGAAATAAGCTTTGCTGCACAGTCAGATGGATGGTCAGTCTCAATTATTGCCTTTTTATCAAAACCACTCTCTTTCAGGCCGTAAATAAAAGGATAAGTATTTGCATACCTTACGGCTGAAATTCTGATTTTCTCCATCACATGTTTTTTACTGCGTCTAAAATACTATTTTTGTATATATGATAGAAACAAATGAACAGCCAAAAGTGTAAACGATGGAATTAAATAGTCTTACGGCCATCTCTCCCCTTGACGGAAGATACAGGCAGAAAGCCGATGAACTGGATAAATACTTTTCCGAGTTTGGTCTTATAAGGTACAGGTTGATGGTGGAAATAGAATATTTCATTGCACTGTGTGAGATTCCTCTTCCGCAATTGTCTGATTTCAGAAAGGATAATTTTACGACACTTCGCACATTTTATGAAGATTTTGACGTTAAGGAGGCTGAAAAGGTTAAGGAGACCGAAAAAACTACAAATCACGATGTTAAAGCCATTGAATACTACCTGAAAGAGAAGTTTTTCCAGTCGGGGTGGGGAAAATGGTCAGAATTCATTCATTTTGGACTGACTTCACAGGATATTAATAATACAGCAATTCCATTATCACTGAAAGATGCACTGACCGATGTCTATTTTCCGCTATTGTTTGAATTAAGAGAAATGCTTGCAGGATTTGCTGAAGAGTGGAAAGATATTCCGATGCTTGCAAGAACCCATGGACAGCCTGCCTCACCAACAAGGCTGGGAAAAGAGATTTCGGTTTTCATAGCCAGGATAGATGAACAATCGAAATATTTCGGACAGATACCTTATTCAGCCAAGTTCGGAGGTGCAACTGGCAACCTGAATGCACACAAAGTTGCTTATCCTGATATCGACTGGGTCTCTTTCGCTAATAATTTTGTCAGCGAAGTGCTGGGACTCCAGTGTTCTTTCCCGACGACCCAGATTGAACACTATGACAACCTTGCAGCACTATTTGATAATCTTCGCAGAATTAATGTGATTCTTCTTGACCTGGCACGCGATATGTGGTATTACATATCAATAGATTATTTCAGGCAAAAAATCAAAAAGGGAGAGATCGGGTCATCAGCCATGCCTCACAAGGTAAATCCGATTGATTTTGAAAACAGCGAAGGGAACCTTGGGTATGCGAATGCAATATTCGATCACATGTCGATGAAACTTCCGATATCAAGACTTCAGCGCGACCTTACCGACTCAACGGTACTCAGGAATATCGGAGTACCTGTTGGTCACACAATAATTGCTTTTAATTCCATGCTTAAAGGGCTTAATAAAATCGTCGTAAATGAGGAAAAGATCAACATTGATCTTGAAAATAACTGGGTAGTTGTCTCAGAGGCATTGCAGACAATTTTAAGGAGGGAAGGATTTCATAAGCCCTATGAAGCTCTGCTGGATCTTACACGTACAAACCAGAAAATAACCAAGGAATCGATCACCGGCTTTATTGAAAACCTGGATATCAGTGAATCCCTGAAATCGGAACTGAAAAGGATCACTCCTTTTAATTATACAGGTTTTTAACATCTTGCAGGACTTATGAATAAAGCCAAGCTACTTCTGAAATTTATTGAACCATATAAATGGTCAGCTGCCAGGAATATCACCTATAACATACTGAGCGCCATTTTTGCACTTATCTCGTATACACTTGTAATTCCATTCCTGAAAATTCTCTTTAACCGGATCGAGACAGTTCAGAATCCGGGTGAATTTCAGTTTAACCTTGATTATTTTGGATCTGCTGGCAAATACTATCTGTACGCATTTATAGACAAGTACGGTGAATTCAATGCACTGATGATTGTTTGCCTCATTGTTGTGGTTGCCAGTCTGCTAAAGAACGGATTCATTTTTCTTGCTAATAACAGCATGGCTTATATAAGAGCCTGTACTGTAAGAGATCTCAGGGAAAAAATGTACAATAAAGTCCTGCGTCTGCCGCTCTCATTTTTCACTGACGCCAGGAAAGGAGATGTAATGACCAGGATCTCCAATGATGTCCAGGAGATTGAGATATCAGTAATGTCATCACTTACAATGATGTTTCGTGATCCGCTTTATATCATGATATTTGTAATATATCTTTTTATAACAAGCTATCAGCTTACTCTATTTGCCCTTATTCTCCTTCCTGTAAGCGGATGGCTCATTGGCAAAGCGAGTCGTACATTGAGGTCTTCATCATTTGTTGGACAGCAGCACCTTGGAAGACTTCTTTCAGTTGTTGAAGAGACCCTGACCGGACTGAGGATTGTCAAGGGATTCAATGCTGAGGGAAAAATGAAGAAGCAGTTTTCCGAAATAAATGAACGATATTCAAAAGTGTTCAAGAGGGTTACACGCAAAGCCTATATGGCATCACCGATAAGCGAATTCCTTTCGACTATTGTCCTGATGATCCTGATGTATTTTGGCAGTGCCCTTGCCCTGAGGGGTGTCGGAAATATGGGCCAGGAGAAGCTGATTGCTTTTCTGGTTGTATTCTCCCAGATCCTCCAGCCTGCAAAAAATATAACAACTGCCTGGTTCAACATCCAGAAGGGAATGGCATCTATCGACAGAATAGACCAGATCCTTGATGCAGAGGAGAAGATGATTGAAAAAGTTAATGCTTTTCCGGTCAAGGAGTTTAAAGATGCGATTGAATTTAAAGGTGTATGGTATGGTTACAACAATGAACCGATACTGAAAGATATTAATCTGAAGATAATTAAAGGCCAGACAATTGCAATAGTTGGTAAATCAGGGGCAGGTAAATCAACTCTGGCTGATCTTTTGCCGAGATTCATGGATGTTGATGAGGGTCAGATCACGGTTGATGGCGTTGATCTCCGGGAACTGAAGCTAAGAGATCTGAGGAGTCTTATGGGAATTGTAAGCCAGCAATCAATTCTGTTCAATACTACTTTTAAAGAGAATATTGCTTTCGGGGTTGATGATCCGGATATGGCCAGGGTTGAGGATGCAGCGCGGATAGCCAATGCGCATGATTTTATTATGGAGACTGAACTGGGGTATGAGAACAGTGTGGGAGAATCAGGAAACAAGCTGAGCGGAGGGCAGCGCCAGAGGATAAGTATTGCACGCGCCATAATGACCAATCCACCGGTACTAATTCTTGATGAGGCAACTTCAGCGCTTGATACAGAATCTGAAAGACTTGTTCAGGATGCCATACTTAACCTCATGAAGAACAGAACCTCTATTGTGATAGCCCACCGGCTTTCTACTATTCAGCATGCCGATCTTATTGTAGTTATTGATGATGGAAGAATTGTTGAAACCGGCACCCATTCAGAACTGATGAAAAAGGATGAGGGATACTACCGGAAACTCCATAGTTTTCAGGCAATTTGAAAACTCGCAAGGCAAAATTTATATATTGGTATGAAAGTTCCGGGGAAAAATAATCATATAGTACTTTCTTTGATTCTTTGCCTGATATTATTCCCTGACCTGACTGCCCAGATTGAGTTTACATACCAGTCGGATTACTCATACATAAAAGGCAAAGATGCCGTATCTCTATCTGGGACCTGGATGAATCCGGGGTTTGATTACTCAGGATGGACAAAAGGAAAGGCACCTTTCAGATATGGAAACGGAACAGGCGGCACTGAGCTTTCAGACATGCAGAACAGTTATACCACACTTTTTCTGAGATCGACTTTTGAGTGCTCCAATAAAGATCTGATCAAAGAGATTACAATAACGGCCGATTATGATGACGGATTTATAATATGGATCAACGGAGCCGTTGTTCTCATCAGTAATGCGCCCTCCAGCCCTTTATACAATAGCGTGGCCCCGGCAAATCATGAATCAGGTATGGGAATCATATACACTGTCAATGCCGGATCGCTGAACCTTTCAGACGGGATAAATTATATTGCTGTTCAGGGATTTAATGTAAGCCTTACCAGCACTGATTTCTATCTTGATATAGAAATTCATGCAGAAAAAAACCTTCCCCAGTTAATTGATACGACAGGTATTGAATTCTCAGTACAATCAGGCTTCTTTGATAATCCCTTTAACCTGGTACTTTCTTCCACTGATGCGTCCCTTCAGATAACTTATACACTTGATGGCAGCAATCCTCAAAATTCAACAACCGGCTTTTCCTCAGATCAGCCAGTTACAATAATGATTGATCCTGAAAACACCACCGGCAGACCTTCAACCCCTTCAGTAATTGTAAGGGCATCTGTAAGCAAACCAGGATATAAACCAGCAATATCAACCTCAAGGACCTACGTTTTTGCGGATAGGGTGAGGACACAAAAATGGCCCGGAGGAGGCTGGCCATCAACGGACATTAACGGCCAACTTATTGATCTTGAAATGGATGCCGATGTCGTAAATAATCCTGTCTACTCAGGACAGATAATCAGCTCTCTCATGAGTATCCCATCAATATCAATAATTACGGATCTTAAAAACCTTTTTAATCCGGCCTCGGGGATATATGTAAATGCTCAGGGCCATGGTCTGGAGTGGGAGAGGGAGTGCAGTGCTGAACTTATTAATCCTGATGGCACTCCCGGGTTTAATGTTAATGCCGGATTGAGGATCAGGGGAGGATGGAGCCGTCGTGATGAATTCCCAAAACACGCTTTCAGGCTCTTCTTCAGGGAAAAATACGGGAATGATAAACTGAGGTACCCTCTCTTCGGGGACGAGGGAGTTGATACATTTGATAAAATAGATCTGAGGTGTGAACAGAACTATGCCTGGAGTAACGGCTCTTCAAATAACTCAATGGTACGTGAGGTTTTTTCTCGTGATACCCAGCGTGATATGAACCAGCCATATACACGAAGCAGGTATTATCATCTTTACCTTAACGGAATGTACTGGGGCCTTTTTCAGTCGCAGGAACGGTCAGAAGCCAACTTTGCTGAATCATATTTTGGGGACAATGAGGAGGAGTATGACGTTGTGAAGGTGAATACTGAAAATGGTTATCTGGTTGAAGTAACTGACGGATCAATCGATTCGTGGCAGAAATTGTATACGATGTGTCAGAAGGGGTTCACATCTAATGCTGATTATTTCAAAATTGAAGGAAAGGATGAAAACGGGAAGCCTGTGAAAGGCGGGGAAATAATGGTTGATTTGGATAATCTTATTGATTTTATGTCGGTTATTTTTTATACAGGTAACTTTGATTCTCCAACCGCAGTTTTCATGCAAAATAAAAAAGCAAACAATTTTTACGCTATTGATAACAGGACGGATAAGTCAAAAGGCTTTACATTTTTTATCCACGATGCTGAGCACGCACTTTTTGATGAAGCCCACAGTCCGGGTATAGGGTTGTATGAGGACAGGGTTAATATCGGTACCAGGACAGATAGTTTGCGAATGGAAGTCAGTGATTTATCAAAGTTCCATCCACAGTGGCTTCATTTTAAGCTTTCAGCGAATCCTGAATATCGTATCAGATTTGCTGACAGGGCATGGAAACATTTTTCAGATAATGGGGTCTTTTCGCCCGACAGCACCTTAAAGCGACTTAATAAGAGAATTAATGAATTAGATCCGGCAGTAGTTGCTGAGTCAGCCCGTTGGGGAGATTCAAAACGGGCAGGGACTCCTTATACCAGGATCACCAACTGGATCCCTGAAATAAACAAGATAAGAAACAATTTCATCCCCCTGAGAACAAACATTGTGATCAGTCAGCTTAAGCAAGCCGGCCTTTATCCTATGATTGAGGCTCCTGTCATCAAAAGTCAGGCGAATATCCTGAATGAAACCGACATAGTATTTACTTCCCAATTTTCAATTATTATTGAAAATCCCAACAGCTCAGGTACTGTCTATTATACCCTTAACGGAACCGATCCAAGAAAAACAGGAGGCGGGATCAATACCGGAACATTGTTTTCACTCAAAGATATCAATTTGAAAATCAGCGCTTCGGCTCAGATCAAAGCAAGGGTTTTATCAAACGGTCAATGGAGTGCCTTGCGGCAGGTCAATTTTATTAATCAAAACGAAGATTACAGCAAATTCAGGATCACTGAATTGCATTATCATCCTCCCGACTATATTTCTGGCTCAGATACAACAGAAGGGCAGGATCTGGAATTTCTTGAATTCAAGAATACCGGGAATAATTCAATCAATCTTGGCGGACTTGTGGTTGATTCGGCTGTTCATTACACCTTCCCTGAAAAAAGCCTGCTGCCTCCCAAACAGTTTTACGTGATCGCATCCAAACCAAAAAAATTCTTTAACTATTATGGAATGCTGCCGTCAGGAAATTTCCAGGGAAATTTTTCAAATTCAGGAGAAGAAGTTTTGTTGAGTGATCCAGATGGGGCGGAAATAATGGATTTTGTTTATGATGATTCCTCACCATGGCCGTCAGAAGCTGACGGAGAAGGATTCTCACTCTCATCGGCAGAAATCAATCCTTCAGGCTCTCCGGGAGACTATTCATACTGGACATTGTCAGTTATAAAAGACGGGACCCCGTTTGCCGATAATATTCTTTCTGTGGAAGAACCTCCTGATTCAGGTGATAACGGGTCCCTGATAGCATATCCAAATCCGACAGCCGGAATTGTTACAATTCAACTGCTCACAGATGAAGAAGTTAACAATATGGATCTGATGGTATTCTCTGTTACCGGCAAATTAATTAAGCATACTACCATAGGAAATCCCGGAATGTTCGATCTGTTATCTTTCGGTCTTCCCTCCGGCGTATATATTTTTAAAGTAACTTCATCCAGGTATTCATCAAGGACAGCAGTTATTCTTAATAAATAATTAATAAAATAAAAACTATGCCTAAAAAATTGATTTTGACCTTCTTAACTGTTATTTTTTTAACAACAGCCGGGTTTTCCCAGAAACAAAAGGGCAAGCATACTTTTGCCCTCGGGACAACTGAGTTTTTGCTGGACGGGAACCCCTTTCAGATTATAAGCGGTGAGTTGCATCCGTCAAGGATACCTGCAATCTACTGGCGTAACAGGATCCAGATGGCAAAGGCGATGGGATGCAATACCATAAGTGTCTATATAATGTGGAATTATCACGAACAGCAGGAAGGTGTTTTTGACTTTGAAAGTGAAAACCGTAACCTTGGCGAGTTCTTCAGGATTGTTCAGGAAGAGGGATTATGGCTTATTGTACGTCCGGGACCATATGTTTGTGCTGAATGGGAATTTGGCGGAATACCTCCATATCTTCTGAGGATCCCGGACATAAAGCTCAGGTGCATGGATCCAAGGTATATGGCAGCTGCTGAGCGGTATATGGTAAAGCTTGCAACTGTAATCAAGCCTTTCCTGATAACGAATGGAGGGCCTGTCCTTATGCTGCAGATCGAAAATGAGTATGGCAGCTTTGGCAATGACAGGAATTATATAACCAGGTTGAAGGATGTCTGGGTGGAAAATGGAATTGATGTTCCGTTCTTTACAGGTGACGGCCCCACTACTTATATGCTCGAGGCCGGAACACTTCCAGGATGTGCCGTAGGACTTGATTCGGGAAGCCAGCTCTCTCATTTTGAGCTTGCTGCCAAAATGAATCCGGGTGTCCCTGTATTCAGTGCTGAAACTTATCCCGGCTGGCTTACCCATTGGAACGAAAAATGGGCTAAAACAGATACGACTGAAATAAAAAATCAAATAAAATTTCTGATGGATAACAAGAAGTCTTTTAACCTGTATGTTATTCACGGAGGCACGAACTTCGGCTACACAGCAGGAGCAAATTCAGGAGGCAAAGGTTATGAACCGGACGTTACCAGCTACGATTATGATGCACCGATCGGTGAACAGGGAAAGCCTACGGCAAAATATATGGCACTACGGAGACTTTTAGATTCATATCTGCCCAAGGGAAAGAAACTTCCGCCTGTTCCTGAGTCAATTCCATCATATGATATACCTTCAATCGGTCTTACAACTTTTTCGTCCGTTTGGGACAATCTTCCGCAACCGATTAATTCGGTTCAACCCAAGCCTTTTGAGGCTTATAATCAGGATTATGGTTTCATGCTTTACACTACCGAACTAATTGGTCATAAAAAGGGAAAACTCACTGTTACAGATCTGCACGATTATGCAACTGTGTTTCTTAACGGTGAATACATAGGCACGCTCAACAGGATGGAAGGCATTAATTCTATTGATATCCCTGAGAGTAAAGCCGCCCATCCTGTTCTTGAGATACTTGTCGAAGGCATGGGCCGGATAAATTTTGCCCAGAACCTTATTGACAGGAAAGGGATCACCGACAGGGTAACCCTAAACGGGATGACTCTGATGAACTGGAAGGTTTATAACCTGCCAATGGATGACAAATTTATTTATAACCTGAGATCCTCAAGCAGGAACCCGGGAAAGAGAGGTATCTTCTTTAAAGGAAACTTTTTCCTTGCAGCTTCCGGGGACACATTCCTCGATATGTCGAATTTCCAGAAAGGAATAGCATGGGTAAACGGCCATAATCTTGGACGGTACTGGTCAATAGGACCACAAAAAAGACTCTATTGCCCGGCTTCATTTTTAAGAAAGGGTACCAACGAAATGATCATATTTGACCTGCTGCAGACTGAACCTCAGATTGTGGTAGGTTTTAAGACTGGGGAGTAATCAGGATAATGGAATATAAAAGGGGAGTAATGAAACTCCCCTTTTTAAACCACCCCCTAAATCCCCCATCTGGGGGACTTTTAAATGGTCTCTTTTTTAGCCCCCCATATGGGGGGTTGGGGGGTTATACAAGAATCTTCGTTTTCAGATTGGTTATACTAGTTTTAATATCATCAAATGGTGTTCCATTCTTGCTTAAATCCTGTTCCACGATCATGTATTTCATACCGGCTGTGTCCTTAACGGCCAGTATAGCTTTGAAATCAATAATACCGGCGCCGACGGGGGCAAAATCGTCTTCCCCGACCGTTGTAAAATAAGGTGCTTCACGGGTGTACATATCTTTCATGTGGAAAAGCTGGAACCTCCCGGGATACTTTTTGAATATTTCGATCGGGTCGCGACCGGCTTTGGTTGTCCAGAACAGGTCGATTTCCATTGTAACAAGATCTTTATCAAGCTCTGCCAGCATAACATCAAAGTATGGTATTTTACCTTCAACCGGGCCAAACTCAAAATTGTGATTATGGTATCCGAACTGGATTCCGTGTTGTTTCATTATTCCGCCAACCTGGTTCCAATCAGCTGCCATCTTCTGATAGCTTGCGATTGTTGTTCGTGCTTCTTCTACAATCCATGGCTGTATGCAGTATTTAACACCGATCTTGGCATGATCTTCAGCCATTTTCTGCGCATTATCAAGTGTTATCCCTGCTGCCTCAACCTGTGTATGGCTACTTAGGATCTCCATCCCCAGTCCGTTTACGAGCTTTTTAAATTCCACAGGTTCATAGCCGTAAAACTTACCGTCAGCATAGCTGGCAAGTTCGAGATATTTGTATCCGGTATCGGCAACTTTCTGTAATGATCCCGGAACATCCACTGCCATTGCATCTCGGATAGTGTACAACTGAAGTCCGATTCCGGGCAGAGCAGCTTTACCGCAGCCGTACTGCGATACAACTATTGCTCCCAGGGTCCCGGCTGCTGATAATTTTAAGAATTCTCTTCTTGATTGTGATTTTTTCATAGTACTGGTTCTGAATGATTATAGGTTAATAGTTTGTTCTTTGTCTGAAATTAGTTTTTAAAATTAATACATTTCCTTTTCATGTTAACAGGAGAGTGTTATTTTTCTACTTTGTGTTTGCTCGGTGAATGGCCAAACTGAGCCTTGAAAAGCCTGCTGAAGTATTTTACATCAGAAAATCCTGTTTTATAAGCTGCCTCGGAAACGTTGTACCCGTTATCCAGAAGTCTGGCGGCAATATCCAACTTCATCCTTCGAATGAATTCCATTGGACTGAATCCTGTAAGTCCCTTTATCTTGTTGTAGAGAACTGTCCGGCTCACATTGCAATGATCGGCGAGGATGTTAATTTGAAAATCAATTGCATAGTTTTCCTCAACATATTTTATAATCTTTTTCAGAAATGCTTCATCCTTCGAGCTTATTTTAAGGGTTTCTGCATCATCTGCTTTAATGTTCAGAAAATAGGCAAGCACCTTTGCCCTCTGATTCAAAAGATTGGCAGCGACAGTTCTCAGGTATTCCATATTGAATGGCTTTACGATGTATGCCTCGGCCCCTGTTTCTATTCCTTCAATCTGATCCTTAATATCACCTTTTGAAGTAAGCATTATCACTGGAATATGGCTGGTAATAAAATCCTCCTTAAGGAGTCTGGTCATTTCCATACCATTAATTCCCGGCATCCTTATGTCTGTAATAATTATGTCAGGATTCATTGTCTTTGCAAGATGAAGACCCTCTTCGCCATTCTTTGCTCCGATGGTTGTGAAAAATGACTTAAGCGACTGGCAGATATAATCCAGTATTTCGTTATTATCTTCCACAACAAGCATAACATGCTTGTCTGCAGGATCAGAGACTGGCATTCGCTTGTCGTTACCGGTATTCTCTTCAAAAACCCTTGAATGGGTATATTCAGTGAGGGAAGAGGCCATTTCATCCATATCTATTCCCGGAGCATTTACGAAATGATTAATCCCTTTCAGAAGCCTGATCGTAAATGTGCTTCCCTTGCCAACGGTCGAAGAAATAAGTATATCTCCTTTATGTAACCGGGCAAGTTCGTACGAAAGTGACAACCCTATGCCGGTTCCTGAAAGATCCTGGCTGCTGAGAATTGTGTATCTGGTAAAAATATCTGAAAGGCTTTTTTGCGGGATACCGGGTCCCTCGTCAGTTACTGAGATGTCGATAGAATTTGTTTTCTCCGATTCGACGATCCTGACTGAGACTGTTTTTCGCGTGCCTGTAAATTTGATGGCATTGGAAATTATGTTGTAGATCATTATGTCAAGTTTACTTGGATCTGCAAACACTTTGTAGGATTCAAAATCAGAATTCAGGGTACAGGTTATTCCCTTATGCCGTGCAAGCGGCCCGAAACTTTCAAAGATCTCCCTTGTAAAAGCAACTAGATCAATTTCCCTGATCTTTAATATCATCTTATTGTTCTGGATCTTTCTGAAGTCAAGCAGCTGGTTTGTAAGATGCAGCATCCTTCTTGCATTTTTAAGCATTATCCCTATCTGGAGCTTCTTACCGGCCGTGAGCGTCTTCTCAGCCATCATGTCCTCAAGAGGTCCTATAATAAGAGTCAGAGGAGTTCTTATCTCATGAGATATATTGGTATAAAACTGAAGCTTGAGTTCATTCACCTTCTTTTCGATGGCCAGGTCATTTTTATATCTGTTGATTCTTGTAATC
>Ga0209745_1001459_pt1 | contig 14083 bp, 14 predicted proteins | sample BarGraNGADG00312_FD_184495 | JGI IMG/M metagenome (GOLD analysis project Ga0209745, IMG submission 184495) | Arctic peat soil microbial communities from Barrow, Alaska - Barrow Graham LP Ref core NGADG0004-312 (SPAdes) (version 2) | ecosystem: Environmental > Terrestrial > Soil > Wetlands > Peat... | reverse complement strand
AGACCCCTTTGTGCACGTTCGCGTTCATACGGGGCGGCCTTGCCACGTTACAGTATTTGAAACCCCTGTGACCGGCCGCGAGGTACCGGCCGGGGTCCGGCGACGGGGAACGCCTGATAGGGAGGTCGTCCGATGAGTAGAATGATGCGCAGGCTGCTGATAGGGGTCTCGCTGGCGCTGGTGCTCGGCCTGCTGACCGCGGCCGTCGCGTTCGCCTTACAGACCGCTCAGACCGCGCCCGGGCCGATACAGCAGAAGCGCCAGCAGCAACAGACGCAGACGCAGCAGCTCACCCCTCAGCAGCAGGCACGCGCGAAGCGCATCCAGGAGCGCATCGGGCTCGTCATCTCGCGCTTCAACGCACTCAAGGAACGCCACATCGCGACTTACCAGCGCATCAAGGCCCACGTACAGCAGATCGTCACCACCCTGTCGGCCAGGGGCTACGACACCTCCAGGCTGGCGCAGGACCTGCAGACGTTCGACTCGAAGGTCGTCAAAGCCGGCCAGGACTACGTCACCTTCATCGGGTACATGACTACCGCGCAGCAGTACGCGCCCTACGAGTCGCAGGGCCAATTCCTCGCCGCGATACAATCTGCCAGGCAGCAGTTGCGGGTGTTCCGCTCGGACCTGCTCGACGCGCGTAACTATTACTGGACGGTGATCAGGCCGGACGTGGTGGCGCTGAAGGCACAGAAGCCCGCGACCCAGCCCGCGGCGCCTACGACGCCGAACACCACGCCCTAGGATTCGGCGAACAAGCGACCGGAGGCGAAGATGCAGGCAGGAGTCGACTTCAGGAAAGCGGCGGTCATCGCGATCGCGCTGCTGTTGCTCGCCTCGGTGTTGGTGCTGGCGTCTTCCTGCGGGCAGAAGAGCGCAACGGGAGGGACGACGAGCACGACCACCGGCCAGAAGTCGATCGACAGCTACCTCAAGGAGCTCGACCGGGACGCTAACTCCGTCGACCCAAACGGATACGGCGACAGCCAGTTGGGCAACTCGGCGCTAGGACTCTGAGGGGGCGCCCAACCCCTCGTCAGCGCGGGACCGCCCCGGCTCCCACTATCGCTCCGGCATGTCGCCCGACGCGGGGGCGGCCGGCTCTTCGGGCATCGGCACAGGCGGAGCCATCGGCGCGACGGGCTGCGGTTCGGCGACCCTGGTCTCCGGCTTCTTCTCCGGCTCCTTTTTCCCGCCACCCGGACCGAACCCCGTGGGATGCTTGCCCTGCTCACCGCTCTGGATAACACCCATGATCTGAGCCGCCAGCCCCTCCAGCACGTTCTGGCCGCTCCCGCCGCCCACGACCAGGATCTGAGGCACGAAGCGGTCCCCGCTCCTCGAGAGCGCGTCCACTGAGTTGACGACCGCCGTGGGGACCTGCCCGAGGGCCAGCACCTGCTCCTTGTAGGCCTTAGCCCGCGCCATTCCGACCGCCTCGACCTCGGCGCCCCGCGCGCGGCCTGTCTCGCTGATGTAGGTCGCCTCTCCATCGGCCTCGGCCTTTCGGGCGTTCGCGTTGTTGGTCTTTATCTCGACCCCCACCGCGGACTGGGCGAGCTGCGCCTGCATGTCGGCGGTCCCCCTGGCCTGCTCGGTAGCGATGCGCTGGGACTGCGCATCCTTCTGCTTCTGGTAGGTCTCGATCTCCTGGCGGGCGATCTCTCGCTCGGTGAGCACCCTGACCATGTCGGGCGGGAACACCACGTCCTGGATGTAGACCCCCTTGGTCTCGACCTGGTAGTCGTCCAGCTTGTCCCTGATGTGCTCGAACGCCTGCTCCTGCACCTGCTGGCGGGTCTCGATGAACTGTACAGCCTGCATGCTCTGCAGCTTGTCCCTGAAGTGGTTGCCGACCGCGGCCAGCAGCACTTCGTTGACCAGGTTCTGCATGGTGCCGACCATCGATATGACCTTCGGCGCCTTGGTGTCGGGCACGTGTATCTGCACCTGCAGGTCGATGGCGAACACGAACCCCTCGCGGCTCTTGGCCACGATCTGCTTCAGTTGCCGGTCGAGGTTGTGTGCCGCCGAGGTCGCCTCCGCCCAGTTCAGCGTGAGGATGGCGGTCGGCACTATCTCTGCCTGGTATACGCGCGGGTTGAGCGGGTATTTGCCGGTGCGCAGCGGCTCCTCCCAGATGCCGCGGTGCCCGGGCCTGACCAGCGACCCGAACTTGAACTGGTCCCCGGAGGTGTCCTCTGTGGACAGGCCCACGTACGCCTTGATGACCGCGACCTGGCCCTGCAGGACCACCAGCATCGGCACGAGCTCGACGCTCACAAGGAAGGGGTTGAGCGCGTAGGCACCGTACAGCAGTGAGTCGTGCTGCAGGCCGATCTTGCCTCCGTGGTCCAGGAAAGCCTGGTAGTCCTGGTAGTTGTTGTGCAGGCCGTTCTTGCTCCCGAGGAGCACCTCGATCAGCTCGAGGTCGTTCGAGCCTTTGTCCTCCAGGTCGTTGAGTTCCGAGAAGCCGCCGAGCCGGCTGGCGATATCGCCGGCCGGGAGCGGGTCTCCCTCGAAGGTGGTGACGATGCCGACAACGTCCATCACCGCGCCGCCCTCGACGCTCGGCTGGGGCATTATTCGCACCAGTTCCAGTTGCCAGTCCTCGAGCCCGAAGGCGGCCGGCGTCAACTGGCCCTCCTGCTTCTCGACGCTCTGCAGCTCCGGTGACACAGGCACCCCGAACACCTCCGACCTGGTGATGACGATGAACCCGACAGGGTGCACCGGGGCGGCCGTGCCCGGCGGCAGCACGGGGCGCTGGACCCCCTTGTGCCCTCCGGAGGTCACGAAGGTCTCGATGTCGCTGAAGTTTCCGAACTCCGTCTTGAAGAGCGCCGACTTGGCGCCGATGGGGAGCGGCAGCCCGACCTGCGCGATGACCACGCCTATCTCGCCCGCCGGGACCTGCACCCACGGGAATTTATCGACCTTGTAGAGTCCCCAGAACTTCCACCTCAGGCCCGGCATGAGGAGGTCCGCCTGGTAACCCGCCTCGCCCTTGAAGGCGACAGGGTTGTCCTCGGAGAGCTCCTTGAAGGAAAGCCTCTTGATGACGAGGCCCACCTGGGTGGGGCCGATCCTCCTTATAGACGGCAGGACCAGCAGCACCAGCACGACCACGACTATGATGGCGATTATCCAGCCCACGCTCCTCCTCCTTTGCTCGAAAACGCGCGGCGCTTCGCGGCATCGGCCCGGACGGCGCTTAAAACGGGACCCTTGCTCCCCCGGTCCGGGCAGAGGTAAGAGCTGCCGCCACGCGATTCTTAACCGATTGCCAAGTCATGTAGTATATTCCATGCACCCAGGCTGTTTCATGCTTGCGTTGGCGATCGGCGAACAGGAGGGAGGTCGGTGTGCGGGTATCCGGTATCTCCTCGAAAGGCGTGAAATCGGGCACCCCGACCGGGCGCACCGGCGACGGACTCAACGTCGGCCTCCTGCCCTACGAGGACGCGATGCGCAGGCCGGGCGGCCCTCTGCCCTACGAGTGGTGGTACTTCGACGCGACTTTCGACAACGGGTACTCGGCGGTCGCCATCCTCTGGCCCATGAACTACGCGAAGCCGTGGCGGCGGCAGTGCACCCTGCAGCTCTCGATCTACGCGCCCGACGGTGAGTACGCCAAGCACTACCTCTTCCCGCCCGGGAGGCTGTTCAGCGCCTCCTGTTCGACCTGCGACGTGCGCGTCGGGGCGAGCTACATGAGGGGCCGACACCCCCGCTACGAGATGCGGGTGGAGGCGGAGGGCGACGCGGTGGACCTCACCTTCGAGGCCGAGACCCCCGGGTGGAAGCCGGGCAACGCGGTCAACATCCTGCCCGCTCCCCCCAGGTACAACACGATGGGCTGGCTTGTCCCGCTGCCGAGGGCGAGGGTCGTCGGCAACATCACCTTCGGGGGCCGGGAGATCGAGGTCACGGGCCACGGGTACCACGACCACAACTGGGGCGCGGCTTTCATATTCCACTACGTCGACAACTGGCACTGGGGGCACGTCGTCTGCGGCGATACGGGCATCATATGGTCCGAGATCACGATGGAAAGGAGCCTGGGGTGGGACAGGACCTACATGTTCCTTTTGAGCCGGGGGGACCGTCTGGTCTACGAGGCCGCCCGCATCGACGTAGCATACGAGGATTGGCTGGACAGCCCGGAGCACCCGATGCCGTACCCGCGGACCATCACCGTCTCCTTCGGCGAGCCCGGCGACACCGCGAGCGGCCGGTTCACCATGAGCGTGCAATCGGTGGTCGAGACGCAGAACCTGCTGGACATGGCGGGCGTCCCGCCGCTGTTGCAGCGCGTTGTGAACAGGCGCCTGGCAAGGCCTTACTACTTCAGGTGGCGCTCTACCGTGACGGGCGAGGTGACCGTCGGCGGGGAGAGCATCCCGCTGGAGTGCGAGACCATCCACGAGCAGATGCTGTTCCGCGGGCGGCGCCCCGCGATCGACGCGGCGCACTAGTGATGGAGCGTAGGAGGGTTCTCTCGAGGAGTAATCCGCAGTGCCACGGTCCAGTCTGATTAGCGAATAGGCCCGCGAGGACATCGACGAGAGAGACCCCTCCGAGCAACATCCCGAGTTGCTGCGATTGACTCGACCGGTGTTTCTACTTAATGCCGGGCAGGATGGGCGACGAGTAGACTCCGGTGTAGGTCGTACCGTCCGCCGTCCAGTAGACGTCTCCCTGGTCCTTCATTCCGCGCTGGATGGCCTTCCAGGCGGTGCCGGCCTCGTCCCCCTGGAGCACCGTGCCCTTCGAGCCCGCCGCTGCCGCCTTGACCAGGTCGTCCGCCGCCCCAGGCCAGGGGAAGACGTTCTGCGAACCGGCGGGCGCCGTTCCCACCTGGGCGAAAAGGACAACCGCCTGCGGCACGTACTCCCCCGGCGACGTCAGCTCGACGTCCTTTACGGTGTTCACGATCTCGTCCCAGCCCTCGGGCGCCGACCCGCCCTCCACCGTCACCTGGTGTTTTCCGTCGGTAAGGTTCACGGTCATCACCTCGGTCACGCCGCCCGGCGTGAGCGTCCCGCGGTACTCCGTGTCTAGGCCGAAAAAACCCTCCTCCTCGAGCGAGGCCAGCATCGCCGCCACGCCCGGCTCGGCCCCGCCGGTGGTGAGCAGGTAAGGCCCGTCCTTCTTGAGGGTGGAGCCGTCGCCGTACACGACGGTCACGGGCACGTCCGGGTTGTACGCGGGGGCGATGGTCTGCAGGCTCTGATAGACGATTACCGGGTTGGAGGGAGACTTGTTATACGAGAGGTCCTGCTTTGTCGCTCCGCACCCACCGAGTGAGATCGCCAGCAGGAGCGCCAGCGCGATCGCGGCGGCGGGCCAGGGCGCGTGCGATTTCTGTCCGACCATCCGCATCCTCCTCATCGGGGGGGTCATCCCGTTTTGATGGTCCCAATTGTATTACCACCTGCGTGCGCCGAACTCCTCGGTGCCCGGGAGAGCCTCTCCGTCGCGAACCGCCCATCGCTCAGGCCGCCGGCGCCATGCGATTGTTGCCATTCCGAATACGAGACCTATAAGATTGGAGCCGAAGCGGTGAAGACGCCGCCGTGCCCGCAAAGGAGGCTCGCATGGAACAGCTCGACGCTGTCTCGGGGGACCAGGCTTTTGGGCTCTACGGCTACAGGTGGGTGGTGCTCAGCGCCTTCATGGTCATCGGCGCGCTCACCCAGCTCATGTGGCTCAACTACGCCGCGATCACGACCTCAACGGCGCAGCTCACGGGCGTCGCCAGACTCATGGGCACCAGTGAGGCGAACGTGACCCTGCTGGCGACCATGTTCCCCCTGTTATACATCCCCGTGTCCATCCCGGCCGGCATAGTGATAGACCGCAAGGGGTTCCGCTATGCAGTGATGCTCGGGGCGATCCTGACCGCGGCCGGCTCATACCTGAGGCTCTTCACGGGCAACTACGCGATGGTGCTGATCGGTATGATCGTCATCTCCATAGGGCAGCCTTTCGTACTCAACAGCATCACCAAGATGGTCACCACCTGGTTCCCGACCGACGAGTCCGCGCTCGGCACCGGCGTCGCGACGCTGTCGCTGTTCCTCGGGATGATAGTGGCGCTGGCCCTGACCCCCGCCCTGCTCAAGGCCTTCGGCGACACCCTGGCAGGCCTGCGCTGGCTGGTGCTGGTCTACAGCCTCGCCGCCACCGCGGGGGTCGTCTACTTCGGCCTTTTTGCCAGGGCAAAGCCGCCCAAACCGCCGAAGCGCCTGGAAGGCGAACTGCAGAGCGCCGAAGCGGCGATAAACTGGGGCAGCATCCGTAAGATATTCGGCCTGTACAACTTCCGCCTGCTGTGCGCGATCCTCTTCATCGGGAACGGCGCCTTCGTGGCCATCCTCCAGTTGATAGACCAGATACTCAAGCCCAAGCACCCGACCATCTCGCAGAACACCGCGGGTCTCATAGGCGCGGTGATGGTCATCGCGGGGGTGGTGGGCTGCATAGTGATCCCGTCCCTGTCGGACAAGTACATGCGCCGGAAGCCCTTCGTTCTCATAGCCGCGGGCGTCGCCGTGCCCACCCTGTTCCTGATAGCCCAGTTGAACAGCGCCACGCAGATATTCATAGTGTCGGCGTTCACCGGTTTCTTCCTCTTGAGCGCCTTCCCGCTGGTGCTCACCTTCGCCGAGGAGACGACCGGCGCCCACCTGACGGGGACCGCCACAGCGATCCTGCTGCTTCTCGGCAACCTGGGCGGCGTGGTCCTGACGCTCGTGATGGAGGCCATGAAGCCGCTGGAAGGCGCAGGCAGGGTCTTCTACTGGGCGATCATCTTTCTGGCGTTACTGTTCGCCGTCGGGTTCGTCATCGCTTTGTTCCTGCGCGAGGACAAGCCGCTGTCGGCGGGAGCGTTCGGCCCGGGCAAGGCGTCCGCCGAGGCCGGAGCCTAGCCGCGGGCGGGCTCACGGGACCGTGAGAGGACCGATGACCGGGGAAGAACTGCACCTGTTCCTCGACGGCATGGACATTTCCGGCTGGGGAATAGCGGACGTCGAGCCCTGTCCCGAGGCGGCCGGCTTCCGGCGCGCGATCTCCCTGCACCAGGCATACGGGCTGCCCGAGGCCTGCGACCCGGCGCTGGGTGGTGAATACGACGAGGAAGCGCTCCACCAGGCGATACTGTCGGCCAGGGAGCTCACCGATCGGGCCGCGGCCTCACTATCGGATTTTCTGGAGGGGCACGAGGTCCCACACAGGGTGGTGCCGGCGAGCGGGCAGGACCCCGAGACGCTGGCCGGCCCCTTCCCGGTAAAGCTCGCGGCGACGCGCGCGGGGCTGGGCTGGGTCGGCAAGAGCTCCCTGCTGGTCACGCGGCGGCACGGCCCGCGGGTGCGCCTGGCGGCCGTGCTGGCCGACTTCGACTGCCCGGCCGACGAGCCGATGAGCGAGAGCCGCTGCGGTGGATGCGAGCTCTGCGTGGACGCCTGCCCTTACGGGTACATCAGCGGCGCCGAATGGGAGCCGGGCCTCCCGCGCGACGCACTGCTCGACGCGTTCGCGTGCAGCGCCAGGATGGAGGAGCTGGGAAAGCCCATCGGCCGCAAGTACTCCTGCGGCCTATGCCTTCTGGCCTGCCCTTACGGTGGGCGCGGGCAAAAGGAGAGACCATGACCGTCTACGAGTTCGAGGGCCGAAGGCCGACGATATCCGCCTCAGCTTTTGTCCACGAGACCGCGGTGCTGATTGGCAGCGTGACCCTCGGAGAGAACTGCCTCGTCTCGGCGGGCGCGGTGCTGCGCGCCGACTGGGGAGAGCTCATCATAGGCGACGGCTCGAACATCCAGGAGAACGTGGTCATCCACGCCGGGCTCGGCGCGACCATGCACCTCGGACCGAGCTCGCACATCGGGCACGGCGCCATACTGCACAACTGCGAGCTGGAGGAGCACGTGGTGGTCGGGATGGGGGCCATCATCCAGGACCATGCCAGGATAGGCGAAGGCGCCCTCATTGGCGCCGGCGCGGTGGTCGCGCCGCGCACCGAGATACCCCCCCGTTCCGTCGCGGTGGGGATCCCGGCAAAGGTCGTCAAGCAGCTCGACGAGAAGATGGAAGAGTTCACCTGGCACGGCACGCGGATATACCAGACGCTCCCCGGGCGCTGCCGGGACTCCCTCCGCGAGATCGACATAGACGAGTGCCTGCAGGAGCCCGCCGGCGAATAGCCGCCTAACAGCCCTTGATCATCTCGAGGAAGGCGTTCACGCGCGTCGAGAGCTGCGCGGTGTCGGCCCGGCCGTAGTCGGTCTCGACATACAGGAGCGGGACGCCGGCCGACTCGACCTCCCTTCTCACCTTGTACGATTCGACGCTGTAGGGCGCGCAGTACATGAGCGCGTAGTAGATGACGCCGTCCACGCGGTAGTCCGAGGCGAGCCTGAGGACGTTCTCTATGCGCGGCTCGTTGGGAGTGAATACCGCGCAATCGATATCCAGGTACCGGTCGGCGATCGCATCGAGCAGCCCGTCGACGCTCTCGGCGCTGTCGTCCACGAGGTTCTCGTAGTAACGGGTGCCGGTGCAGAGCTCTTCGATGACGACGACCGCGCCGGAGCTCTCCACGATGTGCGGGAGCTTCCAGTTGGGTATCGCCATCGGGCACCCGGACATCAGGATGCGCGGGGCGCCCTTCTCCGCGACGCCTTCCCCGGCGGCCGTGCGCTTCTCCAGCTCCCCGCACAGTTCGTTCACCTTGTTCGCGAACCTGCGCGGCTCGTCGAAGAACGCCATCTGGCTGATGAGGAGCGCGTCCTTGCCGGATATCACCGGCGGGTCGGCCTTGCGGACTTCGGCGAGCCGAAGCAGCGCGCGGCGCTTGTCGTTGACGACGCCGACGGCCTCTCTCAGCTTGTCGGGCTCCAGCTCGTGTCCGGTCAACTCCTCGAGGACGACGGAGAGTGAAGCGACCTCGTCTCTCCAGAGCGCGCGGTCACCTTCATTCTTCTTCTGGGGGAGCTCCATCACATAGACGTCCTTGTGCTCGCCGAGTATCTCGTAGTACTTCTTCTTGCCGTCGCAGGTGGTCTCCCCGATGAGAATGTCGGCCAGTTCCGTGTAAGGGCAGATCTTCGCCAGCTTGAAGCCGAGCGACGACTTGATGAGCGGGCAAAGGTTTCGTGGCAGGTACTTTTCGACCTCCTCTCCTGCGACGTCGGCGCCCCCACATAGCCCGATAGCGCTTGCCCCCAGGGCGAGGATGATCTCCTCCGGGACGTAAGTGCAGAACGTGCCCACGACGCTCCCGCCGCGGGCCTTCTCGCCGACCAGCTCCTTTATGCGCCGGCCGTGTATCTCCGAAAAGAATTCGTCGAAATAAGCCATCCGCGCCGGGCGTTTCTCCTGCCCGATTATCACTTCGCCGTAGAGCGGCGGCAGCACGGCGAGCAGCCCGTCGTGCGCATCGAGGTCGAGCCCTATCTCCTGCCACATCTGCCTGTAATCGTCTACCATCTGCGTCGCTCACTTCGCTTCGAGCAACCCCGTTCCCTAATAATGTCTACTAATCACAATTATTAATATCACATATGACACAAACGCGCAGATTATACAGGAAGGAACAAGGATGTGCAGGTTTCCCGGCGCGTGGAAAGGCCGACTGTCCCTGAGGTCTTTAAAAAAGCATATCAAGCCCGCGTACCGGATTGACGACATATGGTACCAGCACCACCAGGACCGGCAGGAGCGGGACCTGGGTGCTGAAGGCAGCGCCGTCGTGGACCGCCGGGCAGTTCGGAGCCCCGGCCGACATGGTGCCGTGACGCGCCTTTTAGAGTAACGCCCGAGAAGCCCCCGGTCCCCACCGGGGGCTTTCACTTTCCACGCGGGCGCCTGGGCTCATTTCGCCATGGCCGGTCTAGCCCGCTGCGACGATCCTCGCCGCCAGCCTGGCTACGTTCTCGGCGCGCTCTCGAGCGCCAGGAATGCCCACGGTGAGGAAGCATCCCTGCTCGGCGACCCTGGCGGCTTCTTCCGGTGACATCTTGCCCATCGCCGCCGCGACCGCGGCGGGGACTGTCACGTTGATGATGGTGTTGCTCGCCAGGTAGAGCTCAGACATGACCGCCGCCGCCAGTGGCGCGGCCCAGGCTATGTCTTCCCGCTCCCCCTTCACGATGCCCGGCAACGCGTCGTGGACGAATCCATCGAGCTTTGCGGTCTGGCCACCGACCGTGACCTCGACGTCCGCCATCGCGTCGAAGGCCCAGTACCGCTCGACGATCTTGCCCGATCGCCTTGCCGCACCACAGAGCTTCGTGACCCTGATCACCACTTCTTTCTCGAGAGCCCCCGAGAACATGGCGTTAGCGGTCGCTTCGACGTTCGCCTGGCGTTCCTCGTCCAGGGCGCTGACGACCTCGGCAAGGTCCTTCCCGGCCTTGAGGTCCTCGTACGCCCTTGTCGCTCGAGAGTACAGCGCGTTGCACCGGGCGGGCTCGGTCGCCAGGATGAGGGTGTCGGTCACAGGGCCGTTGCGTAACTCGGTCGCCTTACGCGCGACGGTGTTGATCGCCACCAGCGCCATCTCGGGATCGAGCGAGTTCGAGGCGCGGTCCTTCGCGACCGCGTCCGCCACCGCCTCCTGGTCCCCTTTCTGCTCGAGCAGGGCCTTCATCGCGACCACGGCGTACGCGCAGACGTGGCCGAGCGGGGCGTTGACGGGGCCGCCGGAGAATCCCGCGATGCCTTCCTGGAACGAGCTGAATATCTCGTCCAGTGCCATCATCCCGATAACGGAGGCGCCCCCGGCGTCTTTGAGGATCAGTCCCATGTCCCCCATCACGCGGGCGGTCTCGTATTCCTCCCCCGTGACCTTCATGTGCAACTTTTCGGGCAACCCGGCTGTCTCGGCGGCCGTCTTGCCCGCGAGGTAGGCGCTGCTTATCTTCTGGTATTGCCCGTATGCCGCGCCCACCTCGGCATCGGGATGGATGATCTCCAGGATGGCCGCGGAGCCGAAAAGTGCGGCCGTGAACGGGTGAGGGTGTATTCCCGCCCCGGCCATCGCGTCCAGCATGGCCTGGGTCCCGATGCGCGACCCATTGGCGGCCATCTCGGGAAAGATGATGTCCTCGCCCAGCGCGCTGTGACCGTAGAGCGGCCCTCCTCCGACGTTGTCCGGCAGGTCGCGGCCGCTGATGGGGCTCAGCTTCCCCTCGGCCATGGCCTGGTATACCGCCTGGACCGCCGGGAAGCCGGAGATCTTGTTGTTCATCTTCGCGGTCGGGATGGCCACGACTCCACAGCGGTCGACCCCCGCGATCATGCGGGCCATGGCGCCGAGCTTGCGGTTGCCGGCCGGTATCCCAACCTGCGCTTTCGCGCCCACCATGTATAGCATGGCGGCGCTGAGGAGTGCCGCGTTCGCCCCGTCGGCGCCCGCGTCCCTGGCGGCCGAGATCGCCTTCGCGAGTATGTCCTCGACCGGCAGGTGCCTCACGTTGGCGAACTTGACCGATATGTCGGCCCCGGCCAGCAGCTCTTCGGTCACCACGTTGGCGATCGCAATGACAGGTATGTTCAGCATCCCGTGGCCGGCAGCGAGTGCCTCTATGCGGTCGCTCGTCATCCAGTCGACCTTGCTCGTGGCGGCCGTCATCGCAGCGGCGACAACCTTATCCATGGGAACCCCCTCCTTGTCCATCAATGTGTATCGGATACATGCCGCGGCGTCTCACCCGCGACTTCCTCGCTCCGCCCTTTGCCTCCGTTGTGGCCTGTCAGGTCGATGCTGAGGTCTCCGCCGTCGTTCATGACGTCGCTGACCAGCCGGACCACCTCCCTCAGCGGAACCTCCAGTCCACACTCCGAGCGAAGCCTCTCGCGTAGCTCGAGGCAGGAACTGTGCTCGGGCACCACGGTGGACCCGGGGTCGGCAAGCCGCTTACCCGACACCCGGCATTGAAGTACGCGCTCGGGACCGATGACCGTCACCTCGTAATCCAGCAGTTCGGTCCGAAAGAAGACGTGCTGCGTGGGTATCATGTGCCAGCCGGTCACTCCGACCTCTGAAAGCAGTATCCGCTCGATGGACGTGAGCCTGTCGCGCGGGACGTCGACCAGCAGCAACTGCCCGGGCCGGCCCTTCTTCGTGAGCGTCGGGAGCAGTTGGACGTTCATGGCGCCGGAAGAGCAGAGCCGCGCGAGGACCTCACTCAGCAGGTCGCCCGGGAGATGGTCGATCTGGACCATGAGCAGGCTGCCCTCTTCCTGATGGCGCTGATCTCCGGGGTCCTGTTGATCGACCATTGCGCACCCCCCGCATCTAAGTGGGGGTCTCTTTCTGCGGCCGGCCAGCCTATCCTCCAAGATATCGCAGGATCGCCTACCGCCGACGGGGAAAAACCTGGCATGCGCAACCGGATGACAGGGCGTACTGCCTCGTTGCGCCCGACCCGACCGACTATAATGGGCAATCATGAGCACGGAGATCTACTACTTCTCGGGCACCGGCAATTCGCTTTACATAGCAAGCGAACTGCGGAAGCGTATACCCGGGGCGAGGCTCATACCGATGGTCGGCCTGCTGGGCGAGGACGTGATAAAGACCCGTGGCGAAACGGTGGGCTTCGTCTTCCCTACCCACGGCATGATCGCCCCGATCCCCGTCAGGAAGTTCCTCAAGAAAGTCGATCCGGGCTCGGCCGCATACCTCTTCGCGGTGGCCACCAGGGGCGGTACGAAGTTCCTCGGGTTCGCGAAGCTGGACAGGATACTGAAGAAGAAGGGCAGGCGGCTGGATTCGGTCAGCGTGACGATCGTGAACAAGGAGCCGAGCAGGGAGAAGGATACCGGGTACGTCCATCCCTCCAACTGGTTCCTCGAGCGCCTGGTCATCCTGGGGATGATGTACGCCGAGTTCGACGGGGTGAACGACTACTTCTACAGCGATTCGAAACTGCAGAAAACGTCGACCAGGCCGATGCGATAGGCCTCCGCGCCCGGAATCGACGATGAGGAGGATCGATGGATAATGGTTCGCCCCGCCCCGGCGACGCGATCGCAGCGGTTCCGAACCTGCGAGACCTCGGCGGATGGCAGACCCGCGAAGGCGGTCGCGTGCGCTACCGCATGCTCTACCGCTCAGCGGCGCTCGACAGGCTGCACAAAGACGACGAAGGCATCTTCGCCAGGCTGGGGATCGGCTCCGTCTACGACCTGAGAATCGAGGAGGAGCGCAAAGAACGGCCCGACCGTATTCCGTCGAACACCGAGTATGTCGTTGTCGACGTGCTCAAGGACTCAGCCGATGCCGCCCCCGCTCAGCTCATGAGATTGCCTTCGGACCCGAAGCTCGCGGAAGAGATGCTCGGTGGTGGCAAGGCCCTCCCTCTGTTTGAGAGTGGATATCGCGACATCGTGGCTCTTCCGAGCGCGCTGGCAGGCTACAAACGCTTGTTCTCCGATCTGTCTCTCGTCGAACATCGTCCCGCACTCTTCCACTGCACGACGGGAAAAGACCGCACGGGTTGGGCGGCTGCGTCCATGTTGATGTTGCTTGGCGTTCCCGACGAGGTTGTGATGCACGAATATCTCCTGACTAACGAGCAGCTCCTGCCAGCGAACAAACCAGTATTCGACCGATTCGAGTCGATGGGTGGTGACCCTGAGTTGCTGCTGCCGGTCTTCGGCGTACGGAAGGAGTACCTGGAGGCCGCACTGGACGAGATGCGCCTGCGGCACGGGACCATCGAGCGCTACTTCATCGACGGGCTCGGTCTGGATGCCAAAGTCCTCGAGGCCCTGCGAGTCGCGTTTATCGAGAGCGACAGCGAATAAGACACGCGCGGGCTTCAGCCCAACTCCCTGGCACCCTCGGTTATGGCGTTGGCGATGAATGGTAAGATCACGATGTCAGGAGGTGGATATGGCGAAATATCGGTTGAAGGACGCTTCGGAGTACGCACAAAACATCGTCAACACCGTTAGAGAACCACTCGTGGTGCTGGACGACAAATTCAGGGTGATATCCGCCAACCGGTCTTTCTACAGCACTTTCAAGGTTTCTCCGGAAATGTCTGAAAACACTCTGTTA
>Ga0209745_1001458_pt1 | contig 14085 bp, 14 predicted proteins | sample BarGraNGADG00312_FD_184495 | JGI IMG/M metagenome (GOLD analysis project Ga0209745, IMG submission 184495) | Arctic peat soil microbial communities from Barrow, Alaska - Barrow Graham LP Ref core NGADG0004-312 (SPAdes) (version 2) | ecosystem: Environmental > Terrestrial > Soil > Wetlands > Peat... | reverse complement strand
CGTCCCGCCTCGCGGCGGGTCAGGTTCCCGGCATCAGCCAACCAGGTCGCCGTCGACTTAATGCTCCTGCCACGCGATCTCAGCAGCATCAACCCGGGCGGCAAGCTGCGACTGCCAGGCCTGGAACCGGGCACCCAACCACAACGACTCCTGCAACCGGACCAGCTGCTCCCGACCCGTCAAGAGACCGGCCGGCTCGTCGAACAAGGCATCAAGAGCGGCATCCATCACAGCCAGCTGACTGCTGCCCGTCCGCTCCCCCACCCCCTGCGCCATAACCCAACGCTAAACACCCCCACTGACAGTTCTGTGGCCCAAAAAGGCTTATCCACAAGCACTTTCACCATTCCGAACGTTGTCCACACGAAACGATCTGCCCATTGACAACCGACCCCGCAGGGGCTGCGAAGTCAGGCGCGCAGCCCGTACACTGCTGCGCCGGCCACGACGTTGGCCAGGCGGTCTCCCGACTTCAGCGGAACCCCGCCGGGGCTCAGGACGATGCGCTGCTCGATGGTCAGGCCGAGCCGTGCGAACAGCTCCTCCAGCTCCACCAGCGTGGTGTGCCGCAGGTTCGGGGTGTCGTACCAGGCATGTGGGAGTTCCCGCGACATCGGCATGCGTCCGCGCAGCAACCGCAGGCGGTGTCGCCAGTAGCCGAAGTTCGGCACCGAGACGATCAGCCGGTCGGCGATTCGTCCCATGTGCTGCAGCACCTCGTACGGACGATGCAGCGTCTGCACGGTCCGCGACAACACGACGACGTCGTAGGAGTGGTCTGCGAAGTCGTCCAGTTCTGCGTCGATGTCGAGCTCGATCACCGGCACACCGAGCCGGATCGCCTCGACGACCGAGTCAGGATCGATTTCCACGCCTGTGCCCCGGCAGTTCGCCGAGTGCATCAGCTCGGACAGCAGTGCCCCGGAACCACAGCCGAGATCGAGCACGCGACTGCCGGACGGGATCAGGCTCGCGACCAGTTCAAGGTCGGGACGAAGAGTCATCGGGACACCTCCGACAACGCCCGGTCGAAGTAAGCGACCAATGTGGCGTGGTACGGCTCGACGGCCAGCAGGAACGAGTCGTGGCCGTAGTTGGACGGGATTTCACGGAAGCTCACCGGCTGCCCCGCCTGTTCTAGCGTGCGCACGATCCGGCGCGAGTGGTTGGTCCCGAACCTCCAGTCGGTGGCGAATGACAGCACCAGCCAGTTCACTGGAGTGACCTTCACCGCATCCAGGACCTTCGGCTCGGCGAACGGGTCGAAGTAGTCCATCACCCTGGTCAGGTACAGGTAGCTGAGGGCGTCGAAGCGCTCGAGGAAGACCTGCCCCTGGTGGTCGAGGTAGCTCTCCACGGTGAAGTCGATCCCGAATCCCGGCTGCACCCGGTTCGGGTCAACCTGGCGTCCGAACTTCTCGGTGAGCGCGTCCTCGGAGAGGTAGGTGATGTGGGCCATCATCCGCGCGATCGACAGGCCGACGTCGGGGTTCACCCCCGCCGCTGCATAGCCGCCGGCCTCGAAGTGCGGGTCGGACATGATCGCCCGTCGGGCGACGGCGGAGAACGCGATGTTCTGCGCGGTCAGCCGGCTGGACGCAGCGATGACCAGCGCGTTCGCCAGGTCCTCCGGGTGGTCGAGACCCCACTGCAGCACCTGCATGCCGCCCAGCGAGCCGCCGATCGCCGCCAGCAGCCGCGTGATGCCAAGGTGCTCGACGAGCGCACGGTGCACGGCCACGAGGTCGCGCGTCATCAGCACCGGGAAGTCCAGACCGTAGGCCTGCCCCGTCGCCGGGTTCGTCGAGGACGGGCCTGTGCTTCCCTGGCAGCCGCCGATCAGGTTGGCGCAGATCACGAAGAAGCGGTCGGTGTCCAGCGGCTTGCCGGGGCCGATCAGGTTGTCCCACCATCCTGGACGCGCGTCGCCGGGATGCCAGCCGGCAGCATGGGCGTCGCCAGTGAGCGCATGGCAGACGAAGACAGCGTTGTCGGCGGCTGGGGAGAGAGTGCCGTAGGTCTCATAGGCCACGTCGACGGGCCCCAGCGTGCCGCCCTGCTCGAGCGTGAGTGGGTTTTCAGCCGTGAAGAGCCGGACCGTCTGGGTGCTCACCACGCCGACCGAACCGGCCTCGGGCGTCCCAGGCATGCACTACCTCTTTCCAGCTGAAGCGGGCTTCACTATAGCGGCCGGGGACGGCCGCCCCGGTCGTGGAAGAATGGCCGGGCAAGCAGTGAAAGGACAATGATGAGCGAACTCTCCGACCGCCTCCAGACCGATCTGGTGACAGCGATGAAGGCCCACGACGGGGTGACGCTCTCGACCTTGCGCATGACCATCGCCGCCATCAAGAACGAGCAGGTCGCCGGCAAGGAGGCCCGGGTACTCAGTGAGGCCGAGGTCGTCGGCGTGCTGAACCGTGAGGTCGCCAAGCGTCGCGACTCGGCGGAGGCCTACACCGCGGGCAACCGTCCCGAACTCGCAGCCAAGGAACTGTCCGAGGTCGACGTGCTGCAGCGTTACCTTCCCGCAGCCCTCACCGACGAAGAGCTGGACGCGATCGTCGCGGAAGAGGTGTCCGCAGCCGCGGCCGGCCTCGGCGGCGCGCCGACGATGAAGCAGATGGGCCTGGTGATCAAGGCCGTCAACGCCCGCGCAGCCGGACGCGCCGAGGGTGCCAAGGTCGCAGCGAAGGTGAAGGCAGCACTCGCCTGAGCCGCCCCACCCCCCGAGGAGGGGTGGCAGTGGTCACCACCAGCCCTGCCGTTTCGCCCAGCGCAACAGGACCAGCGACAGCCCGATCATCATCGCCAGCAGGATGGACAACCACAGCCAGTCCGTGGCGTCGTTGACGATGACGTTCATGCCCACCACCGAACTGATAGCCGTCACGGGCAGGGTGATCGCTGCGATCACTGCCAGCCGTTCGGCCGCGATGGTCATCTTGGTGTCGGTGCGGGCGCGGTAGTACTCGGTGATGCCGGTCAGGAAGTCGAGCTGGCTGTGGGTGATACGGCTCAGCCTGTCGTAGGCGTCCTTGTTGTCCCGCAACCCCTTCTGGATGCCCTTGTCCAGATCAGTCAGCAAGCGCAGCGCGCGCCCGTAGATCTCCGCCGACTGGCTGGTCATGGTGCGAACCGTGAGCAGAGCGTGCCGGGTCGTGAACAGGACCTCAAGGAACCGTTGTGGGTCGGCGTCCCCGGCGTGCGCCATGACCTGCTTCTCCAGCTCCCCCACCTCCCGTGCGAGCTTGTTGACGAAGCGCTCCTCGGCGATGGCCAGACCGCCTACGAGCCGGCGGGACGCCGCCCAGGGGCCGGTCGGCACATGGCGACCCGTCAGCATGCGGTCCGCCAGCTCGTCGGTCTCCCCCAGCATCATCTCCAGCGGCACGGCAAGGTTGCGTGGCCCGTGGGTGGTGATCAGGTAGTTGGGGCCGATGAACTGGTCGAGCTCGAGGTAGTGGACGTGCCCGCCCTCCCCCACCTGCGGCCGATGCAGCACGAGGAACAGGGTTTGGCCGTAGACGTGCAGCCGGGGCACGTGGTTGCGCTCCAGCACGTCCTGGACGGCCGCCGGGTGGGCGCCGAACACCTCGCCCAGCAGCGTGGCGGTCTCTTCGTCAGGTTCGGGAATGTCGAGCCACAGCCAGCCCGAGGGAGCGGCCAGAAGGGCCGGGATCTCGTCTTCCGTGCGGCGGGTGACCTCCCCGGTGTCCCCGTCGACCCACAACAGCCGTTGCACAGCCATGTCAGGAGCCTATGTTTCCCGACGTTGCCGGCGCGACCCTCCTCACGGCTCCTGACCTGCCCCGGGACGGTAGCGCCAGAAGGCGGGCACCAGCACAGCCACGAGAGCAGTGAGCACGATCACCAGCAGGCCACCGCCGCCGCTCGCCCAGGCCGTGCCGACGATGCCGGCGGCGTAGCCGTGCAGGGTGTCAGCGATCCGGGGACCACCGACCACCACCACGATGAAGACGCCCTGCAGTCGTCCACGGACGGCGTCGTCGGCAGCAGAGAGCAACATGGCGTTGCGGAAGGCGGACGAGGCCATGTCCGCAGCCCCGCCGCCCACGAGCATCGCGAGGGCCAGCGCCAGCATCGGCCCCCGCCACTGCGGCGCGAGGCCGACCGCGAGCCCGAAGCCGGCCATAGCCACGCCCCACAGCAGGATGCACCACACCACCGCACGGCCCTGGCGGGTGACCCCGGAGACCCAGCCGGAGAACACGCCGCCGAGTACGGCGCCGACGGGGATCGCGGCGAACAGGAGTGCCAGTTCGTTGCCGCCGGCGATCGGGCCACCGAACGCGAGGTGGGCGATCTCGGGGAACAGCGAGCGGGGCATGCCGAAGACCATGGCGATCAGGTCGAGCAGGAACGACGTCAGCAGCACCGGGTGGCCCTTCAGGTAGGCCAGGCCGTCCACGACAGAGCGCAGCCCCGGCGAGCCGACACGGTTCTCGATCGGCAGGGACGGCAGCCGCCACACTGCCGACAGCGTTGCGAGCAGCGTGAGGGTATCGATCAGGTACAGCCAGGAGTAGCCGAGCGGGATCAGCACGCCGCCCACCATTGGGCCTGCGATGGCTCCCGCCATACTGACCGTCATGCTCAGCGCCGACGCGGCTGGCAACTGCGCCGCGGGCAGCAGCCGCGGCAGGATCGCGCTGCGCGCGGGCTGGTTCAGCCCGAAGAACGCCTGCTGGAGCGCGAAGATGCCCAGCAGCAGCCACACGTTGCGCAAGTCGAGAGCCGCCTGTACCCAGAACAGGGCGCTGGTGCCGATCAACCCGAAGGTGCTCACCAGCAGCAGGCGGCGGCGGTCGAAGTGGTCGGCGAGCGCGCCGCCCCACAGCCCGAACACCACCAGGGGCACCAGGCCGAACAGGCCGGTCAGCCCGACGTAGCCGGAATCGCCGGTGATCGCATAGATCTGTGCGGGGACGGCGACGACCGTGAGCTGGGCGCCGATGACGGTGACGATGTTGGCCCGCCAGAGGCGGCGGAAGTAGGGGTTGGCCAACGGCGCGGTGTCCGCGAAGAGCCCCCTGATGCCAGCCACGGTCGGCATCATCCCCCGGTGAGCAGGTACTCCCCCACCGTCTGGTAGCCCGCCCCTCCGGGAAGCAACTGCGACCTGACCAGCCGGAACTCCGTCACCGGCCACGCCTGCGGTCCGATCGCGTCCAGCACCTGCAGCCAGCGCAACACCCGCCGGCCGTTGGTCCGGGCGACGGTCACGTGCGGACGGAACCTGCCGCCGTCCACCTCGATGCCGCAGCCCGTCGCGGCGTTGCGGCACCGCACCGCCAACTCGCCCAGTTCAAGCGCGCCATCGGTCACGCCGAGCCAGAGAACCTTCGCTGCGTCCGGGTTGGGGAAGGCGCCGCCGCCGCTGACGGTCAGCGTGAACGGGGCGGCGCGTGTGGCCACGGCAGCGAGCGCCTCGCCGAGGTCGTCCACGGCTCCGTCGGCCACGCTGCCCATGAAGGCGCAGGTCACGTGCCAGGACTCGGGCAGCACCCAGCGCAGCTCGGTTCCGGCTTCGCGGCGGGGCTCAAGGAACGCTTCCCAGGCCTCACGGACGGACGGTGGCGGCACCACGGCCACGAACAGTCGCTGCGTCATGGCTGAAGCCTAGGCAGCCTCGCTGCCCTCGGTCGTGATCGGGTCGCTCGGTGCGTGCTCGCTCCGGGCCAGCAGTACGAACGGCAAGGCGATGGCCTGGATGCCCGCCGACACCAGGTAGGACGCGGGATAGCCCGCCACATCGGCGACCCGGCCGAGCACCGGCTGCACAACGACACCGCCGGCCGAACCCATCAGCGAGTCGAACGACAATACGGTTGCTCGCTGCGCGGAGGGGATGACGCCGTTGATGAACGACTGGCGCAGCGGACTCACCATCGCGCTGAGCATCGACCAGACCGCCACCAGCACGAGGGCCAGCCAGAAACCACCGGCCAGCGCGATCGCCACCAGCAGGCCCACGCCCAACAGTCCGCCGAGCAGCAGCGCGTCCGTGCGACGCCGGAACAGCTTGCGCACCTGCACCACGAGGAGTCCGCCGACCACCTGCGCACCCGCGACAAGGGCAGCAGCGAGACCGGCGACGCTGTACGCGCCCGGGTCGCCCCAGAGCTGCAGCAGGTAGGGCTGCAGGGCGTAGAAGACGTAGATGCCGGTGCCCGCGGTGAACGGGGCCGCGATCATCAGCCAACGCACCGGCCGGTTCCGAAGGCCGCCGTCGACGGCCCCCGCGAGGACTGCGCGCACCGCCTTCATCGGACGGGCCGTCCGGTCGGGGCTGAACCCAAGGTCGTGCATCCAGCGCCACGCCACCACCGCCGTCACCGCCAGCAGTCCCGCCCGCAGCAGGTAGGGCATGCCGAGGTCGGTGAACTGGGCCACTACTCCCCCGAGCACCGAGCCGCCCAGCATCGCCACCCCCGTGGCTACCTGCGCGCGTCCGAACACCGTCTCGAGCTCGCCGGTGAACTCGGCGGCAGCCAGGGCGTCGACCAGCCACGCCTCGGTGGCGCCGGAGAAGAAGGTGAAGCCGAGACCGATCAGCACCGAGGCGATCGCCCAGCCCCAGAACGGCGCCTTGGTCGCCCACATCAGCCAGTACAGGACGGTGGACGCGAGCAGGCTGAACGTGCCCAGCAGGAACGAGTAGCGGCGTCCCCTGGTGTCGGCCACCACCCCGGTGGGAATCTCGAACACAACCATGCCGAGGGTGAAGAACGCGTTCGCTGCGAACGCCTGGGTGTTGTCCAGCCCGGCATCCAGAAGGAACAGCGTGTTCACGCCCCAGATGAAGGACGCGGCGAGTGTGGTGAGGACCGTGAGCACCAGGTAGGTGCGAACGACCCGGCGGGCGGTATCGGTCACCGGGTCAGGTTAGGCGGGTTGGGAGCGCGCCGCGCCGGGTAAGTGTTCCCCCCTCGGGACCTGGAGGCGTTCCCGTGGGAAGGTAGCCGGGTGCGGAGCGTTGGTGTCGAGGAGGAGTTCCTGCTGGTCGACGAGGCCGGATCGCCCGTCGGGCTTGCCCAGGAAGCCGCCGGCGGCGGCGTCCAGCTCGAACTCATGGAGGAGATGCTTGAGACCGGCACCGAACCCTGCCTCACCCTCGAAGAGCTGGACGCGGACGTGCGCCACCAGCGGCTGGTCGCGGCGGCTGCGGCCGGGGCTGCGGGAGCCCGCCTCGCCGCCCTTGCCACCTCTCCCCTTCCGGTCACGAGCAGCGTCACCGCAGCGTTCCGGTACCGCCGCATCGCCGCCGAGTACGGGCTGACCGCCCGCGAGCAGCTCACCTGCGGCTGCCATGTGCACGTGCAGGTGGCAGACGACGAGGAGGGGGTTGCCGTGCTCGACAGGATCGGGCCGTGGCTGCCGATCCTGCTCGCGATGAGCTCCAACTCCCCGTTCTGGAACGGCGTCGACTCCGGCTACGCCTCCTACCGCTCCCAGGTCTGGCAGCGCTGGCCGACGTCCGGGCCCACCGGCACTTTCGGCTCTGCGGCGGCCTACCACGAGGTCGTCGACGCCATTGTCGCCACCGGCGCGGCTCTTGATCGGGCAATGATCTACTTCGACGCCCGCCTGTCCGACCGCTACCCCACCGTGGAGATCCGGGTAGCCGACGTCTGCCTGCGGGCAGAGGACACCGTGCTCCTTGCGGCGCTCGCCCGCGCGCTGGTGGAGACCGCCGCACGGGAGGCAGCTGACGGTGCGCCATTGCCGGCCGCCCGGCCCGAGGTGCTGCGGGGCGCCGGCTGGAGGGCCGGACGTGCCGGCCTGCGCGGGCCATTGGTGCATCCCGTGCTCTTCACCCAGGTGCCCGCCGCAGAGGCCGTCGGAGCACTGATTGAGCACGTGCTTCCCGTGCTCGCAGAGGCCGGTGAGGATGACACCGTCGCCGCCGGGTGGCAGCGCCTGCTGGCTCGCGGCAGCGGTGCGGAGGAGCAAAGGCTCTGGGCCGTGGACGGGGTCCCGGCTGTCGTCGCAGGCGCTGTCGCGGCCACCCTTGCCTGATCGTGCGCCTGACGGCCAATGACGTGCGGATCAGTCCTTGTCGGATGCACAAATGGCCACGATTGCACGAATCGGCGCTGTGTATGAGAGCGTATGACATCCGCTTCTCCGGGGAAGAATACGCAATGCTGCAGAGGTGCTCGCCGACGTATATCGGCCTGACCGTGCTGTGGGGCCTCTCCTTCATCCTCGTGCGTGCGGTGGTGGGCGGCTTCGGCTGGGCTCTCGCCGTATCGCTCGGCTGCCTCCTGATCGGCGTCACCGTCGCCGTGCTGGCCGTCCTCAAGGGCGGCAGCCTCCGCTTCCGGTTGCGCTGGAAGCGGCTTGTCCTGCTCGGAGCAGGCATCGCCGTGCAGCTGATCGGGCTCTCGATCGCCGTCGACCACCTTGGCACGGCACTGGCGGCCGCGGCTGTGGGCACCGTCCCGCTCTTCACTGCGGTGATCGGGCAGATGTGGGGGCTGGAACGCATCACAGGACCCGCTGCCGCGGGCCTGGTGACCGGGTTCATCGGCATCGTCGTCGTGGTGCTCTTCCCAGCCGGTGGCATCAGCTGGGACTTCATCGTCGGCATGTTCGCGGGTCTGTTGAGCGCGATCGTCGGCGCCATGACTTCGCGCTACGCGGTCGTCCGCCTGTCCTCCAGCCGGCCGGCGGAACTGGTCTCGGCCGGCTTCCTGGTGGCAGGTGTACTGACAGCTCCGCTGGCTCTTCTGTTCCCTGGACCCGGCAACGCCGGTGTGCTCCACTGGCTCGGACTGCTCCTGCTCGGCGTGGTCCTCGGCGGCTTCGGCTACAGCATGGAACTGGGCCTGCGCGAGAGCTCCGGGGCGCCGTTCGCCACCAGCGCGCGCTCGGGGGCGACCATGGTCGCGGTCTTCCTCGGCATCGTCTTCCTGCGCGAGTCCCTCTCCTTCGGCCAGCTGGTCGGCGTCCTGCTGCTCATCGGCGGCTGCCTGCTTGTCCTCGGTCTGGTTCCTTCACGATCGGTGCCCGCCCGGCGACGTTGAGGCGTCTGCTCCCCGCGTGGCCGTAGGGTGCTCGCATGTCCGAGACCGCGCCGCCCGCCTCAGAACTGCCCGTCGCGCCCGCTGAAGAGGCCGCAGTGCCCGCAGCCGCGTCCGCACCCGTCGCGGAACCCGTGGCCGCCCAGCGCGTGCCGCACCGCCGTATCGTGATCGACCTGGGCCACCCCTTCGTGTGGGGCTTCACCGCCACCGTCGGTGCCCTGATCGCCCTCTCGCTGGCCGGCGCGATCTCCTCGCTGTCCACCGTGTTGGTCTCGATCGGGGTCGCCCTGTTCGTCGCCCTCGCGCTCGACCCGCTCGTGCGCTGGCTGGAGGGGCACGGGATGGGGCGCGGGCTCAGCATCGCCGTCGTCTTCGCAGCGTTTGCGCTGATCATCGGCGGCGTGCTCGCACTCGTTGTGCCGACAGCGGTCGTCCAGATCACCCAGTTCGCCAGGGCCGTGCCGGGCTACATCACCGACATCCAGAACGCCGACTGGTTCAAGAACCTGGTGGCCCTCACCGGCTCGAGCGACGTGTACGCCAACGTCCTCACCCAGGCCCAGGCCTGGCTCTCCGACCCGGCCAACCTGCTGGCGATCGGCGGTGGCGCCCTCGCTGTGGGAACCGGCCTCGTCAACGCGATCTCGGGGACGCTGATCGTGCTGGTGCTCACCCTGTACTTCCTCGCCTCCCTGCGCACCATCAAGTCAGCGCTGGAGCGGCTCGCCCCGGCGCACGCCCGTCCGCAGCTGGCAGAGATCACCGACCAGATCACCGAGTCGGTCGGCGGCTACGTCTCCGGCATGGCGATCCTCGCGTTCTGCAACGCCGTCTTCGCCTTCATCCTGATGACGATCCTCGGCGTACCGTTCGCCGCCCTGCTCGCCTTCCTCGCGCTGTTGATCACCATGATCCCTCTGGTCGGGCCGGTGCTGTTCTGGCTGCTGGCCATCGTGGTCATCCTGTTCACCTCACCGTTGTCGGCCCTCATCTTCGCCGCGGTGTACTTCGCCTACATGCAGGTTGAGGCGTACGTGATGACGCCGAAGGTGATGAACAAGGCTGTCGACATCCCCGGCTCGCTGGTGCTGATCGGCGCCATGGTGGGCGCCACGCTGCTCGGCCTGCTCGGTGCCCTCGTGGCGGTGCCCGTGACCGCGTCCCTCATGATGATCGTCAACACCGTCTACATCCCCCGGCAGGACGCGAAGCTGCAGCCGTCCTGAGCCGACGCACGGTTTGCCGCCCGCGTTTGCGGGGCACGTAGCCTGACAGCACAGCACTGAGGAGGACCGGATGGAACTTGGCATGGTCGGCCTGGGCAGGATGGGCGGCAACATGGTGGCCCGCCTCCGCGCCGCAGGACTCAAGGTGGTCGGCTACGACGCCAACCCCGCCGTTTCCGAGGTCCCTGGCCTCCCCGACCTGGTGGCCGGGCTCACTGCGTCCCCGCGTGTGGTGTGGGTGATGGTGCCGGTGCAGTTCCTGGACGGGGTGCTGGACGACCTGGCTCCCCTGCTCTCAGACGGCGACATTGTCATCGACGGGGGCAACACCAAGTGGACCGGCGATACCGGTCGGGCAGCCAAGCTCGGCACTCACGGGGTGCACTTCATCGACTGTGGCGTTTCCGGCGGTGTCTGGGGCAAGGAGAACGGCTACGCGCTGATGTGCGGCGGGGACGCTGCGGACATCGCGGTGGTGCAGCCCATCTTCGACGCACTCAAGCCGCCCGGCGAGCACGGGTTCGCCCATGCCGGCGGCCACGGCGCCGGGCACTTCGCGAAGATGGTGCACAACGGCATCGAGTACTCGATGATGCAGGCCTACGCGGAGGGCTGGGAGCTGCTGGAGAAGGCCGACCTGGTCACCGACGTCCCGGCCGTCTTCGAAAGCTGGCGCGAAGGCACGGTGATCCGGTCGTGGCTGCTCGACCTGATCGCCAATGCGCTCGCCCAGGACCCGGAGCTGGCCAAGATCCGCGGCTATGCCGACGACTCCGGCGAAGGCCGCTGGACGGTGGACGCAGCGATCGACCTCGGCGTGCCGGTGCCGGCTCTGACCGCCGCGCTGTTCGCCCGGTTCGTTTCCCGCCAGGACGACTCGCCGGCCATGAAACTGGTAGCGGCCATGCGTAACCAGTTCGGCGGGCACGCCGTCCAGGCCGAGACCCCGAACCTTGACGCCATCTGAGACACCCCAGTTTTCTGAGCGTGTTGGACACTGAAACTTCAGGCTGCGTTAATCATCACCGGGTAGGCTCGGTCGAAATCGTCGCGGGAGGTGTTGATGGGCCGGTCGCTGGGCGGGCGCTCCGCGTCGGCATTGCTGCGCGCCGTGGCCGTGGTGGCCGCGATGATCATGGTGGCCGGGTGCGCCAGGAATTCCCCGGTGACGGCAGCTGACCTGCCCTCGGTCGCCCCGTCGACTACACCGAGCCAGCCGAGCCAGCCGAGCCCGGCGCCGACACCCACCGTCGCCCCCACACCGACTCCGCCGCCGAAGCCTGTCGACCCGCTGGCCGGTGTCAGCGCCAAGACCCGCAAAGCCTTCAGGCCGTGCCTCACCAAGTCCGTTCGACCTGGCGGCGGCGGTGCGTGCGCCCGGCTCGTGCAGAAGGCGCTGAAGAGTGCGCACTACTACAGGGGGGCAATCTCCAGCCGCGTCAACACCGCCGGCGTCAACGCAATCCTCAACTACCAGCGCTCCCGCGGGCTGACCGCCAATGGCATCGTGAAGAAGGCCACCTGGGTGGCGCTGGCAACCAAGGCCCCGGCTCTGCCGAACGTGCTGCCCAAGAAGTGCACCACAGCAAAGGGGATCATCCTCTGCGTCGACCAGGCGCACCGGAAGCTGTCCTGGATCAGGAACGGCAAGGTCATCAAGACCTTCACGGTGCGGCTCGGCGGCTGGAACTACCATCCCAAGACCAAGAAGTGGAAGGTCTTCGCGACCGCCAACGGCACCTGGAAGGTGTACGACAAGCAGGTCGACCCGCCGTCGGAGAACTACGGTTCCGGCGCCATGCCGTACGCCACGATCTTCTACCCCGACATGTACGTGCACTACTCCCCCGGCTTCCACGCTATGGGGTACGCCACCTCCAGCCATGGCTGTGTGAACATCGGCAAGCTGAGCCAGGCGATGTGGATCTTCAAGCACACCCCGATCGGTGCGCGGGTCCACATCTTCTCGCCGAAGGCCAAGTCCGCCTGACGAATGCTCCCTGAGCTTGACGAAGGCGGCGCCGGAGGCTTCGTCAAGGTCAGCCAACACACGGGAGGCTCGGGCTGCCGCCCTCAGGCGGCGGGTGGCCCGACTGCCGCCAGACTCCTCTCGGGTGGGTGTCCGCGGGCTCCGGGGTCCTGGCTCCTCTGGTGTCTGGGGTGGCGTAGGGGTTTGCGGTCGGGGTCGCATCTTCGTGGTGCGATGGTTTCAGGTGCACCGTCGGCTGCGATCCGCACTTCCCATTGGTCGCGGGTGCCGTAGCGGGCGGGTTCGACCAGGGCGTGGTGGTGGTGGCACAGCAGGACGAGGTTCCGCAGAGCGGTAGGCCCGCCCATCCACCAGGGATTGATGTGGTGGGCTTCGCACTGGGCGGGGCGGGCGTGGCAGCCGGGAAAGACGCAGCCGCCGTCGCGTAGGACCAGCGCTGCACGCATTTCCGGGGTCACGAGGCGGGCCTGCCGTCCGACGTCGAGGACTGCGCTGCGTCCGCCGAGCACGGCGGGCAGCAGGTCGGCTTCGCAGCACAGTCGACGTAGGTCGCCGGCGCTGATCGGGTCACCGTCGCCGATCAACCCGGCGCCTGCCGCGTCGCGCAGCAGCTTGTCGTAGTCAAGGGTGACCACAACCCGTGGCCGGTCGCCGCCGACCTTTGGCGAACGGCGTCCGTTGGTGTGGGCGGCGATCATCGCCAGCAGCGCGTCGGCCCGGCGTTGCTGCGGGGTGAGGGTCGGGGACAGGGGGTCGCGTTCCTCCAGGGCGTTGCGTCGTTTCGATTCGGTGTAGGCGTCCAGCTGGGCGATCCAGGCCTCACCGTCGACGAGCGGCAGGCTGCCGTTGAAGGTGATCGACCCGTTGCCGTCCCTGCTGAACACCAGCGACCGGTTCCGGTGAGCGGCCTCCACCTGCCGTTGCAGGCGTCGCTCCAGGGTTTCGTCGGCCTGCTGCGGCGCGACCCGTGCCAGCACCTGCGACGCCGCCTTGGCCAGCCGGTCGGTGTCCATGCTTCCTGCCATGCCCAACAGCAACTCCTCTGCCTGGGCCTGCTGGTTGTCGTTGAGGCCATCCAGTCCGCCAAGCACGGTGTGAATCGCGCGAGCCTGATTCACACTGATCCGCCCTGCCGTCGCTGCCTCGGCGACCTGCGGGTGTTCGGCCAGGTCGCGGGCCTGGTGCAGCACCCCGGCGGCCTCGCGCTTCGACAAACCACCCTTGATCGCCAACCACGAAGTCGTAGGCGTCCCCGACTGCTGCATCGACTCCTGGGTTGCGTCGGCTTTCGCCAGCAGCATGGACGCCAGCGCGGTGAGCCGGGATGCGAGCCCGCGAGCCTGCTGGGCGTAGGCCAGCCCCTCGCCGCGCGCGACCTGCGCAGCGTCGAACCCGTCGAGGATGCCCTCGATCGTGTCCAGTGCCCGCCGCTCTGGAGTCGGCTGAAGTTCCATACGAACAAGCCAAACACGCGCCTCCGACAAAATCGAACGGATTTGCGATTCCAGTGTTGTCAATACTGGCGAAGTGTTGTCAGGGCATCACGGGAGCTTCGCCAGGCAGCCGTCTGCTGCTCAGCTCAGCATCCTTGGGGCTTCGTCAAGCTCAGCCAACACACCGAAAGCTCAGCCAACAAACCAGAAGCAGCCGTCAAACCCGCTCTACCGACCGACCACCGCCACCACAAGGCCGGCCGCCGGCGGTACAAGCTCGTCCATCGCCTGCAATTCTCTTCCCGCCTGGTCGAGACCAACGGTCCGACCCACCAGGGCCCGGGGTGACAGCTGGCCGTTGGTGATCATTGCCAGCAGGCCCG
>Ga0209745_1001457_pt1 | contig 14097 bp, 11 predicted proteins | sample BarGraNGADG00312_FD_184495 | JGI IMG/M metagenome (GOLD analysis project Ga0209745, IMG submission 184495) | Arctic peat soil microbial communities from Barrow, Alaska - Barrow Graham LP Ref core NGADG0004-312 (SPAdes) (version 2) | ecosystem: Environmental > Terrestrial > Soil > Wetlands > Peat... | reverse complement strand
CGAGCCGAGCCGTCGCGGCATCTATGGCGGGGTCGTCGGCTACCTCGACTTCCACGGCGACCTCGACATGGCCATTGCGATCCGCACCGCAGTGATCAAGGGCGGACAGGCGTACGTCCAGGCCGGCGGGGGAATCGTCGCCGACTCGGTCCCCCGTCTGGAGTTCGAGGAGAGCGTCAACAAGGCAGCCGCGGCCCTGCGAGCGGTCGCCTCGGCGTCGGGGCTGCGTTCGCCGTGATCGACCGGCTGACCAGCAAGCGGACGGTGCTCGTCCTCGTACTCGCGGCCGCCTCGATCATCCTCGTCAGTGGTTCGCGGGAGTGGGTCTCGGGCTCGGTTGATGATGTCGTGCTTGGCGCAGGTGCGCTGCACGGCAGGGGTTCAGATGTCGCGCCGGGTGCCCTGGCCGCCGCTTTGGTCGGCCTGGCCTCGGCGGTGGTCGCAGCCACGTCCGGCAGTGTGATGCGCGTTGTCGCTGCCTGTTCAGCGCTGCTGGCCGCGCTCCTGGGCGCGACAGTGGTCGTCTCGGTCCTGGTCGATCCACGTGGCGCGCTGGGCAACCTGGCGGCCGCAGGCACGGGCCGTAGCGGGACCCTCGCCGCTCACGGTCAGGCCGGAAGCTGGGCGTGGGCGGCGCTCGCCGCGATGCTCGTCATGGGGATCGGCGGCCTGGCCGCGCTGGTCGGCAGGCGGCGCTGGTGCGGACTCTCCAGCAGGTATGACGCCGGCGAGCCGGCAGCTGGACACGGGTCGGCATGGGACCAGCTCTCCCGTGGCGAGGACCCCACCGCCGAGCACTGAGCCTGAGCACTGAGCCCGATGTCGGGCCATCAGGGGTTCCTGACGTTGGCCGGCGCTGACAGTATGACCTCAGGCAGTATGACCTCAAGAACCCAAGAGCGACGCGATGTGCAGACATACTCACTGAGTTCACGCAGCGCCGTATCAGAGGAGAAGACCCATGGCAGAGCACCGGGATGGCCAGAGCACGGCAGCCTGGACCGCAGTCGCGATCGTGTTGCTGGCCTCGTTCGTGATCGCTCTGTCCGTCGTGCTCACGAGCTGGCCCATGGCCATCGTCGGCATCGTCCTGGTCGTCGTCGGCGCGGCTGCCGGCAAGATCCTGGCCATGGCCGGTTTCGGTCAGACCAAGCCGGAGCAGTCACCCACGAGCACGCAAGCCCGCTGATCGCCCAAGGGGGTCGGTTCGGCACATTCCTGCACTCGCCGATAGCCTTGTGAGGTGCCCACAGTTCTCGACGAGATCATCGAAGGCGTTCGTGAGGACCTCGCAGCTCGGGCGGCCCTCATCTCGCTGGATGAGCTGAAGTCCCGCGCGCAGCGGGTTGCGCCGGCCCTCGACGCCTGTGCGGCTCTGCGCGACGGAGACGGCGTCAAGGTGATCGCCGAGGTCAAACGCTGCAGCCCGAGCAAAGGCGCCCTGGCGATGATCGCCGACCCGGCCGGGCTGGCTTCCGACTATGCCGCAGGCGGGGCCAGTGTCATCAGCGTCCTGACTGAGCGGCGCCGTTTCGGAGGCAGCCTCGAGGATCTGGCGGCGGTGCGCGCGGCAGTTGACATCCCCGTGCTGCGCAAGGACTTCACGGTCTCCTCCTACCAGCTGTGGGAAGCGCGCGCCTATGGCGCCGACGTCATCCTGCTGATCGTCGCGGCCCTTGACCAACCCACTCTGGTCGGCTTGCGTGAGCGTGCCGAGTCACTCGGGATGACTGCTCTGGTTGAGGTTCATGACGAGGCCGAGATCGAGCGGGCGCTCGAGGCGGGTGCTTCCGTCGTCGGCATCAACGTGCGGAACCTCAAGACCCTCGAGGTCGACCGTGACATCTTTGCGCGACTGGCCCCCCGCATCCCTGCAGGGATCGTCAAGGTCGCTGAGTCCGGCGTTCGCGGACCACATGACGTGCTCGAATATGCCCAGGCTGGTGCAGCCGCCGTTCTCGTGGGCGAGAGCCTGGTGATCGGTGGTCGCCCCCGTGAAGCCGTAGCCGATCTCATTGCCGCAGGTGCCCATCCAGCGTTGCGCCAGCAGGGAGTCTGATGAACAACCAGTCCGGCCCGGCTGCATCGGGCGCGAGGGCCGGCCGCTTCGGTGCGTATGGCGGTCGCTACGTTCCCGAGGCCCTCATGGCTGCCCTCGAGCAGCTCGACGAGGCACGGCTGAAAGCGAAGGTGGACCCGGCCTTCCAGGGTGAGCTCGAGCGCCTGCACCGCACCTACACCGGTCGTCCGAGCATCATCACCGAGGCTCCGAAGTTCGCTGAGCATGCCGGCGGAGCCCGCATCCTGCTCAAGCGCGAAGACCTCAACCACACGGGTTCTCACAAGCTCAACAACGCGCTCGGCCAGGCGCTGCTTGCCAGACGAATGGGCAAGACGCGCATTATCGCCGAGACCGGTGCAGGTCAGCACGGCGTGGCGAGTGCGACTGTGGCCGCCCTGATGGGCCTTGAGTGCGTCGTCTACATGGGTACGAAGGACACGCAGCGTCAGGCACTGAACGTCGCCCGGATGCAGCTACTGGGCGCCGAGGTCATCGCGGTGAGCCATGGCAGCGCGACCCTGAAGGACGCGATCAACGAAGCGATGCGTGACTGGGTCACCAACGTCGAGACCACCCACTACGTGATTGGCACCGTCACCGGCCCGCACCCGTTCCCTGAGATGGTCCGTGACTTCCAGCGCATCATCGGTGTCGAGGCGCGGGCTCAGGTGCTCGACCTCGTCGGTCGTCTGCCTGATGCGGTGTGCGCCTGTGTCGGCGGGGGCTCCAACGCGATGGGCATCTTCCACCGTTTCATCGACGACCCGTCCGTCCGCCTGATCGGGTTCGAGGCTGGTGGCCGCGGTGTTGACACTGACCAGCACGCCGCCCGTTTCAGCACCGGGCTGCCCGGGGTCCTGCACGGTGCGTTCACCTATGTCCTTCAGGACGAGGACGGACAGACCCTGGAGTCCTACTCCGTCTCGGCGGGGCTGGACTACCCCAGCGTCGGGCCCGAGCACTCGTTCCTGCGGGACTCCGGCCGGGCCGAGTACCGCCCGATCACGGACACCCAGGCCATGGACGCCTTCTCGCTGCTGTGCCGGACCGAAGGGATCATCCCCGCCATCGAGAGCGCACACGCGCTCGCCGGCGCCCTGGAGATCGGGCGCGAACTCGGCCCTGGCGGCGTCATCCTGATCAACCTGTCAGGTCGCGGTGACAAGGATGTCGACACGGCAGCCCGCTGGTTCGGGTTGCTCGGCGACGGAGGGCTGCAGTCAGAGGGGCAGTCAGAGGGGTTGACGCAGCAGTGAGCGGTGTCGGAGCAGTCCTGGCCCACACCAGGGCGCAGGGCCGGGCCGCCCTCGTGGGATACCTGCCCGTCGGGTTCCCGGACGTGGCGGGATCCATCGACGCCATGGTGGCCATGGTCGAGGCCGGCGTGGATATCGTCGAGATCGGCGTGCCCTACACCGATCCGCTGATGGATGGCCCGGTCATTGCGCACGCTGCCGACGTCGCGCTCCAGAATGGCGCCCGGCTCCATGACGTCTTCACCGCGGTGCGGGCAGTTGCCGACGCCGGCGCTCCCGCGTTGGTCATGACCTACTGGAATCCCGTTCTCCGGTATGGCGTTGACCGGTTCGCCGGCGACCTGGCCAAGGCCGGCGGTGCGGGCCTGATCACCCCGGATCTCATTCCCGACGAAGGCGCCGAGTGGATCGCGGCGGCCGAGCGCAACGACCTGGACCACGTCTTCCTGGTTGCGCCCAGCTCCACCCCGCAGCGGCTCCGGAGCACCACCACGGCCTGCACCGGCTTCGTCTACGCCGCCTCGAGCATGGGGGTCACCGGGGCACGCACGACGGTCGGCGACGCGGCGCAGGTGCTGGTCACCCGAACGCGCCTGATGACCGACCTGCCGATCTGTGTCGGACTCGGTGTCTCCACCGGCGGCCAGGCCGCGCAGGTTGCCGCCTTCGCCGATGGCGTGATCGTCGGCTCGGCTCTGGTGCGCTGCCTCACCGACGCCGGTTCGCGCGGCGACGGTCTCACCGCGATCCGCGAGCTCTGCGCCGAGCTGGCCGCCGGCGTCCGAGAGGGGCACTGAGCTCATGAGTCTGGTGGGTGATCGGGCTGTCACCCGGCTGCCAGATGTCATCGGTCTGCTGACCCGGCTGATCCTCGGGATCACCCTCATCTGGGCCGGGGCGACCAAGGTGACTGTGCCGGCGGTCTCGGCGCGGGCGGTGCGTGCCTTCCAGATCCTTCCTTACGACTTCGCGGGCTACGTGGGCTTCGCCCTGCCCGTGGTCGAGATCCTGGTCGGTCTGCTCCTGGTCCTAGGCCTTCTCACGCGCGTGTCTGCAGTCGCGGGCGGCCTCCTGATGGTGGCCTTCATCATCGGCATCAGCTCGGCGTGGGCCCGCGGGCTGACCATTGACTGCGGCTGTTTCGGTGGCGGGGGAACCATCGCGGCGTCTCAGACGCAATACCCATTGGACATACTGCGCGACGTAGGACTCGCAGCCTGTGCGGCGTGGCTCGTCGTTCGTCCTCGCACGGCATACAGCCTTGACCACCGTTTGTTCGGATAAGGAGACCCACCCAGATGCGTCCAGACGCCTCCAAGAAGATCGCCAAAGCCACGCCGAAAGACGGCCCCAACGTGGTCGTCATCGGCGCGATCATTGCCGTCGTGGTGGTGCTTGCGGTGGTTGTTGCCATCGTGATCGGCAACAACAGCAAGTCGGGGTCGTCGACCGCTTCAGCGCAGTCCGTTCCTGTGGGTGTTGTCGGCGGCACCGGTGGCGGCATCCTGGTCAACGCGGCGGCGGCCAAGCCCAACGCGCCCACGTTGGACCTCTATGAGGACTTCCAGTGTCCGACCTGTGGGCAGCTCGAGAAGGCGATGGGTGGCCAGATGTCCTCGTTGGCCGACGCCGGTCAGGTCAAGCTGGTCGTGCATACGATGTCTTTCCTGGACGGCAATCTCAAGAACGACTCCTCGAGCCGGGCCGCCAACGCGGCGGCGTGTGCGGCCGACGCGGGCAAGTTCCTGCCGTACCACTCCGCGGTGTTCGCGGCCCAACCAGCCCAGGAGGGTGCCGGCTACACCGACGCCCAGCTCACGGAGTTCGCCACAACCGCCGGGATCACCGGGCCGGCACTGACGACCTGGCAGAAGTGCACCTCTTCGGGTCAGCACACCCAGTACGTCGCCGATGTGCAGACTGCCTCCGAGAAGGCTGGAGTGACCGGCACGCCCACCGTGAAAATCAACGGCAAGGACATCACCAAGACCCTGACGACCCCTGACGCCCTGGCCGCCGCGGTCAAGGCTGCCACCAGTTGATCGCCGCCATTCCCAGCCCGGAGCAGTCGGTCTGGTTCGTCGGCCCGTTCCCCGTCCGGGCGTACGCCATGTGCATCCTCGCCGGCATCGTCGTAGCGGTCTGGATCACCCAGCGACGGCTTACCGATCGCGGCGGCAAGCCGGGTCAGGCGCTGGATGTGGCGGTGTGGGCGGTTCCGTTCGGGATCGTCGGCGGCCGGCTCTACCACGTGATCTCCAGCCCGCAGGCCTACTTCGGGCAGGGCGGGCATCCGCTCGACGCGTTCAAGATCTGGCATGGCGGCCTCGGTATCTGGGGAGCCGTGGCGCTCGGCATAGTGGGCGCCTGGATCGGCTGTCGGCGTCACGGAGTCCGCTTGCTGGACTACGCCGACGCGGCTGCCCCCGGGATAGCCGTTGCCCAGGCGATCGGCCGCTGGGGCAACTATTTCAACAACGAGCTGTATGGCGACAAGACCGACCTGCCGTGGGGACTGACGATCCACTGCTGGGACCAGGCCGCAGGGGTCGCGATCACCTGTGAGAAGAGCACCACGAACATTCTTGGCGTCTTCCAGCCGACGTTCCTCTACGAGTCGTTGTGGTGCCTGCTCGTCGCCCTGGCCCTGGTGCTGGTCGACCGCCGGTTCAGTCTCGCCAGGGGCCAGATCTTCGCGCTCTACGGGATGCTCTACACGATCGGCCGAGGGCTCATCGAGATGCTGCGCACCGACCCAGCCAACTACGTCCTGGGGCTTCGCCTCAACGTCTGGACATCGCTGATCGTCTTCGCCGGTTCGGCGTTCGCTTTCTGGCGCTTTGGGGTTCGGGCACAGGGCGGCGACGAGGAGGTCAACGGGACGAACGAACCTGCCGCGGATGAAACTGCCGAGGACGAACCAGCCACGGACGAACCAGCCACGGACGAACCAGCCACGGACGAACCTGCCACGGACGAACCTGCCACGGATGCACCTCAGCCATCTCAGCATTCGGACTAAGTCGATCCGCGTTCAAGGATTTCGAGCTTTCCGGTATTCTGACAATTCCTCGCTGGCCAATGCCGTCCATGCAGGTTTCCGGGGTGCTTCTCAAGACGTCAAGGACGGTGTCTGATTGTGACTTCTTCGCTGTTCTCGTCTCAGCCGATGAACCAAGGGTTGTACAACTCCGGGTTTGAGCACGATGCATGTGGTGTGGCGCTGGTGGCAACCATGCGCGGCAGCGCGGGACACGACATCATCGACCATGGTCTGACGGCCCTGCGCAACCTCGAGCACCGCGGCGCGACCGGCGCCGACCCACATGTCGGCGACGGAGCCGGCATCCTCACCCAGATCCCGGATGCCTTCCTGCGCGAGGTTGTGGACTTCGAGCTGCCCCCTCGGGGCGCCTACGCAGCGGGTATCGCCTTCCTGCCCGTCGATGAGAACGATCGCGCCGCCGCCGTGGCCACGATCCTGGTCATCGCGAAGGAGGAGGGACTCAAGGTCCTCGGGTGGCGCGACGTGCCGATCGCGCCCGAAATCGTGGGTGACGCAGCGCGCGCGTGTATGCCGTTCCTCCGCCAGCTGTTCATCACCGCGTCGGCTGGTCGTGTGGTGGGTCTGGGCCTGGAGCGTCTGGCCTTCTGCCTGCGCAAACGTGCCGAGCACGAAGCCACGGTCTACTTCCCGTCGCTGTCGGCACGCACGATGGTCTACAAGGGCATGCTCACCACGGAGCAGCTGGAGCTCTTCTTCCCCGACCTGTCCGACCAGAGGTTCGCCACCGAGCTGGCGCTGGTCCACTCACGCTTCTCGACCAACACCTTCCCCTCGTGGCCGTTGGCCCACCCTTACCGTCTGATCGCCCACAACGGCGAGATCAACACGCTCAAGGGCAACCGGAACTGGATGAAGGCTCGCGAGAGCCAGCTCGCCAGCGAGGTCATCCGCGGTGACCTCGAACGTCTCTTCCCTATCTGCACCGAAGGGGCCTCGGACTCGGCCACCTTTGACGAGGTTCTGGAGCTGCTGCACCTGGGCGGCCGGTCGTTGCCGCACTCGGTCCTGATGATGATCCCCGAGGCGTGGGAGAACCACGAGGAGATGGACCCGGCTCGCAAGGCGTTCTACGAGTACCACGCCACGTTCATGGAGCCCTGGGACGGTCCGGCCTGCGTCACGTTCACCGACGGCACCGTTATCGGTGCGGTCCTGGACCGCAACGGTCTGCGTCCAGGACGCTACTGGGTCACCGATGACGGCCTGGTGGTCATGGCTTCGGAGACCGGCGTCCTGGACCTCGAGCCAGGGCGGGTGGTCCGCAAGGGCCGGTTGCAGCCAGGGCGGATGTTCCTGGTCGACACCGAGCACGGCCGCATCGTCAGCGACGACGAGGTCAAGTCGTCGCTCGCGGCTGAGAATCCCTATGAGGACTGGCTCCATGCCGGGCTGATCAACCTGAGCGCACTGCCCGAGCGTGAGCATGTCGTGCATACCGCGGCATCGGTCGCCCGTCGTCAGCAGACGTTCGGCTACACCCAGGAAGAGCTGCGGATCCTGTTGTCCCCAATGGCAAGGACCGGGGGAGAGGCGCTGGGCTCGATGGGCACCGACAGCCCCATTGCGGTGTTGTCCGAGCGTCCTCGGCTGCTCTTCGACTACTTCACCCAGCTGTTTGCCCAGGTGACCAACCCACCCCTTGACGCCATTCGCGAAGAGCTCGTCACCTCACTCGGCACCGTGATCGGTTCAGAGGGCAACGCGCTCTCCGCCGGACCGGCCCACGCCCGCCAGCTCGTCCTGCCGTTCCCTGTCCTCGACAATGATGAGCTGGCCAAGATCGTTCATATCAACGCGGACGGCGATCTGCCCGGATACGCCACATACCTGGTGAGGGGCCTCTACGACGTGTCCGGCGGGTCCGTCGCGATGAAGGCTCGCCTTGACGAGATCCTCTGTGAGGTATCGGCGGCCATCGCTGCGGGCGCGCGCTTTGTCGTGCTCTCCGACCGTGACTCCAGCCGTGCCCTCGCGCCGATCCCGTCGCTGCTGCTCACCTCAGCGGTGCACCACCACCTGATCCGGGAGAAGACCCGCACCCTGGTCGGGTTGCTCGTCGAGGCCGGAGACGTCCGGGAGGTCCACCACGTGGCGCTCCTTGTCGGCTTCGGCGCTGCGGCCGTAAACCCCTACCTGGCAATGGAGACGGTGGAGGACCTGGTTCGTTCGGGGGCGCTTGCCGCTGACAGCGCCGAGAAGGCGGTCAAGAACCTCATCAAGGCGCTCGGCAAGGGCGTGCTCAAGGTCATGTCCAAGATGGGCATCTCCACCGTGGCCTCCTATCGCGGCGCGCAGGCTTTCGAGGCCATCGGGCTCTCCCAGGAGCTGATCGACTCCTACTTCACCGGGACCACCTCTCAGCTCGGTGGCATCGGCCTCGACGTCGTTGCCCGCGAGGTGGCGGCGCGTCACGCCACGGCATACCCGTTGGACAGCGTGCGGCTGCCGCATCGCAAGCTGGCGGTGGGCGGGGAGTACCAATGGCGACGTGAGGGGGAGCCCCACCTGTTCGACCCGGACACCATCTTTCGTCTGCAGCACTCCACCCGGACACGGCGCTACGACATCTTCAAGCAGTACACGGCGCGCGTCGACGAGCAGTCGCAGCGGCTGATGACGTTGCGCGGACTATTCGCGTTCGCTGCCGGTCGCACGCCCGTGCCGATCGACGAGGTGGAGCCGGTCAGCGCGATCGTGGCCCGGTTCAGCACCGGGGCGATGAGCTACGGCTCCATCAGCCAGGAGGCCCACGAGACGATCGCCGTGGCGATGAACCGCCTTGGTGGCCGGTCGAACACGGGTGAGGGCGGGGAGGACGAGGATCGCCTGCTGGACCCCGTGCGCCGGTCGGCGATCAAGCAGGTCGCCTCTGGCCGCTTCGGAGTGACCTCGCTCTATCTCACCCAGGCCAGCGACATCCAGATCAAGATGGCGCAGGGTGCCAAGCCGGGAGAGGGCGGTCAGCTACCCGGCCACAAGGTCTATCCATGGGTGGCCAAGACGCGTCATTCGACCCCCGGAGTAGGGCTCATCTCGCCGCCGCCGCACCACGACATCTACTCCATCGAGGACCTGGCGCAGCTGATCCACGACCTCAAGAATGCCAATCCGTCGGCGCGCGTGCACGTCAAGCTGGTGGCGGAGATCGGTGTGGGCACAGTCGCCGCGGGTGTCAGCAAGGCGCACGCCGACGTGGTGCTCATCTCGGGGCATGACGGCGGTACGGGTGCTGCGCCGCTCACCTCGCTCAAGCACGCCGGTGCGCCCTGGGAGCTTGGACTTGCCGAGACCCAGCAGACGTTGGTGCTCAACGGTCTGCGTGAGCGGATCGTGGTTCAGGTCGACGGTCAGCTCAAGACCGGACGGGACGTCGTGATCGCGGCGCTGCTCGGCGCTGAGGAGTTCGGCTTCGCCACCGCTCCGCTGGTGGTCAGTGGCTGCGTCATGATGCGCGCGTGCCACCTCGACACCTGCCCGGTGGGTATCGCCACCCAGAACCCAGAGCTGCGCTCACGCTTCTCGGGCAAGCCGGAGTACATCGAGACGTTCTTTGAGTACATCGCCCAGGAGGTCCGTGAGCACCTGGCCGCGCTGGGGTTCAGGTCCCTGTCTGAAGCCATCGGCGAGGTGTCGCTGATTGACACCGCGGCGGCGGTCGAGCACTGGAAGGCCAGCGGCCTGGACCTCACGCCGATCCTGACGGAGGTCGCCTCCCCGGATGGCGCGCCCCGTCGCAACACCGTCGGCCAGGACCACGGGCTGGGCAAGGCCCTCGACCACACGCTGATCGAGCTGAGCCAGGCAGCGTTGCGCGACAAGACTCCGGTTCAGATCGACCTGCCCGTCCGCAACGTCAACCGGACGATCGGCACCATGCTCGGTCACGAAGTGACGAAGGCCTACCCGTCCGGTCTGCCCGACGACACGATCCAGATCTCCTTGACCGGGTCGGCTGGGCAGTCGCTGGGCGCCTTCCTCCCCGCCGGCATCACGTTGTGTCTGTATGGCGATGCCAACGACTATGTGGGCAAAGGACTTTCGGGTGGCCGGATCGTGGTTCGGCCGGACCACGCGGCTTCGCTACCGGCAGAGCACAACGTCATCGCCGGCAACGTGATCGCCTACGGAGCCACCAGCGGTGAGGTCTTCCTGCGCGGTCAGGTGGGCGAGCGGTTCTGCGTACGCAACTCCGGCGCCACGGCAGTGGTCGAAGGACTGGGTGACCACGGTTGCGAGTACATGACCGGTGGCACGGTGCTGGTCCTTGGACCCACCGGTCGCAACTTCGCTGCGGGTATGTCCGGTGGCCTGGCCTATGTGCTGAATCTGCGTGAGGGACGGGTCAACCGTGAGCTCGTCGACCTCATGCCGTTGCGTGAGCGCGATGTGGAGGTCGTGCAGGAGCTCCTGACTCGACATCGTCGGTGGACCGAGTCCGCCGTCGCCGGACGGCTGCTCGCGGACTGGGACAACACCAAGAGCCAGTTCACCCTGGTCCTGCCACGTGACTATCAGCGTGTCCTTGACGTTCGTACAACGGCCGAGTCCGAGGGGCTCGACCTCAACGGCGCCGACGTCTGGGAGCGGATCATGGAGGCTTCTCGTGGCTGACCCTCGGGGATTCCTGTCAACCCGTGAGCGCGAGCTGCCCAAGCGCCGTCCGGTCCCGGTCCGGCTGATGGACTGGCGCGAGGTCTATGAACAGCAGGACGTCGCCCAGGTGCAGAGGCAGGCCGGACGTTGCATGGACTGCGGTATTCCGTTCTGCCACAACGGTTGCCCGCTCGGGAACCGGATTCCGGAGTGGAACGACCTGGCGTGGAAGGGCGACTGGGGCGAGGCGATCGAGCAGCTGCACGCCACGAACAACTTCCCGGAGTTCACCGGTCGGCTATGTCCGGCGCCGTGCGAGATGGCCTGTGTGCTGGGAATCAACCAGCCCGCCGTGACCATCAAGCAGATCGAGGTCACGACGATCGACCGGGCCTTCGATGACGGAGCGGTCACCCCCGAGGTCCCGGATCGCCTGTCCGGCAAGACCGTTGCGGTTGTCGGTTCCGGGCCTGCCGGCCTGGCCGTTGCTCAGCAGCTGACCAGGGCGGGGCATACCGTAGCCGTCTTCGAGCGAGCCGACAAGGCGGGCGGCCTGCTGCGCTACGGCATCCCCGAGTTCAAGCTAGAGAAGTCCGTCCTTGACCGTCGTCTCGCGCAGATGGAGGCCGAGGGCACGCGGTTCCGAACCGGTGTCGACGTCGGCGGAGACCTGACCGGCCAGGCGCTGTGCGACCGGTATGACGCCGTCGTGCTGGCGCTCGGTGCCACGGTCCCACGTGATCTGCCCGTCCCCGGACGCGAGCTGGACGGAGTCATGCAGGCCATGGAGTTCCTGCCTCCGGCCAACCGTGTCGCACGCGGCGAAGAGGTCGAGAACCAGGTGGTCGCCACGGGCAAGGACGTCATCGTCATTGGCGGTGGTGACACGGGGGCCGACTGCATCGGCACCGCACACCGCCAGGGTGCCAGGTCGGTGACGTCTCTGGAGATCATGCCCCGCCCTGGGCAGGACCGCCCCCCGACCCAGCCGTGGCCGACATACCCCACGCTCTTCCGTGTTGCGGGCGCCCATGAAGAGGGTGGAGAGCGCGTCTACTCCGTGAGCACCAAGGCGATCCTGGGCGACGAGCTCGGCAGGGTCCGGGCGCTGCATCTTGTCGAGGTTGCCCAGGGCGCCGGTGGTTTTGCAGAGGTCGAGGGCACCGAGCGCGAGATCCCGGCACAGCTGGTCCTGCTCGCCATGGGCTTTCTCGGGCCGCAGACCGGTGGTGTGGTCGAACAGCTCGGCGTCGAGCTGGACGAACGCTCGAACATCAAGCGGGACAAGGCTTTCATGACGTCGGTGCCTGGCGTCTTCGCTGCCGGAGATGCCGGTCGCGGCCAGTCGCTGATCGTGTGGGCCATCGCCGAAGGCCGCTCGGCGGCTGCCGGCGTAGACGCCTACCTCATGGGCGGGACCTCTGCGCTTCCCCGCCCCATCAACCCCACGGACCGGCCGCTCAGCGTGTGACTTCCGGCCGCGAACCGATTGACGATATTGCCCGCCACGCCAATAGAATCGTCCTCATGCGCCGTGCGAAGATTGTCTGCACACTTGGCCCCGCAACAGCGGTGCCCGGGGGCATCAGGGCACTGGTCGACGCGGGCCTGGACGTCGCCCGGTTCAACCGCTCGCACGGGGACTACGAAGAGCACGAAGTGGCGTATGCCGAGGTGCGTAAGGCCAGCCGGGAGTCGGGCAGGGCAGTGGGCGTACTCGTCGACCTGCAGGGCCCCAAGATTCGCACCGGCCGTTTCACTGACGGCTCGGTGACGCTGGTCGACGGCGAACGGTTCACCATCACGGTCGATGACATTGCCGGCGACCAGGAACGCGTCTCGACGACCTATCAGGGGCTTCCCGGCGATGTGAAGCCCGGCGACCGGTTGCTGATCGATGACGGCAAGGTCACGCTCAGGGCGCTCGAGGTCACCGACACGGACGTCATCACCGAGGTGGTTATCGGCGGGGTGGTGTCCAACAACAAGGGCATCAACCTGCCCGGCGTCGCGGTCAGCGTGCCGGCTTTGTCCGAGAAGGACGAGGCGGACCTGCGCTGGGCGCTACGACTGCCTGCGGACATGGTGGCGCTGTCCTTCGTGCGTGACGCCAAGGACATCGAACGCGTTCACGAGATCATGGACGAGGAGGGTGTCCGCCTGCCAGTGATCGCCAAGATCGAGAAGCCGCAGGCGGTCCAGAACCTCAGGGAGATCATCAACGCCTTCGACGCCGTGATGGTCGCGCGTGGTGATCTCGGGGTCGAGCTCCCGTTCGAGGAGGTCCCGCTGGTTCAGAAGCTTGCCATCGAGATGTCCCGACGAAACGCCAAACCCGTGATCGTGGCCACGCAGGTGCTCGAGTCGATGATCGAGAACCCCCGACCGACCCGCGCCGAGGTCAGTGACTGCGCCAACGCCGTCCTGGATGGTGCTGATGCCATCATGCTTTCCGGCGAGACGAGCGTCGGGAAGTATCCGACCGAGGCCGTGAAGGCGATGGCCCGGATCATCGAGAGCACCGAGGAGCACGGCCTCGAACGCGTTCCGGGGCTGGGCACCCGACCTCATACCGTCGGGGGAGCCGTGACGGCCGCGGCGGCAGAGATCGGAGAGCTCCTGGGCGCCAAGTACCTGGTGACGTTCACTCAGCTGGGGGACTCAGCCCGGCGGCTCTCGCGGATCCGCTCCAAGCTCCCGATGCTGGCGTTCACCCCGCTGGAGGCCACGCGCTCGCAGCTGACGCTTTCCTGGGGCATCGAGTCCTTCCTGGTTTCGGCGGCTCGTCACACCGACGAGATGATGGCGCAGGTCGATGAGGCACTGCTCGAGAGTGGCAGATGTGTCGAGGGCGACACAGTGGTCATCGTCGCCGGCTCACCTCCCGGCATACCGGGTTCGACCAACGACCTGCGCGTGCACCACGTGGGCGATGTCGCGAGCAAGGCTGCGTCGCATACGAGGAGGTTTGACGACCGGTTGTAGCGCTCTGGCTGCGACCCGTTCTGGTGGCGACCGGTATCCCGGTATGCTGATCGCCGCAACCTCGCCGGGGTGGTGGAATGGCAGACACGGAGCACTCAAAATGCTTTGCTCGAAAGGGCGTGCGGGTTCGAGTC
>Ga0209745_1001454_pt1 | contig 14111 bp, 11 predicted proteins | sample BarGraNGADG00312_FD_184495 | JGI IMG/M metagenome (GOLD analysis project Ga0209745, IMG submission 184495) | Arctic peat soil microbial communities from Barrow, Alaska - Barrow Graham LP Ref core NGADG0004-312 (SPAdes) (version 2) | ecosystem: Environmental > Terrestrial > Soil > Wetlands > Peat... | reverse complement strand
AGAGCCTCGCATCGGTGTGTTCATCTGCCATTGTGGCACAAACATCGCCGGCTTCTTGGACGTTGCCGACGTGACCGAGTATGCCGCAACGCTTCCGAACGTCGTCTTTGCGACCCGAAACCTGTACACGTGCGCCGAGGACGGTATTACCGCCATTAAGGACGCGATAAAGGAGCACAACCTCAACCGCGTGGTCGTTGCCTCTTGCACGCCACGCACACACGAGCCCCTTTTCCGCGCGGCCTGTGAGGAAGCCGGGCTAAACAAGTACCTCTTCGAGTTCGCGAATATACGCGACCAATGCTCCTGGGTGCACATGCATGAATGGGACGAGGCAACAGCCAAGGCCAAGGACCTTGTGCGCATGAGCGCAATGAGGGCCTCTCTGCTCCAACCCCTCGACGAGATATCCATAGATATTCATCCTGCCTCATTGATCATCGGCGCCGGAATCGCGGGTATGACCGCGGCACTCTCCATAGCCGCGCAGGGTTACGAGGTATTTCTCGTCGAAAAAGAGGCAGAGGTCGGCGGCATGTTACGCAACTTGGATAATCTTGCCCCCACCGGCGCCGACCCCCGGACGGTGATCTCTCGCTTCCTCGAGCGCATCAACAGTCACCAGAACATCCACCTGTATACCGGCGCCGCGCTGAAGTCCATCGACGGCTACTTCGGCAACTTCAGTGTAACCATCTCAATGGGAGATCGGGAGGAGACATTCAAGGTGGGGACGGTGGTAGTGGCAACCGGGGCGGAGGAGATGAAGCCGGAAGGCCTTTACGGCTACGGCGAGCTCCCCAACGTAGTCACCCAGGGGCAGCTCGAACTGTTGCTCAAGGAGGACCACTTACCGCAGATAAAAGACATCATCATCATCAACTGCGTGGGCAGTCGCGGGCAACGTGTCTCCTACTGCAACCGCATATGCTGCATGGTGGGCATAAAGAACGCGATCGCTCTCAAGGAGAAGTACCCCGAAGCCAACGTCAGCATTCTGCACAACGATATCGAGGTCTACGGGGTTATCCAGGAGGAGTGGTACGGGAGAGCTCGCGCGATGGGCGTTCGTTTCCGAAAATACAGCCCGGAACGTAGGCCTGAGGTCTCATTGGTCGACGGCAGGCTGCTGGTTAAGACGTACATGGACTTGATGCAGCGCGACATCGAGCTTCCCGCAGATATGGTTGTCCTCTCCTCACCTCTGGAACAGACGCAAGGGGGCCTCGACCTTGCCAAGATGCTGCGGGTGCCGGTCGGCCTAGACAAGTTCTTCTTTGAGGCTCACGTCAAGCTGCGCCCGGTTGACTTCGCCACCGACGGTATCTATGTTTGCGGGACCGCGCAGGGGCCGAAGGACGTTGCGGAGAGCGTGGCACAGGCGCACGCCGCGGCTTCTCATGCTGTAAACCCGATGAGGCAGGAGACCGTTCATACGGAAGCGATAACCTCGAGCGTCGACCAGGCCTCTTGCATAGGTTGCGGGTTCTGCTCATGGGTATGCCCGTTTGGCGCAGTGGAGATGGTTGTGGATGACCAGAACCGCTGGGTTTCCAACATCAACGCGGCTCTCTGCAAAGGCTGCGGCGCCTGTGCGGCGGGGTGTCCGACGCTTGCAATTACGACCCAGCATTTTACCGAGGACCAGACTCTGGCCCAGATAAAAGCGGCCTTTCCCGAGCCCTCCAAACCGGGTCCGGGCTATTACCCCCAAGTGCTCGCGTTCACCTGCAACTGGTGCTCGTACGCCGGGGCCGATCTCGCGGGCGTAAGTCGCTTTCAGTATCCGCCGAACGTTCGCATCATTAGGCTCATGTGCTCCGCGCGCATCGATCCTCTTTACGTGCTGGAGGCATTCCGCCACAATGCCGATGCGGTACTGATGTCGGGGTGCCATATCGGCGACTGTCACTACATAAGCGCCAACCTGATGACCGAGGCGCGCTACTTCGCGCTGAAGGGCTACCTCGCCGCGCTCGGTGTCGAGGATGAGCGGCTGCAGCTCGCCTGGATATCCGCCGCGGAGGGTGAAAAGTGGGCCGAAGCGGTCAAGAACATAGTGGAGATAGCCATGAAGCTCGGTCCCCTGGATAAGAGCGCCCTGCGCTACAAAGAGTCAGAGCGCTCGCCCGTCAGATCGTGACGCGACGTCCAGCCGCGCCCGGCGCAGAGAGCTTACTGGCAGGATAGTCAAGTGGAGTCAGAGCGGCAACCGATCGACAGATCCTGCAGGAACTGCTTCGTCTCAGGTATATTATCTCTCGCCCTTCCCGTTTCCGGTTTATTGATATTCTCTATAATGGGGCTCGCTGGGCTGGCGCTACCATCGAACCACCTTAACAACCAGCTCACGGATGTGCTTCATATTTACTTTGGAGTGGCCCTTCTTCTGCCGATCCCCCTCGCCATCTTAACGTTGATTTTCTTCATAGACGGAATGATGGGGCTACGCCGTGATCCGGCAAAGAAGGGATTGGGTGCGGCGGTCGCCGGCCTGGCCATCTCCGGGATTTCCACCATCTTGTTCATTGCCGTGGCGATCTTCTTCCCGCGGATATGATCTACCGCTGCCAGATGGGCGTCGCCTCAAACGGGGGTCCATCAGCATGGCGAAATACAAAGTAAAGCACTCCCGTCAGCGCGAGATGGCGCGGGCGCCCTTCGCCCGAGCAGCGAGGATTCCAACAACGATCGACCTCCTGTGCCACTTGCGATCGCGTATCACGAGATTTCATATTTCACCGGGTTTAGCTATACTATTCTTTCAACAGCCCGGGCCCCACCGGGTTTGTTCTTCAAGTGGTGGTGGCTTTTGCTATGTCGCTGGCGGTTCTGAAATTCGGCGGCTCATCTGTCGCTGACGTCGAAAAAATAAAGAATGCGGCCCGCAGGGTGATCGATGCCAAAGAGCGCATCGACCATGTGGTTGTTGTCGTCAGCGCCCTGGGAGATACAACCGACGAGCTGGTCGGTCTTGCGGCGCAGATATCGAAAACGCCTCCTGAGCGCGAGATGGACATGCTGCTCTCAACCGGAGAGCAGGCCTCTATGGCGCTGCTGGCAATGGCCCTGAACGAACTCGGGCAGGACGCCATCAGCATGACCGGACAGCAGGTAGAGATTCTTACGGACACCGGCCATACCAAAGCCAAGATCAGGCACGTTGGCGCGGAGCGTGTCATCCATGAGCTTCGCAAGGGTCGGGTGGTTGTGGTCGCAGGTTTCCAGGGGGTTACCAGCGAGGGCGAGATAACGACGCTGGGACGGGGTGGCTCCGACACCACAGCGGTAGCGCTGGCGGCGGCTCTGCACGCCGACTACTGCGAGATATTCACGGACGTGGGTGGCGTCTTCACCGCCGACCCCAGAATCGTGCCCGATGCACATAAGATAGAACAGATATCCTATATGGAGATGCTGGAGATGGCCGCCACCGGCGCCAAGGTTCTAATGGCGCGCTCGGTTGAATACGCGCGTAACTACGATGTCCCCCTGCACGTGAGGTCGAGTTTCCACTCGCGCGAGGGGACCTGGGTCAAAAGTGAGGATGACATCATGGAAAAGGCAATCGTCAGCGCAGTAACAAACGATTTCGGGGAAGCCAAGGTTACTATTATGGGCGTGCCGGACAAGCCGGGCGTTGCCGCCGGCCTCTTTGGGTCACTCGCCGAGGCTAATGTCAACGTTGACATGATCATCCAGAACGTCAGCGACCGGGCGCGAACGGACATCTCGTTCACGGTGAATAAGGATGATGTGGAGAAGGTAAGAAAGATAGCGGACGGTATCGTAGAGTCCCTGGGTGCTGAGGGCAGTAACTACGACGAAAAGATCGCAAAGATCAGCCTGATCGGCGCCGGCATGCGAACGCATCCCGGTATAGCGGCGGGAATGTTCAAGACGCTCGCGGACAACGGTATCAACATCGAGATGATCATTACATCGGCTATTAAGATATCTTGCGTGGTCCGGCGGGAGGACGGCGAGAAAGCGGTTAACGCACTTCACCGGCATTTCGGGCTATAGGCGCTCGGCCGGGTAAGCGGGAAAGGCAATTACGGCGTTATAGAATTTAGCACGATGCCAGATCTTTCGGGAGGGATTTCTAATGAAAGAGCCACGCGTCGCGATAGTCGGCGCGACCGGTATGGTCGGACAGGAGATGAGACAAATTCTCGAGCAGAGGGAGTTCCCTCTGGCGGACCTAAAGCTGTTGGCCTCGGAGCGGTCGCGGGGGCGGACACTTGAATTCCGCGGGGAGACCCTGCCTGTCCAAGTGCTTGACCGGGGTTCGTTCGACGGCATAGACCTATCACTCTTTTCCGCGGGTACCGGGATATCAAAAGAGTTCTCGCCACTCGCCGTGAAGGCGGGCGCGGTCGTGATAGACAACTCAAACGCCTTCAGGATGGATCCGGGCGTACCGTTGGTCGTCCCAGAGGTTAACCCCGGGGAGGCCCTGAAGAATAAGGGCGTTATCTCGAATCCCAACTGCTCGACAATCCAGATGGTTGTGGTTTTGAATCCGTTGCACAAAGAGTTCGATATCCAGAGGGTGGTCGTCTCCACCTACCAGTCCGTATCCGGCACCGGCAAAGAAGCGGTGGAGGAGCTTATGCAGCAGGTGAGAGCCGCCGAAGCCGGTGAGGCACCGGTCGCGGAGGTGTACCCGCACCAGATAGCCTACAACTGCCTGCCGCACATCGACGTTTTCCTCGACAACGGCTACTGCCGGGAAGAACAGAAGATGATAGACGAGACCCGTAAGATTATGGGCGAACCGGATCTCCCCATAACCGCCACCGCGGTGCGCGTGCCTGTGCTTGTGGGACACGGTGAGTCGGTCAACGTACAGTTCGCGAAACCTGTCGAGCCGGAGTCGGCCCGGGCGATCCTTGCCAAGGCGCCGGGCGTTGAGGTCGTCGACGACCCTGCGAACAATCTCTACCCGCTTGCCATTGACTGCCAGGGAAATGACCCGTCTTATGTTGGACGCATCCGCAAGGACTTTTCCGCGCCGAATGCGCTCAACTTGTGGATCGTGAGTGACAACCTTAGGAAGGGTGCGGCGCTTAACGCGGTACAGATCGCGGAGCTGTTGCTGGGATGATCTACTGTTGGCGCCTCAGGGTATTTGAGTTACGAGGGGGGGCAGTGGCTCGTGGATAATTCCATCCCGCCTGTCGGAAACAACCCCCGCCCGGAATGCGCGAATCATCCCGGCGCCGAGGCCGTCGCGCGATGTGTTTCATGCCATCGCTTTGTATGTGGATTCTGCCGTGTGCTCCGGGGCAACCGCAACTACTGCAGCACGTGCGCTGAGCAGCTTGCGCAGTACGGCCCTCAGCCCTACCGGCAGGCCTACGGACAACCGCAGCAACCCGTGCCTCCCGCCCCTCAGCAAGGAACGTGGGCCGGCGGTGGGTACGGTTATCCACCAGCTCCCACGGGCAGCTATCCGCCGCACTGGGATCAACCACCTCCCGGTGGCTATTACGGTTACGGCTATCCCCAGTATCAACAAGCGCCCCCGGTGTACTACCGCAAGCCCAGGGAGATCGTGTTTCCGGGCGCGCCCTGGGGCGTGGGCGAGGCGATCATCATTTTCGCCATATCGTTTTTCGGAGCATCCGCTTTGAGCTTCGGTGTCTACATGGCGCTCAAGGCGACGATGTCCAGTACGACCGCTCTTTTCCTTCTTATATTCCTCTCCAGCGTTATCCTCTACACCCTATTGCTTGGTGGCACCTTCTTCTCAGTAAAGGTACGGCACGGGAGTTCCCTGACGGCGCTCGGATTGCGGCTTGACGGGCTGGGCGCCGGGTTTGCTACGGGGGTCGGCCTGGGCATCCCACTATTCTTAGGGGCCATGCTGCTTGCCTATGTCTCCAGTCTGTTCTTCCGCAATCCGACCTCGACCGACGTTTTCAGCAGGTCGGTCAACAAGATCTCCTCGGGCGGCGTCAATGCGGGATTGATTTTCCTTCTCTTCGTGACGCTGGTAGTACTGGCGCCCGTCTGTGAGGAGATATTCTTCCGCGGTTACCTGTATCCGGCACTCCGCAATCGCTTGGACAAGCAGCCTGCCATGTTGATCAACGGCCTGCTCTTCGCGGCGGCCCACTTTGAGATCTTAGGGTTTCTCCCCAGGTTTTTCCTCGGGTACGGTCTTTGCTACACCTATGAGAGCAGGCGCAACCTGTCCGGTCCAATAGCGGGTCACGCTCTGTACAACGGCCTGATCCTTTTACTGCAGGGCTTTTTGCGGATTTTTTAAGCTACGATCCAGCCGGCGCGCACCCAGTTGCACATCTTCTGCACGAATAATGTCTTTTCCCATCACTGGAACCAACCGGCGTCCTTGCAGGGGACCCGCCCCACCGGGAAGGGTACAGCCGGGTCGGAGTCGTAAAACTAAATGGTCGCTGGTGTTCCGTCCGATAAATATAGGGACGCACCGAGAGCGTGATCGAATGCCGCTGTATTTATCGGATGGGACACTTGGTTCCCCACGATATAGGTTTGGGAGGCACGTTGAAGTCATACAGGTCGGCCTTAATAGCGTTAAGCATAGCGCTGGTGGTGGCGCTGCTGTCACAGATCTGCGCCGGTTGCGGCCGTGCCTCCACAAAAGTAACCGTTGAAAGGGTTGGGCGTAGGGCCATCGCCGAGACCGTTATGGTGGCCGGCAACCTGCAGGCTTCGGCCCCGACACAGGTCATTCCCCAGGTCTCCGGCTCCGTCGTCAAGGTCTACGCGCAGGAGGGGCGGGAGGTCGCCGCCGGCGAGCCCCTTATACAGCTCAACACGTCGAACCTCGAGCAGACCGTGCTGAGCGCCGAGGCCAGCTTGGAGTCCTCCCAATCAATTGCGAGTGCGTTTAACGGCCTGGCCTCAACGGCCACTGACATAGGGTCTGCGGTAAACTCTACGCTGACCGGGGTAGACACCGGGGTAATCAGCCTGTACAACCTCGAGAAGATGTTGGTCCCTTCACTCCCCGAGGACCAGAGGCTTGCCGCTCTGCAGGCTATCGAATCTTCCTACCAGCAGTACCTTGCCGGGGTGAGTAATCGGTCATCGTTTGGCGGCGCCAGCGCCGGCTTAAGCACCGGCGCCCAGGAGGCCGCGGCCCAGAACTCAGTCGAAATAGCCCAGAAAAATCTGCAAGCCGCCACAATCGTGGCGCCCGCATCCGGCACTCTTGTGACCGCCCAGGGTGGCGGGACCAGCATCTCGAGCATGCTGAGTGCGTTAATGAGCAGCTTCAGCGACATGATTCCGTCAGGGTTGAATCTATCAACATTGACGGGGCTCGCCGGGGGAGCGGCGACCGTAGGCATGCCGAGCTCCGGCCAGCCGGTCCCCGGATCCTTCATCACAGCGGGTTCTCCCGTCTATCAGATAGTCGACCTTAAGAACATGTCCATGGTGGCCAAAGTTGACGAGTCCGACATCGCGAAGATTCAGCCCGGTCAAGCGGCGACGATAAGCCTCGAGGCCTACCCGGAGAAACAGCTGCCCGGGGCCGTGGCCAAGATCGCTGACGTTGCCACCACCAACGAGGCCGGCGCAACAGCGTTCGATGTTACGATCCAAATAGATCAGGGGGACACCAGGTTCAAGATAGGAATGACCGGCACGGCCGATGTGACTATCGCGACCAGGAAGGCGGCGGCCGTTGTTCCCATCAACGCTATTGTAGATAAAAAGGACAAGAAATATGTGTTCAGGGTTATCGACGGTAAGGCGCGCCTTACCCCTGTTGCCGTTGGACTCACCACGGAGAACAGTGTCGAGATAGTTGAAGGTGTAAAGATCGGGGACAAGGTGGTCGTCAAAGGGGTCGAGAGGCTCAAGGATGGTCAGGAAGTAAAGATATAAGCATCTATACTACCGTTCCTTTACATCCGGTATATCTTTGTATTTTCACCGTGTACCATCCTGTCGCGGTCTCGCCAGTTCTCAAATACGCGCCGCGGTGCCCCAAGCGAACGAACCGAACACCGTGTTGAAAGTACAAAGATGGAAGCCGTAATTCAATCAAAGGAACTGGTCAAGCATTACGTAATGGGTGACACGTTGGTGGAAGCATTGCGCGGCATTTCACTAGAGGTGCGAAGAGGCGAGTTTCTCGTTTTGATGGGGCCCTCGGGGTCGGGAAAGTCCACCCTCATGCACATAATGGGCTGCCTGGACCGTCCCACGTCCGGCACGCTGTTCCTGGAGGGCCAGGATACCAGCAAGATCGGTCAAAACGGACTGGCCGAGATACGCAACCGAAAGGTCGGTTTCGTCTTCCAGCAATTCAATCTCCTTCCCCGCACCAGCGCCGTCAACAACGTTGCGCTGCCTCTCTTGTACTCAGGGGTGGGCGCAGGGGAGCGCCGGCGGCGCGCGCTGTTGGCACTGGAAACGGTGGGTCTTTCACACAGGCTCAAACATTACCCCAGTCAGCTCTCGGGCGGGGAACAGCAACGAGTCGCCATCGCGCGGGCGCTCGTCAACAATCCGGCCATAATAATGGCTGACGAGCCCACCGGTAATCTCGACACCCGGTCCGGGACCGAGATCCTGTCGATCCTTCAGGAGTTGAACATGAACGGGATAACGCTGGTGATGGTTACGCATGAGCGCGACATCGCCAAACACGGGGATCGCAAGGTGCACCTGAGGGACGGGCGGTTGGTGGAAGACTAGAAGGTAGCTGCACTACGTCAAACGACCGAGGGATATATGGCACCAGAAGGGGTTTTCCTGATAAGCGAAAGGCCGGCCGGTGAAGCTTCTCGAGAGCATTAGGACCGCCCTTACCGCATTGAGGGCAAACAAACTGCGCTCCACTCTCACGATGCTGGGTATCGTAATCGGCGTGGGCTCCATAATACTTCTGGTGTCGCTCGGCTCGGGAGCTCGTTCGGAGATAACGAAAGGCATCCAGGGAATAGGCTCGAACCTCATTATCGCGATGCCTTTCAAGCTCGAGCTCGGCAGCACCAACATTATGCAGCAGGGTTCGCCGATGACGGCCCTTAACAAGTTCACCTTGAGGACGGTGGACGATATCGGCAGGGCGCTTGGGAGCCCGGATAGCGTAAGTATGGAATACCAGAGGTCCCTGTATATCAGCAATGGCCGCAAGCGATTCTTCGGCTTCGTAATAGGAGCCGGTTACAACGAGTTTGCGATTCGCTCGATTAAAACCGAGAGAGGGCGATACTTCTCGAGATCGGAGCAGGACACCGCGAGGTCAGTCATCGTGATCGGCAAGACCGTTGCTCGGTCGCTTTTCGGCGACCAGGACCCGATCGGCCAGTCCATCAACTTAAAGGGCCTCAAGTTCAAAGTGTTGGGTGTCCAGGAGACCAAGGGGCGAACGCTCACGTTCGACCAGGACGCGTTATCGTATATACCTGCCACGACGGCCACGCGGCTCTTTGGGACCACGCATCCGAACTTCATAGTGGCCAAGGCGACCTCCACAGCCGCCGTCAACAGAGAGGCACAACGGATAAGAGATACTCTCGCCAAGAGTTTGTCCACTGACGAGTTCACCGTCATCACTCAGAGCGACATTCTCGATTTCGCCCAGAAAATAACAAGGGTGCTCACTTACCTGCTGGGTGGGGTCGCCGGAATATCCCTGCTGGTGGGTGGCATTGGAATCATGAACATAATGCTGGTGTCGGTCACTGAACGCACCCGCGAGGTGGGCATCCGCAAGGCGGTCGGCGCCAAGACGCGCGATATAATGCTCCAGTTCCTGGTGGAGGCGGTGACCCTGAGCCTGCTGGGCGGTATCATCGGAACGCTCCTGGCGATGGGTGGCGCGTGGCTCTACCAGTCCCTGTTGCATATCATGGCGCAGGTAACAGTATGGATCGTGCTGCTGGCTTTCATGTTCTCTATGCTGGTGGGCGTCTTCTTCGGGGTCTACCCCGCCCGCAAAGCCTCCCGCCTCGACCCCATAGAATCCCTACGCTACGAATAGCTAACCTTTTTGGTGCCAGGTCCGGTTTGGTTAGTTATCAGATCCACGCTCACGCAGTATCTGGGTCACTCTTGATCGTGATATACCCAGATACTCGCCTATCTCTCGCTGCCGGTAAGCGTGAATGACGTAGGCTTCCAGTATCAACTCGTCCCTTGAGGCGTTGGCCCTTGAGAGGATTTCTTTAAGTGACTTTCGAGCAGCCTTCCTTTGTTCTCTGGGGAAATCAATATCCCCTGCCTTCTCGTTAAACAAGCCGGTCACTCTCTTGACGAAATCGTCTGAGCCGACAAGAATTCCCCCTCTCAATTCCTGCCACACCTCGGTGCTTACTTCCTCTAGAACGAATCTTCTGTATGCCTCCCTTGCATTAACCTCATTATCGCTAAACTGGGACAGTATCAAGCCCGTACTTAAGAAATCAGGAACTGCCACTTCTCCCAAGGTTGGCAAGTAGCTGCTCCAGGTCCAATCCCCCGGACTGGATACCAATCCGGCGCGTACAGGATTGAGAACCACATATCGCGCGAGTCTGAGTAGGTAAGCGTCCTTGTCTACGACTACCGAATGGAATCTCGCTTGAAACAGATGGCCCGTCCTCGCGTGCCTCTGATTCAAGTGGGAGGCATACCCACTATTGAGTCGGCACATGCCTTTTGAGAGAGTAGTCTTAGGCGTTTCTATTAGAAGGTGGTAGTGATTACCCATCAGGCAATAGGCGTGACAAACCCACTCATATCTCCAAACTGCAGAGCCTAGCAGTGAAAGAAAGAGCCTTCTGTCCTCTTTATCCAAGAAAACGTCTACCTTCGCATTCCCTCGACTGGTGACGTGGTAGAGTGCTCCCGGAAACTCAATTCTAATAGGGCGGGTCATATATCGATAATACTAAAGCAATACAAGCAAGTAAATAGAAGTGAGCCTGTTCTTTCGAAATGGAGGCCTGTGGTACCAAACTAACCAAACCAGACCTGGCACCAATAGGTTAGTTAGAGTTCGGTGCGGCCTTCCAAGGCGCGGCCAAGGGTTATCTCATCCGCGTACTCGAGGTCTCCGCCAACCGGCAACCCGCGCGCTATTCGGGTGACTTTTATGCTGATCGGACGCACCAGCTGAGCCAGATAGAGGGCGGTTGCCTCTCCTTCCGCGTTGGGATTGGTCGCTACGATGATCTCGGTGACAGTGCCGTCCCCCACCCGACCCATTAGTTCGGTGAATCGGAGTTCGTCCGGCCCGATACCGTCAATAGGAGAGATGGCCCCACCCAGTACGTGGTACTTGCCACGAAACACTCCGCTGCGCTCGATCGCGATTACATCGCGGGGCTCCTCAACCACGCAGATCAGCGACTCGTCGCGCCGGGGATCCAGACAAATGCTACAGACTTCTCCCTCCGAGATGTTGTAGCAGATGTTACAATACCTGACTTTGTCCTTTACATCGACGATAGCTTTCGCCAGCTCGACCGCTTCCTCCCTTGGAATGGACAGAAGGTAGAAGGCTATTCTCTGAGCGGACTTTGGGCCTATTCCCGGAAGGCCGCATAGACGCTCAATGAGATTCTCCAGGGAAGCCGCGTAGTAAGACATCTCTCAGGCCTCTATATGTCGGGCATGCCCGGTACACCCAGTCCGAGCCCACCGGCTAGCCCGCCCATCTTCTCCTCCGCAAGTTGTTGGGACGCCTCGAGCGCGCCGTTCACTGCGACCAACACCAGGTCCTCCAGCATCGACACATCCTTTTGGTCCACCACCTGCGGGTCGATGGAAATAGACTTGATGTTCTGTTGTCCATCAGCCACGACCTTGACCATGCCCCCACCAGCGGTGTATTCAACCGTCTCCTCCGCCAATGCTGCTTGGGCTTCGGCCATCTGCGTCTGCACTTGCTGTAGTTGCTTCAACATATCCTGCGGCCCGCTCTTTTGCCCCTGAGCTTTTGGACCCTTTGGATAATACTTGCCCTTGGACACGCTAATCCTTCCCCTCTTTCTTCTCCTGGATTATCTCTCCGTCGAACCGCTCCTTCAGGAGCTTCGCGATGTCCTTGGAGCTGGCCTTCTTGGGCCCGGCGGGTGTTTGATCCGTCTCCTCAACCTCCGCCGTGGCACCGGTCGCTCTTTCTGTGGCCCGCTCCCTCTTCCCTGCGTCACCCTCTGTTGTTGTAGGCTTGGATCTCGGAGCCACGTGTTCGTGACGCTCCGACCCGGCAGCAAGGCCGACCATCTTTACTTTTACCGGCTCACCGACAAAACGCTCCCATGTCCCCTCAATTGCCGCGATATCCTCAAGCGACTCAGTGAGAACCTGCATCTGGAACGACGCATCCTCCGGGAAGCCCAGGACCAGCGCACCGTCCTCCACACCCTGAACCCTGGCCTTGGTCAATAACGCATAGAGTTTCATCAAGCCCATCTTCTTGAGCTCCCCCAGCACCGCCATCCATGCCCTGCGAACCTTCTCCCTATCAGAGCTCGGGCTACGCACCCCTTCAACGGTCGCCGCAGGCGGCTCAACCGGCTGCTTCAACCCCTCGTGCTTGCCGGTCCCGCGCTTGACAACCCCCAACTCGGCGACCTCCACGGCGGGTTTCGTCTTGCGTCCTTTGGCCGGCTTGGCCGGCTTGGGCACCCCTTTGGTCTTATCAGATTTGGCGTCCACGGCCGTTTCCTCGACCTGCTCTTCCGCCCCTTGCTGAATTGCCGTCGGTTTGCCGGCCAGTCCGGCGGGAAGGCCTGACCCATGCGCGGCTTTCTGAGGAACACCTTCCGCTGCGCTAAAAGCGTCGACCTTCCGCTCAAGCTGTTCGACACGAAAGCTGAGACCCTCGAGCGATATGTCGGCGTCCAAGCTGGTGTTCCTCACCACGGCGCACTCCAGAATAAGCCTGGGGTTGTCACTCCATCGCATTTCCCTGTGGGTCTCACCCAGACGCTCCATCAGCTTCATTACCTCATGGCGCGATAGAGACTCCGACTGCTCCATAAGCCGCTGGAAATGGTCGGTAGTCGCTTCGACAATCTCCGCGGGGTTGGCAGCGTTCTGTATGAGAAACATGTTGCGCAGGTGCGTGATGAGCGATTCCACGAACCTGCGTGGATCTTTGCCGCCATCCACCATGTCTCCTATTAACGCAAGTGCCTCGGGAGTATCCCGTTCGGCAAGCAGGTCGACCATCTTGAAGACCAACTCGGTCTCAACTTCGCCAAGAAGCTCAGCCAGCTGCTCCCTGGTAATGTGCTCCCCGGAGAGGTTTGATATCTGGTCAACCACCCCGATGGCATCGCGAACCGAGCCGTGGGCGTGTTCGGCGATCATTTCGATCGCCTCATGGTCGATGTCGATGCCCTCGCTTGAAGCGATATGCTCGAGCAGGCGAGAGATTTCCTGAGCCTGCACCAGGCTGAAGTCATAGCGCTGGCAGCGAGAGACTATGGTGGGCAGGAGATCCTGTGGCTCGGTCGTCGCCAGCAAAAAGACCACGTGGGCGGGCGGCTCCTCTAGCGTCTTCAAGAGCGCACTCGCGGCGAACTCGGTAAGCTGGTGCACCTCGTCGATTATGTACACTTTAGATCGCAGAGAGGTCGGCATATAGGGTATCTTGTCCAGGAGTTCCCGAATCTCATCGATCTTGCGGTTGCTCGCCGCGTCTATCTCTATTACGTCGAGCGCTGTCCCCTGAGAGATAGAAGTGCACGCTTCGCAGACGTTACACGGTGTAGCCGTCGGCCCCTCGACGCAGTTAATCGCCTTGGCCAAGATACGCGCTGTGCTGGTCTTGCCTGTGCCTCGTGGCCCGCAGAACAGGTAGGCGTGCACCAGCCTACCGGAGGAAAGCGCGTTGGCCAGCGTATTAGTGACGTGACGCTGGCCCACAATATCCTCGAAGGTCTGCGGCCTCCACTTTCTATATAGAGAGATATGTTTCATTTACTATCTGCCTGGACTGTGGTTCCGGGCAACCGGATAACGGGCAATAAAGTGACTGTGCACCCACCATCGACCCCAGCGGACGTGCTCCACCCCGGCAGCCAGCTCCAACCAGGTTGCTCCACGGCACACGAAAGGTTTTGCTTACCGCTGCTTCCTCCCGGACCTGACGGGGTTCACAAATTTTCGTT
>Ga0209745_1001453_pt1 | contig 14115 bp, 12 predicted proteins | sample BarGraNGADG00312_FD_184495 | JGI IMG/M metagenome (GOLD analysis project Ga0209745, IMG submission 184495) | Arctic peat soil microbial communities from Barrow, Alaska - Barrow Graham LP Ref core NGADG0004-312 (SPAdes) (version 2) | ecosystem: Environmental > Terrestrial > Soil > Wetlands > Peat... | reverse complement strand
CTCGCTTGACAAAAAAAATCGTTCGTGTAATGTTCAGGTAGATGTTGGCATGCCTTGCCGTGCGTCGTGGTGCAATAGGAACGTGCACTGTGTGTGGAGTCTGTTGGCGCATCTTTGCCAATTGGTAACCGTGCCTGAGTAACTCAGGTCAATGAATGCTATGACTGCCTGCAAGGAAGGAGGTGCTTGCCGACCACCGTTCTACCTGAAATTGTCTTCAGCAACTACTCTGATAAGGAAGGAGAATTACATGAGGAGATTCCTGTCTATTGTTCTTGCAGTCTTTATGCTGCTTGCTGTCTGTTCCCCAGTCCTCACTGCGCGCGCTGCTGGCTTCAAGGATGTCGCTGCGTCGTACTGGGCATTTGATGAGATCACCGCCCTGGCCGCGAAGAAAGTTCTCGCTGGCTACCCCGACGGCACCTTTAAGCCCGGGGGCAAGGTCACCCGCGAAGAGTTCGCCAAGATGATCGTTGTCGCTAAGGGCCTCGCCCTGGTGAAACCCGCCAAATCCACATTCACCGATGTTGCAACATCCCGCTGGTCATACGGCTATGTCGAAGCCGCCGTCAAGGCCGGCTACATTAAGGGCATCGGTGGCGGGAAGTACGCCCCCGCGTCCCAGATCAAGCGTCAGGACATGGCTGTCCTGCTGGTCCGCGTCATCGGGAAGGAGGCTGAGGCCAATACCATCAAGGAGTCCGTCGCCTTCGCCAACGACGAGTCCAAGATCGGCACCTACGCGATTGGCGCTGTCACCATCGCCGTCCGTCCGCGTGTCCAGCTCCTGACGTGGGACAAGCTTCGCAACGTGAACCCCACCGTGTCCGCCACCCGTGGCGACTGTGCGTTCGCTATCTACAACACTGTGACGCCTCCTGCCACCGGCAAGAAGACCCTGACGATGGCTGAGGAGAACGCTCCCGAGAACCTGTTCCCGCTCATCTCCGACTCCGCGTATACGCTGAAGGCCGTGACCTTCCTGGCCAGCGAGCCGATCTCGGTGACCCCCTACGGCGTTCCTTTCCCCGAGATGGCCAAGTACGTCCCGACGCTTGCGAACAAGCACCTCATCCGCAACGCTGACGGCACTGTCATCACCGACGTGGAGCTCCGCAAGGGGCTGAAGTGGTCCGACGGCCAGCCTGTCACCATCGACGACTACATCTTCTCACATCAGCTCTATATGTCCACGGACATCCAGGTAGTTTCCCGCTCACCCATGGAGCTGGTTACGAAGATCGTGAAGGTCAACAATCTCAAGTGCCGCATCTATTGGAAGAGCTGGGACGCCTACATCCCAATCGGCTGGTACATCTACCCGAAGCACATCCTGGGACCCCAGTTCGCCAAGGACCCCAAGAGCATCAACACCTCCCCCTTCAACAACAAGCCGGTGTACTGTGGCCCGTACACGGTCAAGACCTTGGTCGCAGACCAGTATATGACCTTAGCTGCCAACAAGGACTGGTTCGGCGGTCAGCCCGTCTTCGACACTATCACCGAGCGGTTCATCACCGCCACCAACACCCTGCTGATCAACCTGCTGGCCGGTCAGATCGACGTCTCCTCGGAGTCGCTGCCCATTGATCTTGCCCAGCAGTTCGAGTCAAAGATGGGCAAGAGCTTCAACGTGTACTACAACAAGTCCACTTCTGCAGGTATCATCGAGTGGAACCTGACCACCGCGTGGTTCAAGGACAAGCGCGTTCGCCAGGCCTTCTACTACGGTATCGACCGCAAGACCATCACCCTGAAGGCTCTGGTTGGTACTGACGCCGTCCTGTCGCCCCTGTCCTCCGGTTCCGCCTACTTCAAGCCAGTCCTGGCCAAGTATGCGTATAATCCCGCCAAGGCAAACGCGCTCCTGGATGCCGCCGGCTGGAAGTGGAACGCTGCCAAGACGCAGCGCACCCTTCCGGGTGGCACCGCAGCCATCCTGAAGATCCCGTATTCGGAGGGCGCCACCTTCCGTGAACGCGAAGTCACCCTGATGGAGCCCATGCTCGCCAAGCTCGGCGTCAAGATCGAGCACAACCCCATGGACTTCAACGCTTTGCTGGATGCTGCTACTGCCGGAACCTTCATCGTCAACCTGCACGGTATCAGCTTCGACAACTATGACGTATTCGGATCAGTGTTCGCCTTCCGCAGCGATCAGATTCCCACTGAGAAGAACGGCATGAACGGCCAGAACAACTACCGCTACAGCAGCGCCGACATGGACAAGTGGCTCAACACAGCGCAGAAGGCCACCACGGCTGCTGCCCTCAAGGTAGCCTACTCTCACATCCAGGACATCTTTGCTGAAGATCTTCCGTGCTTGTATCTCGAACAGCGCATCTATCCCGACGAAGTCCGCAAGGGTCTCAAGGGCTACGACCACTTCTTCTCCTCCACCGTCTACAACAACTGGAACGTCCAGTACTGGTATTGGTTCAAGTAGGCAACACCTGATACACAGCACCACGAGAAAAGACATCGCATAGCTCCAAGGCCCCGCGCCGGCAAGGGTGCGGGGCCCCCTTCATGTCCAGCGCGATCGCTGTATACTGTCTGCCACGACAGGGGGTCGTCATGGATTATGGCCCATTGCATGTGCAGGGACAGGATGATCAGCAACGGACGAACGGTACCGGCGGAGACATGCCCACCGGATACCGTCCCTGTCCTTTTTGCCATTCCGTCATCCCATGGGAGTCCGAACGGTGCCCATCCTGCGGACGTGTCCTGATAGAGCGCGTGGGGCCTGGTCCCTCACAGACACCCCCGTCTGTGTCCCGCTCGGCGAGGCGGATCTCATGGTGGTCAGCCAGCGCATGTCCAGCGCTGGCACGCGTCCGAAACGCCGTAGTGCGTGCCGGGCAACGTTCCTGGACGGGAATGCACTCGACTCCGCGGGATTCGTGGTCGACGACGAGCCGGGGTACCTCATGGTCTGCATTCCAGCCGGCCCGGCACCCTGCGCGCTCATGGTGGCTGGGTTCCATCCCCACACCCACGGAACAGGAGCGTCAGATCTTGTTCATCACCTCCGTCCTGATGGTCGTGCTGTTCATCGTCGCGCTCCTCATCAGATAGCCGTCCGAAAAGGAGGTGGCTGGTATGATGCACTGGGAACTCTTTCCGCCCCTTCTGGCAGTGATTGTTGCCTACCTGCTGGGGTCCATCCCGACGGCGGTCATCGTGGCACGGCGGACAGGTGTCGACATCCGGGAGGTGGGCGACGGAAACATGGGGGCACGCAATGTGGCGCGCACCATCGGAGCCGGTCCTGCCGTGATCGTGGCACTCTGCGATTTTCTCAAGGGAGCGGCGGCAATCCTGCTGGCACGGGCTCTCGGCCTCTCGCAGGGCTGGGTTCTTGCCGCGGCCTGGGCGGCCGTGCTTGGCCACGACTTCCCGCTGTTCGCGCACTTCCACGGGGGACAGGGTCTGGCGACCACGTTAGGGACCCTGCTCGTGCTGATGCCACTTGAGATGGCGGCAGCACTGGGGCTGTTCGGCGCCCTGTACCTGCTGACACACAACTCCGATCTGGGCGCGAGCATCGGCCTCGCGTGTGGCCTGTACATGGAGTACCGAGCGGGGCGCTCACAGGTGCTGTTATTCCACATGGCGGTGTCGCTGGTGGCCGTTCCCACGAAGAAGCTGCTCGACCGCCACCGGCGCCTTGCCATCCAGCGCCACCAGGCCGGACTGGTGTAGAAACGCGCCATACCTGATACCGAAAAGAGTCTGTCACGAGGGACCACAGAAGCGCGCCGCCGTCGCTATGAAAGATGCGACAAAGACCGCGGCGTCGGGTGGGTGGAACTCATCCCGCATGGCGTAGCGACCAGATCGGGTCCGTGCCTGCTTCAACCGGCGATGCGAAACCAGTGGAAGACGGCCAGCTTGTAGAAGTCGAGCAGAGTACTGTACAGCACGATGGCTAGGAGCATGACTGCTAGAACGTTCAGTGGCAGTGGCACCATGAGAATGCCGCGCGAAGCTATGAACCCGATAACCAGCAGGTCGCCCAGCGTGCTCAGGATAAGTGCCCGTCCCGGCCGCGATTGCCAGAAGTGGCGACGCTCGCGGACCAGATACACGTTGGCCTGTCCAGTCAGGACCAGCATGACAAAGACCAAAGTCTGCAAGTGAGGCAAGTCATAGTGGAGGATGCTGGTTCCGACGTACAGCGTGCCAAATGCGACTGCTAGCCAGGCGAGAGCCAGCAGGAGAGCGCTACCGGTCAATTGCGACACACGCCATCGATCCGGCAGTTGCGACGCTGTTGCCGTGTCAGAGGCAAGGGACATAGTCACAAAGTCATTGGCGAACAGGAGCAGGATGATGAGGCGCGGCGACGTGACAAAGTGGCCGGTCAGGAAGAATGCTACGGCGAGAAACAGGGCTATCTGCAGGGTCTTGATGATCTTGTTGAGGGTATAGCTCAGCATGCGCTGGTAGATCTGGCGTCCTGTCGTCACGGCCGTAACGATTCCGCTGAGACCTGGGCTGGTCAGGATGGCGCTTGCAGCTACTCGTGCGACATCCGTCGCATTGGAGACGGCGATGCCTACCTCTGCCTGCTTGAGGGCTGGTGCGTCGTTGACGCCGTCGCCAGTCATGCCGACAATGTTTCCGGAATGCTGAGAGCGCTGGACCAACACATACTTATCTTCTGGAAGGACCCCGGCCACGACGTCACAGTCAAGAGTGCCTGTGCCGGGCGTGTTGTCCTGCAGTGTGACCGCATCACATGCGTGTGTGCCCAGCCCGATTTGTGCGGCGATGCTGCGAGCAGTCTCGGGTGTGTCTCCGGTGACCATCACAACTTTGATGCCGAGGTCCCTGAGATTACGGACCAGCTCTGCCGAGTCAGTGCGTGGTGGGTCCTCGAGTGCCAGCAATCCAGCCATAACCAGATGGTCCTCTGGCCCGGATGCCACAGCGAGCACACGGTTTCCCCTCGCAGCAAGGCGCTCGACATCCTGTGCAAAGGGTTGACCGTCTAAGACGAGGGCTTCAACGACTTGAGGAGAGCCTTTGATAATATGGGTGCTGACACCGTCCTGAGCAACAACCGCTTCCGTGCGCTTGGTTGCCGAATCAAATGGGATGAAGCTGGAAATGGTGGCCGTACCGGGGGAGATGCCTGACTCGCGTGCGCGCGTGATGATGGCAAGGTCGAGAGGGTCCTGCGAGCGCTCGTCCGAACATAGCAGCGCCAGGCGCAGGATGTCGTCCTGTGTCATACCCGGCACTGGAACAATGTCGACCAGCTTCAGCCGGTTTTCCGTAATCGTTCCTGTCTTATCACTAAACAGCACGGTCATGGCAGCCGCTTCTTCGATGGCTGAAAGGCGAGTTACCAGAACCCCACGGCTGGCCAACTCCTGAGCGCCGACCGCAGAGGCAAGGGTAAAGACGGCGGGCAGTGCGACGGGCACAGAGGAGACCAATAACATCAGCGAAAAGGAGACTGTGTCCAGCAGCGGGATGGTGTGTGCCCAAGAGTAGACCAGGACGCCAATAACTAGCAGCACATCCAGGACAAGCAGGTACTTCACAATGCCGAGAATGGTTTCCTGTAGATGGCTGGCGGTCTTTGCCGAACCGACCAGCTGGGCAGTCCGTCCGAAATAGGTATGGGTGCCGGTGCTTGTAACTTTGCCGCTAGCCTCGCCGCGCTTCACAACGCTGCCGGCATAGATGCTATTACCGTCGGCTGCATCTACTGGCAGCGATTCACCGGTCAGTGCAGACTGGTCGATAGACAGATTGCCGTCTGATAGGGTCATGTCTGCAGGGACCAGATCCCCCATGCGCAGGTGGACAATATCGTCGGGCACCACCACCCGTGAATCCATTGTCTGCCACGTGCCGTCGCGCAGGGCCCTGACGTGGACCACCAGACGCTGCTGTAGAAGTTTCAGCGCGTCCTGCGCCCGGTGCTCCTGGACAAAACTGATGACGGCGTTGAAAACGATGAGCGCGCCGATGATGGTAGCCTGAGTGTAGTGGTGCGTAACCAGCTCAAGGGCCAGGCTGACCTCGAGCATCCAGGGGACAGGACCCCATACCTTACGGAACAGAACCAGCCATGAGGGGTCATGGCGTTGAGGAATCTCGTTGGGCCCGATCTGTTCAAGTCTCTTCTGCGCTTCCGCGCTTGACAATCCTTGTTCCATGGGTTTCTCCCGTACCTGTGGACCCTCCGTAGTATCAACGGTCCTTTTGTTCGCCGACATGTTGATATAGTACACCACTTCAATGAGCATGTGCATGAATCCATTCCTTCGGGACGAGGTTTATTACATTGGGCGTGCCGGGTCTGCTCCACAGGGTTTTCTCTGCGTGGATCGTCTGGATGTGGTGCCTCATGGGAAAGTATTGGTCAGCATGGCGCGTGACAGCCATGCTCAGTTTTGGAATGTCTGGGCTTCAGTCTCCTCACGGAGGTTGACATCACAATGAAATGAATATATTCATATCATACAAGGAGATGACATGCCAGGACGACAGGTTGCCCGCAGGTGCGGTACATATGACCGAGCACAGCCCTTCTGTCCAGAGGCTATAGAGACGTTGCACATCCTTGGGGCCGACGAAATGGAGGCGTTGTGTCTCAGCGACCTGCTGGACCTGGACCAAACGGAAGCGGCACGCCGCATGGATATTTCCCAGAGTACGTTCCATCGCATCCTTGTGGGCGCCCGCCACAAGGTCGCGGCATCGCTCGTCGGTGGCTATCCGCTGACGGTCGCCCGGGCGTGGGACGCAGACGTGAATGGTGCTCGAGTCCAGAGACACCAGGAAAAGGACACAGGAGGTATCAGTATGATCACGCATATCGCACTACCGACCGATGACGGCACAACCCTCTGTCAGCACTTTGGCCGCGCCCGCTACTACAAGGTCGTTGAACTCACGGACGGCAAGGTGACCTCATCAGAATTGCGTGACAAGTTCGCGCACGTTTGCGGCGACGTTTCGCTGGATAACGGGCTCCCTCACGAGGAGGTACACAAGCGTCTCGCCGAGGCCGCACATGGCTGCGACACCGTGATTGCCGGTGGCATAGGCAAAGGAGCAATGGATGCGCTCCTGGCTGCCCGGCTGAAGGTCATCCAGACGGACATGGTCGACCTGAACGAGATTGTCGAGGCCTACCGCGCAGGGACATTTGTAAACCTGGCTGGAAAAGTATCCTGCCATCACGAAGGAGAAGGACATGGTAACTGCTGACAATGAGCACAACATAACCTCACAGGTCAACCACGTACGGCACGTGCTCGCGGTCGCCAGCGGCAAGGGCGGCGTGGGCAAGTCCCTCGTGTCCGCCATGGCGGCAGTCGAGCTGGCACGCCGCGGCCTGAAGGTAGGCATCCTGGACGCGGACATCACGGGGCCATCCATCCCGCGTCTGTTCGGCCTGACCGTGCGTCCCGAGTCCTCGATGGTCGGCATCGTCCCGCCCGAGACGGCGACCGGGATCAAGATCATCTCCATGAACCTGCTCTTGGACGACTCCAGCCAACCGGTCATCTGGCGCGGCCCGCTGCTTACGTCCGCCATCAAGCAGTTCTGGACTGACGTGGCGTGGGGAGACTTGGACGTCCTCATCGTGGATCTACCGCCTGGAACGGCCGACGTCCCCCTGACGGCGTTCCAGTCCCTGCCTGTCGACGGCATTCTCATGGTCACGACGCCACAGGAGCTGTCCAGCATGATCGTCGAGAAGGCTGCAGGCCTGGCGAAGCAGATGCACAAGCCGATTCTGGGCATCGTCGAGAACATGGCGATGGTCACGTGCCCCCACTGTGGTGAGGCATTTGAGCTGTTTGGACCTAGTCACGCCGAGGAACTGGCTGACCATATTGGCGCTCCCGTCCTTGCACGGCTGCCCATCGATTCCACGGTGACTGCTCTTGCCGACAAAGGGCATGTGGAGGATGTGAAGATGGCAGCCTTCGCACCCGTCACCGAGGCTCTGGCGGAGTATATTACTACGCCGGCCACGGTCTTTGCCGCTGTGAATCCTGCACCTGCTCCCAAGGCGTCATAAACGCCGTGTTCCGGCGACGGCAAGGGCTGGCGTCAGCGGGATATCATCTGATGAAAAAACAGCACAAGCCCTTTCGTAGCATGTGAGCCAGATCCCCAGGCGATAAACCTGGGGATTTCTTTATGCTTGCAGGCACGCCATTACATAGTCGGTCGGCGCCTTGACTTGGCCTGCGGGACCAAATGCGGCTAGACTGATTGGCGTGAATCTGTTCTGTGATGAGGAGGTTCCATGAGCAGCCAAATCGTGCGTGTCGGGATGATTATGTGTAACAGGTACCATACATGTGCAGGAGGGAAGTGCTTCAGGGCTATGAAGAATCGCGAGGGTGCGTTTAGCATCTACGCGGGGAAGGAAGTGGAACTTGTCGGCTGTACCACGTGCGGCGGGTGCCCCGGGGGCAACATCGAATACGCTCCCGCCGAGATGAAGAAGAATGGAGTGACCGTCATCCATCTGGCCACTGGCATGCTTGTCGGCTATCCACCGTGCACCCGGATCGACTATTTCCGACGGTTCATCGAGGAGCAATATGGCATTCCTGTCGTCGTCGGAACCCACCCCATCCCTCAGAAGTACTTCAAGATCCACGACGCGCTGGGTTCCTGGAAGTCTCCCATGTGGCAGGAGCTCATCCAGCCGACGCTTGCTACCGAGGAGATCCGGCTGGCATACGACTAGATGCTTGCGGTTCCGGCCGGGGTCCATGCGGGTGAAGCTTCCCAGATGTGCCGGTTGCGCTTCCGCGACATGGGGACACAATACTCGCATGGAAAATGTGGGAACTCAGAACCGACAGATACTCGGCTGTGACAGCTGGAATGTGAAGACCATGGTGCCTGACACCAAAGGGATTCACAATTCATGAGCATGAAGAAACCTGAGGGCGAACAGCGCACAAGTGCCGTCGCGGGCGCCTATGTGCTGGTGCGGTCGCGTCGCCGGACTGTGGGGCTGGAGGTACAGCCGGATGCCACGCTGGTGGTACGGGCGCCCACACGGACGCCGGTGTGGTTCGTGGAGTCCTTGCTGCGGGAGAAGGCAGGGTGGATCGAGGACAAGCTTGCAAAGGCGCGCAGCCATGTGTCCCTGCTGCCGCGCCACGACTTCCTGACGGGAGAGCGCTTTCCGTACCTGGGGCGAGAATGGTCATTCGTAGTTGTCGCTTTCCAGAAAACACCGCTGACGTTTGACGAGAAGGCAGGGTTCAGCCTGGACATGGGGGCGTTCGACCGCGGAGAAGTGGTCTTCGAGGAGTGGTACCGTGCCCGAGCGCGCGAACTTCTAGCGGAACGCGTCCAGCATTACGCACCCCTGGTCGACGTGAGCGTCCCGCGAATGTGCATCACGGGCGCCGAGCGGCGCTGGGGATCGTGCAGTACCAGCGGCACCGTCAGCTTCGCCTGGCGCCTTATCATGGCTCCCATGGATGTGGTCGACTACGTGGTCGTGCACGAGCTGGCGCACGGGCGCGAGATGAACCACTCGACCAGGTTCTGGGCGGTCGTCGCGTTGGTCCTGCCGGACTACGACATGCGCAGACGCTGGCTGAAGGACCATGGGGGCATGCTGACGATCTAGGACGGAGAAGTGGGGCTTACCGGTGCAGGACCCACCAGACGTCGCGGCCGGTGAAGCCGCAACGACGGAAGAGATGGTCGGGTTCGCAGGGGTTCTTCACCTGAGCGGCAACCGTCGTGAACGCCACTTTCTGTTCCAGGCGATAGACAAGTTCCTGGACGAGCATGGTGCCCAGTCCGATGCTGCGGAACGCAGGGAGGACCTGAACCCACTCAAGGGACCCTTCTCCAGTGAGCCTGTCTGTCTCAGCGATGCCGAGAGCGACAGGGCGCTTTTCCTTGCGGTCGATGATCCACAGCCAGGCGTGCGGGTTGAAGACCGGACGCTTCGTCCACATTGTGATCTCGTCAGTGCCCGGCGTAGGAGTGTCATAGCAGGCGTGCAGGATGGTGGCCACGAGTGGGAGTTCAGTTGTCGTGTTGACCTCACGGATAGTGTAGCCCGGGACCGTGGCGCGCAGCGGTAGTTCACTGCCGGTGTGGACCAGGCGGAAGAGGGCCTCCTTGCGGTCGAACCATGGGGCAAGAGGAGCCACGAAGTCGTTGTGGACGTACACTGTGGGGACGCCATCCAGTTTGACCGACGCAGCCTTCAGGGGGTCCTGCGTCCGTGTGGCATAGATGAGCAGCTTCCCAGGCTCTCGCAGCTCGACGCCCGTCACTGAGCCGGCGTCATCAATGAACCGACACTCCAGGGACTGCAGGCGCGCGACGGTCTTCCATAGTGCATTTGGCAGGATGCGTGACGGATCCTTGCGGTACAGGGCGCGAAGTGCCGCCTCGTCGGATGACGTGTCTCTGGGTGGGGCTATGATTGCTGCTTTTCGTCGGGGCATAGGGGCAGGATAGCGCCCCTGCGGCTCACGTCAACCGTCAGAACGCGGTGTCAACTGTTCAGCAGGTCCTTGGCCCAGCGGACCAGATCGGCAGAACATTGTTCCTTGTCCATCTTGAGCGGCATCTTAAAGCCGATGTTACCCACAACCTTGGCTCCTGGCACCAGCGAATTGAGAATCCGATGCGTTTTCACGTCGCTCCCGCCGTAGCTGGTGAAGAAAGCAACTCGCTTTCCCTTGAGGTCGGCGCCCTTCAGGAATGTTCGCACAGCCGGCGTCGGGCGACTGTTCCATACAGGTGTCCCTATAAACACAATGTCGTAGTCCGCGGCGTCGTGTGCCAGCGGACGGAGTGGGGGTGTTGCGCCGGTGGCAGCAAGAAACCCGCCGGTGAAGTACTTCATGAACCCGTGTGTCGGATGTGGTTTGACCAGCTCCAGCTCCATGGAGTCCATCACGAGCTCCTTGGCAAGCGTCCGGGCTAGAAACCGGACATCACCATCCAGCGAATAAAACACGATCAGTGCATTGGGCATTGTCCACCTCTCTAATGCCAGACTAGTTCTGCGTATCCATGTGTCAAGTGAAACCCTGTTAACGATATAATGGCTGGGTCAGGAACGATCGCGAGGTCGGCGCGGATGGTGCTCCGGTCTTTTTTCCGCGGCTGGAACTACTTGTGGATGCTCGTCGGCTTCTTTCCCAGCGACGCGCAGTAGATGACAAACTGCTCCTCGGGGTCGAAGCCAAGATAGGCGTTGAACTCGTCGTCGAAGAACGCGTTGATGGCGCAGACGCCGCAATCAATGGCCTCCGCGGCCAGGTACAGGTTCTGGCAGACATGGCCTGCGTCGAGGAACAGGCCGCGATACGCGCGCTGGTTATAGCGCCAGATCATGCGGTAGGGCACGGCTGTCCAGATAAACGTCACCGCGCTCAGCTCGACCATCTTCTGTTCACCGCACAGATCCGTGACGTCCTGCAGGGTTTGCGTCCCGGGCTTGACGAGCTGCAGCTTGTGCTCGATTGCAAGGAATCGGTAGATGCCGGGCTCCAGGCCAGTGACCGCCCGGACCATGAGATAGGTCTCAAAGGCATGGCGGGCGCCCCCCGACGGTACGGTGCGCAGAGTACACGGACGCTTTGTAACAGCCTTGACGCCCTGCGTGCACCACAGGAGGAAGGAGAGCTCTTCCAGCGTCAGTGCTTCGTCGCGGTACAGGCGGATGCTGTGACGCCGATCGATTACGGTCCGAAGGTCAATAGACGGGATGACCAGCGTTGTTGGGTCCGGGAGGTCGATGATGGGCATGCTGTCGTCGAATGGCAACTCCAGGGGCGGTTGCGGCAGACCCTTTTCCTGATCAGACGGCTGAGACAGGTTGTCGCTTACGTAACGCGTGTCGTGCAGAAACTGCTGTCCAGAATCCATCGTTCACCTCAGCATTGTGGTATGCTTTCAGTGTAATCCCGCCCGAATTGTTTGCAATCCGAACGGATATGATGTCTTGGGTGGTGTAACCATTTGTTCCCGCTCGCGTTGTTTCTATAGAGAAACAGAGGTCCAGTGGTGGAGGAAAACAGTGATGAAACATGTTGGTCGCATCCTGACAGCGGTTCTGGTTGTGTTTGCCCTGGCTGTTGTCTGGTATGCCCGCTCAGGCGAGGCCATCGTCATGCGGCGTGTCTTCACCAATGCAGCAAGTATCCCCGAGGGGACGGTCTGGGTGCAATCGGACAAGGGGCTTTTTGGGGGACCCGTCACAGCCATTGCCAGCCTCTCTTCTGATGGGGCGGCCGTCTACGCCGGCACGCGTGAAGATGAAATCTATGTCTCCTCTGATGGGGGAACCGATTGGACGCCACTCGGCGGCGCTTCGTCCGGCCACTATGTCGTGGGCATCGAGGTTGACCCGAGGGCGAACGGAAGGATCGTCGGCAAGGCCGTGTATGGTGCCGGCTTCTTCCTTTCCGGGGACGGTGGCCAGACATGGAAGAACGCGAGTCAAGGCTTGGGCAGCCGGTCACTGTCATGTCTCGCTTCCCCTGCCGGCTCTCCTGACGCCCTGTTTGCAGGAACGGGCGATGCTGGTCTCTTTGTCTCGAGGGATGGAGGCCATACGTGGAGTCCAACCGGTCGCCAGGCCTTGGGCGACCGAATCGCGGCCGTTGATGCCAGCAGGGACGGCAGGACGGTCTATGCAGGAACGCAGGAGACCGGTCTCTTCGTCTCGAGGGACGGAGGTGGCACGTGGAATGCCATTGTCCTGCCATTCGGATCACAGCCCATGGTGACGGGCATCGATATCGATCCCGCGAACGAGCTCCATCTGGCTGTCACTGTGACCGGTGGCGGCTTAGGATTGTCGAAGGACGGAGGCCGGACGTGGGTCACTTCCCGCAGGGGGTCGCTCCCCTCAGACTGTGTGGCGGTCGAGTTCCTTCCGGGCGGGGCGCCTGGACTTGTTCTCGGTACACAATCCGGGGCGCTGTACTTCTCAGCAGATGGCCTCGACTGGCAGCTGACCTTTCAGTTACCCGATGGCGGACATGTCTTCGGATTGGTGCGCTCTGGCACGGGCATGCTGGCTGCGACATCCCATGGGGTCCTCTCTTCTGGTGAGGGCAGGGCATGGAGTGAGTCCAGCACCGGGATCACGAATCTGACCCTTGCGGGATTGGCCGCATCACCGGTTGATGTGGACATCCTCTACGCGGCGACGGACCAGGGCGTTTTCCGCAGTCCGGACGCCGGTATCTCATGGTCGCGCTGCTCCGAGTCGAAGCAAACACTCAGTGTTCTTGTCCTGCAGGATGGACGGACTGTCCTTGCCGGTACGTCCGACGGGTCCGTGCTGCGCAGTATTGACGGAGGGGATCACTGGATTGCTGTCACCCGTGGCATCCCCGGCATCAGGGTGAGCATCCTGGCGTCCCGGGCCACGGGGCCCACGATGGTTTACGTCGGTACGGACGATGGATTCGCGGTTTCGAGCAACGCAGGTCTGACTTGGGAGTCGAGGAACATCGGCCTCGTCGCAACGACGTCGCCGGGGTATCGGGTGGTATCGCCGACACCGCGGACCGAGATTGCCGCGCTCCTTCCGGATACAGCAACGCCGGGCACGGTGATCCTCTCGCTGCTGGGTCAGGGGTTGTACATAACCAGGGACGATGGCAACCGCTGGAAACGTCTGCAATCGTCAATGGATACACCCTGGGTCGACAGCCTCGCTGTCGACGGACAAACAGGCCGGTTCTACGCCGGCACGGACACCATGGGTGTGTATGTCTCGCAGGACGGCGGGACGACGTGGTCCCGGTCCAGTAGAGGGCTGTCGACCATCCTCTCCGTATCGGGAGCGGTCAACACGATCGCGGTCGCTCGGGACGGCATCGTGTACGCAGGAACGCAGGCACGCGGAGCGGCGACGTCACGGGACGAGGGAGCCACGTGGCAGCGTCTGAACAGCGGTCTGCCCGACCTCGATGTACGATGTATTATTGTGGCAGAGGGCGATGTGTTCGCCATGACGGCGCACTGCGTCGTTCGCCTCCAGACTCAGTAGTTCGCCAGAACCCAGCGCTCGAAGCCGAGAGCGTCCGAGATGTGGTCTGCTCCCGATGACGCCGCATCGCCGAT